>ERZ857982.1998-NODE-1998-length-17191-cov-2.864846_pt1 | contig 17191 bp, 9 predicted proteins | sample MGYA00519955_ERZ857982 | MGnify/ENA primary metagenome ERZ857982 (study PRJEB31778, sample SAMEA3449416) | human gut metagenome | biome: human gut; feature: human-associated habitat; material: faeces | place: United Kingdom | collected 2010/2012 ... | reverse complement strand
ACGAAGGATTGAATAGATATTTCCCATCTTCGCCCTCTACCAAAAAGTCTTCATAGAAGAGAGCCGCCTGCTCCATAAACGGCAACGCCCTGTCGCGCAAAAAGTCTTCGTCCAGCGTGTACAAATAATAATCATAATAAAACAACGAATACCACGCTGCTCCTACGGTCCAAAAAGTCATAGGCCATGTGGCATCGAAGTGATTGTTCAATCCGTGCGTACTGAAACGGGACGGAACATGTATGCCCCGGCAACCGTACAACTCTTGCGCATTCACTTTGAAATCGTCCATATACGATTCCAACCTGTCGAAAAGAGGCAACATGAGTTCGGGCGTACTGGCCTGCAAATAATGGGATATGACTACGGGCAGATTTCCGTTCGTTGTATAATCACCCGACCAAGGCGGCGTCATCGTTGCTCCCCAGATACCTTGAAGATTGGGCGGATTTATTCCCGTAGCACATATTACATTGTAACGAGCCGCATCGAAGATTTTCTCTATCAGTGCCGGATTTTCCCCGCCCAATGCCAATAATTCTTCCGAAGATTTTTGGCGGTCGCTTTCCTGCGCATTCAAATCGAGAGAAACTCGTCCGAACAACTCCCCGTGTATTTTCTTATGCGGACTGAGCAATTCATCATAATCGGCAGGTAATTTCTCCAAAGCCGACAACATATTCTCTACACTCGAATGCTCCATATCGGACGAAGGTTCTACACGAGCCAATAACAAAACGTCTGATGCGTCTTCTATGAACAGTTTGCCATTCTCGGCACGTACCTCTCCATCGGAACGAACCACTTTCACGACACCTTCGTAACCTTTGAAACTACCGTTCCACGGTCTTTCGTACCACGCCCTGAACGATAAACCTCCCTCAAAAGCTTTCGACTCGATCTTTTCAATTCCCAATTTTTCGTCGAGTGCAAACTTCTTTACCCGTCCCGGATCACAAGTCGTTATCTGCGACAGATCCAATACATTATCGATACGACTGCCATCGGAAGATTTCAAACGGATAACAATCACATTATCGGGTCTCGAAACGAAGAATTGCCGACTGAAAGTGCCACGTTTGTCCTGCCATTTCACCTCGACTTCTCCGGTCGAAAAATCGACCGTTCGCCGATAATCCGCTACTTTTGTAGAGTCACCACATATATCCAGCCGGAATGCCGGAATAAAAAGGTCGGTAGCATGTTTACCGGTATACCCTTCGGAATTGGCCAAATCGACGACAAAACGAGAGGCTTCTCCGAATTTTCTTTCGAGCATCATCTGACGTATCTCATTCAGATATTTACCTTGACTGACCGGTTTCAACGGTTTATGCAATGGCAAATAAAGTAATGCGTGATTGAACACGACCGACTCCCGGTAAGGATTTCCCTCTACCATTATGCCCATCGTTCCGTTTCCCGTAACGAGAGACTCCTCCCACTTCGACGCCGCCCGGGTGCTGTAAAATCCTCTTTCCGGAACTTTCGACACATCTATGCTTTCAGCTCCGCAACCTATCAGAAGAGTCGAAAGCATTCCTGTAATGAAAAATTTTTTCATGATATTGTTTTTAATGGTTCTATAGTCGCAAAGAAAAATATTTTCCCAATATTAAGTGTATAAAAAACATTCAAAAACGTGTACTTTTTGGTTTTCGTGTCGTATCGCCCGGCTTTTCGGCCGGGTATGGAAAAAAGCAGACGCGCGATGAAAACAATTTTCATCGCGCGTCGAACCCGCATTCATTATTATTTGGACGCTCCGCCCGAAGGCTTTGCGATGGCATCGCGCATCGAAGTATCTGCTTCGATATTTTTCATTCGATAATAATCCATAATACCGAGATTTCCCGTTCTGAATGCCTCCGCCATAGCCCGGGGCACTTCCGCCTCGGCTTCGATGACTTTGGCACGGGCCTCCTGCGCTTTGGCTTTCATTTCCTGTTCGAGAGCGATAGCCATGGCCCGACGCTCTTCGGCCTTTGCCTGCGCGATATTCTTGTCGGCCTGAGCCTGATCGATTTGCAATCCGGCACCGATGTTCTTACCTATATCGATATCGGCGATATCGATAGAGAGTATCTCAAATGCCGTACCAGAATCCAACCCTTTTTTCAATACGAGTTTCGATATGGAATCGGGATTTTCGAGTACCGATTTATGCGACTCGGACGAACCGATAGACGACACGATACCTTCTCCCACACGAGCCAAAACGGTATCTTCGCCGGCTCCGCCCACCAATTGGCGAATGTTGGCACGCACCGTTACCCGGGCTTTGGCAATAAGCTGAATGCCGTCTTTGGCAACCGCCACAACCGGAGGCGTATCGATCACTTTGGGATTGACCGACATCTGCACGGCCTCGAACACATCACGACCGGCCAAATCGATAGCCGTAGCCATCTGGAAACCGAGATCGATATTGGCCTTCGCCGCCGACACAAGAGCATGAACGACACGTTCTACACGACCGCCGGCCAAATAATGCGCCTCCAACTCGTCGCGAGTAATCGATTTCAATCCAGCCTTGTGAGCCTCGATCATAGCCCGCACGATAATTTGAGGCGGCACCTTACGGATACGCATCAGAAAGAGTTGAACCAGGGATATATGCACTCCCGAAACCAGAGCCGATATCCAAAGCAAAAAAGGCACAAAGTAAAAGAACACGGCCAACGCCACGATACAAAGTGCCACAATAAGAAGAACAAATAAATCCATACTTACTATATTAAAAGTTTTTATTTCTTTTGCAAAAACGACAATTCCGCTTCCCGACTTTGTTTCTCGTAATCCTCGGGTTGAGGATAAAGCGTCATCAGCAGTTTTTCCAACTCCTGAATGCGTCCCGCCGTTGCGGAAAGATTTTTACCGGCCGAATACTCTTTTCTCAACCGGTCGAGTTCCGTCTCATTGGCCGATATGACCCGACGCAACTCCTGCGACTTGACAAAAAGGTCGCGAGCCTCCTTACTCTTGAACTGAGACAATGTCGTGTACACGATACGATCGGTAACGACAAAAGCGATCGCATTTTTTGCCGGTGTTTTTTTCTCCGCAGGTTGCATATTGCGTATTTTTTCCAAAACGGGCTTGTAATCGACCCCGTCTTTCCACGTTTCCCGAATCGAAACCAACCGGGCCAGTTGCCTCAGACGAAGGGAACGATCCTCGGGGAAATAAAATTCGGGCGTTTTCTCGTAAAGGAAAATATAGATGCAGACTTTCCCTTCGGGCTGATAGCGGTCGCTGGCAAACCACCCCACATGATTGACCTCGTCGATGGCCATCATATAGTCGTTGTAGGGAGAATTGAACGGCATGGGCAACTGTTCGGGATCGGAATACTCATCGGTATTGATATTGTATTTCGTTACAAAAATATCGTAACCGCCCAATGTGCGGTCTTCTTCATTTGAAGCGAAATAGAATGTTACCCCATCGGTAAGAAGAAACGGATAACTATCATCATACATCGTATTGAGATCGTCGATCGACTCCTCTTCGCTATACGTATCGTCGCCCAAACGAATGCGGGTAACAAGCTCATATCCGGCATCTTCCGTAGGCACAGCATAGAGGATTTTATCTCTACGCTGCGTCTGAAAAACAGGGCTTGCTCCGGGACGGTCATCGCCGGTCAAGGAGTGGTAATCGTGTAAAGAACCTACTTCGGACGAAAGTTTGTAATGAAGAAAAAAGTCATCTTTGTCTACAACCATACTATCGATAACTTGTACGACTTGCACTTTCGATAACATTTGCGCACCCAATTCGGCTTGTGTGGCCAAAAGTTCGTAATCGTCCATATCCTCTCTGCTCTCTTTCCGGTCATTAAGATAACCGATATAACGGGAAAAATAGTTCACTGCATCGACAAAACGATATTGTTCGAAACAAATTCCGGCCAAATAACGGTAAGACTCGGGAATTTTCCCGTTAGCGGCAATTTTCAGATATTTTTCGGCCTCGGCACGTCGTCCGGTCTCATACAGGCACACACCGTACCACTGATTCAACGTAGGGCTTTTTGGTTTCTTTTTGAGGTTCTTTTCAAAAACAGGCAATGCCTCGGCATAAAGACCTGCCCGATACATGTTACGGGCATCTTCGAGCGTTTGCGCCCTGAGACACAATGTAGCAAAAGCAAGCGAAAAAACGAGAAATAGGAGTCTCTTCATGGCATATTCTGGGGCTATATTTATGACAAAGATAATCTTTTTTTTGAAAAATCTATTTCTATTCGGACGAAACAAGAAACGAGACAACCATTTTTTCAAAAACGAAACAAACAGCCTCATCGCTGAACGCCTCTTTGGGTATATACAGGAATGGGATTTCACCGCCATCGAGACGAAACAGATAATAGTGCCGGCTTTTATTATACCCGTTCACAGATTCCCACGGATAGTAATGCCTCTCCCCGTCATCATAACATAATACGATACCGCCGGAATCGACTTCGGCCCTCTGCTCTTTCAGAAGCCTACGCGCATCGGGACGGGTAAGTTTTGCAACGAAAAAGTGAAAAACCACAACGGGAATAGCGGCAAAAAAAAGTATGACGGCTACATACACGGCATTATCGGTAAATATTCCCAAAACCGCCAAAAAGGAAACAAGTACGATTCCCCACGGCCAGTTTTTCTGCAAAAATATTTTCACCAGCAGCTTCAAGTAAAGAGCAGCAGGCATCATAAACGATTGTGTAACAATTCTATCTTGCAGCATGAGTAAATTGCAAACTCACATTTGGGAGTAAATATAAGAATTATTTACGAACTAAATACTACTTTTGCGGCCGGAATTTGCGTTACCTCACGGAGCAAGCCCGCCGGGGAACGGCATTCCGCAAAACCATTATTCACCAATCAAAAACAAGATGAAAAAACATTTTGCAAACGAACCCTCACCGTGTAAACGGTGGAGAAGATGGAGCCGTAAAAATACGGGCATCTTCGCCAGCCTGCATAAGCAGGTTACTATCGGGGTTCTCTCCTGCTCGATGTCGATTCTCTTGCTCACGACACCCGAAGATATTTTCGCACAGTCATTCGAGACCGATTCGGTCAAAGAACTCGACATCAGCGAAATAACGGTAACGGGGAACATTCTTCCCCCGACCCGTACAGCGGTGTTGCCTATTCCCATTCTAGACAGAACCGATGCGGCGGTCGCCCCGTTGCAGACCATCGAGGCGGCCCTGCGGCTCAGCCCTTCTGTCGATGTACGGGAAAGAGGGAGCAAAGGAGTTCAAGCCGACATCTCGATAAGGGGAGGTTCCTTCGATCAAACACTTATCATGCTCAACGGCGTTGACTTTACCGATGCCCGCACGGGACATCAAAGTCATTCCTTGCCGATCGACCTCGATATCGTATCGGGAATTTCGGTCGAAGACGGAACTGCCGGAATCGGAGCTTTCGCCGGAGCAGTAAACATTCGTACCCAACCGTTACGCCCCACCTATTTGCGTGCCGAAATCTCCGGCGGACAATTCGGGTATGCCTACGGCAACTTGTCGGGCGCCATAACGCACAAACGGTTTACGCTGTTCGGCGCTGGGTCATACCGGGCCAGCGACGGTTATACGAGAAACACCGATTTCAAAAACTACAACGCTTTTGTTCGTGTCGGATACGACAGCCGACGGGCAGGATATTTCGACGGACAAGCCGGCTGGCAAACACGAAATTTCGGAGCCAACGGTTTCTATTCGCTCAAATATCCCGACCAATACGAAGCAACACGCACTTTCCTATCGTCTATCAGATGGCAGAAAAGCATCGGTCGGCTATTTCTCGAATCGAGTGTAAGCTACCGTAAGAATTTCGACCGATTCGAAATGGTACGGGGCGATGCGTCGAAAATCCCGTTCAACTACCACAATACCGACCGTATAGGTGCATCTCTACGCAGCGATTACTCGTGGATGTGGGGTACAACGTCCTTACACGGCGATTACCGGTACGACCACATATACAGTTCGGTGCTGGGAAAGCCGCTACACTCTCCCCGTAAAGCAAAAGGCGAAAAAGAGGGTCTTTATACCCAAGGGGCAACTCGCCACAGCGGAGACATACGATTGCGGCACACCAAGCAGATAGGAAAATTCGACATCGAAGGCTCGGTCGGCAGCGTGTTTTCATCTTATGAAACGACGCCGGTGTGGAGCCTCTCGGGCGGTTATCGTCCTATCGACGGATTGCACATAGGCATAGCAGCCGTACAATCGATGCGTCTGCCGACTTTCACCGACCTGTATTACACTGCTACCGGATACATTAGCAATCCCAACCTCAAACCCGAAAAGGCGACGACTTACCGGTTACGCGCCACTTACCAGAAAAAAAATTGGCGCACCGCAGCCGAAGTCTACTATCGGGACGGTCGGGATATTATCGACTGGGTACAAAAAAACGCCGACAGCGAATGGGAATCACAACAACTGACTCGCCTCGGAACTCTCGGGATCGAATGGAGTGGAGGATATTACGGGAATGGATTCCTGCAACAAGCAACTCTTGCCTACGGATATATGACAACCGACAAAAAAAGCGGAGATTATATCTCGAAATACGCTCTCGACTATATGAGACACAAGGCAACAGCTTGCATCGGCATACGTTTCCTGCGTTACGTAACCCTTACGGTTACGGCCGGACTTTACGACCGTAACGGCAACTATATCGCCGCCGACGGTAGGCAGACACCGTACCGAACTTATGCGTTACTCGATGCCCGCATAGCATGGGAACGTCGCCACCTACGCATCTACATCGACGGCAACAACATCACGGCCACCCGATATTGCGACTTCGGCGGGCTGAAAATGCCCGAAGGTTGGTTTACCGGCGGACTGGTAGTTACCTACTGATAACTCCTATCCCATATTATAAGAGGGAAAGAACGGAGCTTGCACGTTCTTTCCCTCTTTTTTTACCGGAACCGATAAGCACGATTTTAAATTTTGAGTACTTTTGCAGCCGCAAATCGACCCGTGTATGTCCACCCCGCCTCTGTCTGCACACGAATACTTGTTGAACCATCTCGACCGTAAGGTAAAAAAAGCCATCAAAGACTACGGCCTCATCGACGAGGGAGACCGCATACTTATCGGGCTGTCGGGAGGAAAAGACTCTCTGGCCCTTGTAGAATTACTGGGACGCCGTTCACGCATTTTCGCCCCGAAATTCTCGCTCGCCGCCGCTCACATACGCATGGCAAATATCGAGTACAAAAGCGACAGTTCGACCTTACGAGTCCATTGCGAACGTTTCGGCATGGAATATATCGAACGAGAAACCTCCTTCGACCCATCGTCCGACCGTCGGAAAACGCCATGCTTCCTCTGTTCGTGGTATCGCCGTAAAGCACTTTTCGAAATAGCCAAAGAGGGGAACTTCAACAAAATAGCCTTAGGCCACCATCAGGACGACCTTTTCGAGACCCTGCTCATGAATATGACTTTTCAGGGCTCTTTCGCCACGATGCCCCCCCGCCTGTCTATGGAAAAGTTCGACATGACGATAATCCGCCCCCTCTGCCTCATCGCCGAAAACGAACTCTCGGAACTGGCCCGTATGGAAAATTATCCCCGCCAAGAGAAGAACTGTCCTTACGAAAAAGATTCTCACCGGACTGAAATCAGAAAAATCCTGCAACAGCTCCAATCCCTAAGTCCCCAATTACGAGGACACTTATGGAACAGCATGACCCATATACAGGCCGACTATCTGCCTCGTCTCTGCAAAAAAAATAAACCGAACTCATAATACAACAAAAACCCAACCGACATGCAAGGAATATACAGTGTGTTATTACTCATCGTATCGAATATTTTTATGACATTCGCCTGGTACGGGCATCTCAAACTGCAAGAGATGAAACTCATATCGAACTGGCCTCTTTTCGGTGTGATACTGCTCTCCTGGGGTATTGCCCTATTCGAGTACTGTTTCCAAGTACCGGCCAACCGCATCGGATTTCAAGAAAACGGAGGACCTTTCACTCTTGTACAGCTCAAAGTCATACAAGAAGTTATCACACTTACGGTATTCGCCGTTCTTTCGGCGGTCGCATTCCAAAACGAGACCCTTCACTGGAATCATCTCGCCGCAGCGGTCTGCTTGGTTCTGGCAGTCTATTTCGTATTCATGAAATAAAGATTTTGACACAATACTTGCGTTTTTGATTTTATATACTTATATTAGGGCGATTTTTTCTCCTTGAAAACACCACCTTAAATTTAAAATCTGAAACGCAATGATGAAAACAAAACTCTTTTTGCTGGCCACAGCATTTTCTGTGCCCGTCCTCACGGAAGCACAAGTTTCAATCCAAGACGTCGGCGGTTGGTTTGAATCGGGATATGTTACTTTTACCCCCATCGATGAAGCCGCTTCATACAGTGTTTATTACAAAACCGCAGAAAGCGAATATCAAAAAATAGACGACCAACTGGTACGCAACTACGACAGTTACGGTCGAGCCGACGCAATGGGTCTTACTGCCGGAACATACAGTTTCAAAATCGTACCTGTCGACAGCACGGGCGCAGAACGGACCGACCTCTCTGCAGAAACTCAATCATTCACCGTCAAGGCACACGACCGTACGGGTTATGCCTTTTTCAACGGGAAAACACCGGGGGCATATACTGCCGACGGGAAGTTAAAACCCAACACCGTAGTATTGTACCTCACCGAGAAAAACAAAAATACACTCTCGATGGACGTTGTCATGAGTTCAAAAGGAGCAAAAACGACCTGCACCGGATTGCAGGAAATACTCAACGGATATAAAAAAGGGTATGAATCCCGACCGCTTCTGATACGGATTATCGGACAGATAACCGACCCCGCCGTAACCGATAAAGGCGATATTGTCATCGATATGGGCAATAAAACCACATGTCCCGGTATCACCATCGAAGGTGTAGGCAACGATGCCACCATCGACGGCTGGGGAATCCGCATCAAAGGTGCATCATCTGTCGAAATCAGCAATATCGGCATCATCAACTGCGATAGCAGTGAAGGCGACAATATCGGCCTGCAACAAGACAACAGCTACATTTGGGTGCACAATTGCGACTTCTTCTACGGGCATGCCGGCAGCGACGGAGACCAAGCCAAAGGAGACGGCGCTCTCGACTGTAAAAAATCCAATTACATCACGTTCTCATACAATCACTTTTGGGACAGCGGAAAATGCAATCTTTTAGGACTCAGCGGAGAAAACGACCAGATGTACATCACCTACCACCATAACTGGTACGACCATAGCGACAGCCGCCACCCGCGTATACGTTCTTATTCCTGCCACGTCTACAACAACTATATGGACGGTTGTGCCAAATATGGCGTAGGAGCAACAATGGGTTCGAGCGTATTCGTCGAAAACAATTACTTCCGCAACACCAACAAACCGATCATGATTTCGATGCAAGGAACCGACATCATTTCGGGTGCGGGTACTTTCAGCGGAGAAACGGGCGGCATGATAAAAGCCTACGGAAACATATTCGCCGAACAGTCGTCGAGTTTCAGATTTGTTTCCTATCAAGACGACAACATAGAGTTCGACGCTTATGTCGCTGCCTCCCGCGACGAACAAGTACCGGCTACCGTAAAAACGAAATCGGGCGCAACCTCTTATAATAATTTCGATACCGACGCTTCCCGCATTTACACCTATACCCCCGATGCCGCCGAAGATATCCCTACCATACTTGCGGGAGAGTTCGGTGCCGGACGCATGCAGCATGGCGACCTACAATGGCATTTCGACAATGCTGTCGATGACAGAGATTATGACGTAAACAGTGCACTGAAAGCAGCTGTTACCGGTTATAAAACATCGCTTGTCGGGCTGTTTACCGAAAGCGGAGACGAAGGCTCGGGCGGAGGAGATGGCGGTGATGAAGGCGGAGACGAAAATCCTCCCGTCATCGTCCCGGGACAAGGATACGAATGCCACTTCACCGGCAGTAAACCATCGAACAGTTTCTACACCTTTACATCGGCCAATTATTCCAACTCAAAAGGTTCGGCAACCGTCAACGGAACAACTTATACCGAATGCCTGAAACTGGAATCATCGACGATCATCGGCTTCACCACGACCGAAGAAATGACCTTAACCCTCATATTCAACGAAGGCTCTACCCCCAACATCAAAATAGACGGGGTAAAAATCTCCGCCACATCGGGAAGCAATATAATTACCCACACACTTCCCGCCGGGGCACATAAACTGACAAAGGCCGATCAAAACTTTCTCTTTTACATCAACCTCGGCTCGACAAGCGGATTAAATGAGATAAAAGCCGACCATTCCAACGGAACTATTTACGATCTTTTAGGTCGTCCTGTCAACGAACCTCAACCGGGGAACATATACATACAAAACGGACGAAAATTTATAAAACAATAAATATTCAAGTCTATCACAGCAAAAACGGCTATCCCACAAGGGATAGCCGTTTTTGTATTTTTCACCCGACAAAACTGGCAAGAGTCTTTCTCGATTCTTTTCTTTTTTCTTATATTTGCTTCGGAGAATCGGCACTTGTCCCCCCTCCGAAATACCTGACCCAACGACCGAAAGAATACCGAGAAATGACACTGAGAAACCTTTTTTTCCTTATTGCATTTTGCACCTCGATTTATTCTTGGGGGGAAAGTCTGCTCAGTGTCAGCCATTACTCCATACAAGAAGGATTATCTCAAAATACCGTACAGAGTATTATACAAGATAACGAAGGATACATTTGGTTGGCGACATGGAACGGGTTGGAAAAATTCGACGGCTACCGATTCAAAAACTATAAATCTTATCCGACCGACAGCATCAGACTGAGTTACAACCGCATCACCCACATCGAGAAAGGTTACGGAGCGCATATTTGGTGCCAGACATTCGGTGGGAAAACCTATTTGTTCAACAGCCATACCGAACGATTTGAAAATCCGCTTGCAGAACCGGTCGACTTCACAACAGATGAATCGTCTCAAATCTATCCTTTAAAAACCGGTATTACATGGATTATCAATCCGTCGGGAACAATCTACCGCATCGATGAGAAACAATTACCCGACCAAGCCGCCGTACAAATATACAAGCATCATATTCCCGACAAAAACGACATCTACACCATCGCTGCGGACTCTTGGGGAAATGAATGGATACTCACACGGAGAGGTGTCAGACTATACAACCGACCTTTCCAAAGTCAAGAAATATTCAAGCACATACTCGAAATCGACAGTACCGTTTTTCTGTCGACAATCGACGGCCGGCTTTTTTCATACCGTCCGGTAAACGGACTCAAAGAAATCGCCCTCCCGGTTTCAGTCAACCGCATCGACGGCCTCTATGAGTCGCAAGATCATCGCTTGTGCATCGCAACCCCGAAGCAATTGCTTTTCTGCAAAGACGACAACGACTTCTCCATCGTTTTTCCGCCGGGAAACGAAACTTGGCGCATCAACAAATTCTACCAGTCTCACGACGGCGTTTTGTGGATACTCGACGGACAAGATAAGATATGGCGCATCGACCTTACCGAGAATACCCCCCGCTTGATAAGCTATGTACAAGGATCTAAAAAAAGAAACGGATTCATTTTGGAAGACGCTTTCGGCAGTATCTGGATACAACCCTATTATGGGTTGTTTTCCTATTACGATCCACAAGATAAAGTATTGAAACCCGCTCGTCAGACACAAGGAGACCAAGAAACCGACTATCATGCTCCGGGGCTCGGATACCATATCGACAAACATCGCAACTTATGGCTTTGCTGCAAATCGGGTTTTGACCAACTGACTTTCTCCCCACGCAATTATACGTTGCTCCGACAAGAAAGAGCCGGTCAATACGAAATTCCGAATACGATACGAGGTCTTTTTATCGATTCGCAAAAAAGGCTCTGGTGTGCATCGAAACAAGGTGTTATCGAATTGTACGATTCCTCCGACCGATACATCGGGAATCTCTCCCGCTCCGGGAAAATCGTAAACAATCCGCAGACCGCATTCGGAGCCAGCGCTTACACGTTTTTTGAAGATTCCTTACATCGAATGTGGATAGGCTGTAAAGAGGACGGACTATTTATCGCCACTCCCGAAAAAACGGGGAACTACCGGATACGGCGCTATCGGCATAACGCAAAAGACCCGTATAGTTTGAGCGAAAATTCCATCTACGATATATGCTCCGACAAGCAAGGGCGTATATGGATAGGTACATACGGCGGAGGGCTCAATCTCGTAGAAAACCCCTCGGCACACCCGTTACGCTTCATACATAAAGGCAACCGCTTGAACTCATTTCCGCAAGAAGCATTCAAGGTAAGAAATATATGCACTACTGTCGACGGCGTGATATTGGCCGCAACTACCGGAGGGCTGCTCTCTTTCGACGACGATCTCGGAACGCCCGAAGATATTATATTTCATCTCAACCGAAGTAGACAGAACCAAGCGTCGAGTCTGAGCAATAACGATGTCATGTACATCTACCGGCGCAAAAACGGAGACCTGTATATCGTACCGTACAGCGGAGGAATCAGCCGTATCGCTTCGGAAAACCTCCTTTCCGACAGCATAGAGTTCGTTCACTTCAACAAGAGAAACGGATTGCCGTCGGACCTCGCCTACGCCATTACCGAGTCAAACGACAGTTCTTTATGGATTACTTTCCAAAACAGCATCTGCCGCTACGATACAGAGACGGAAACCGCCGAGACGTACGACCGATTTGACCGCCAGTCCCACCTCGCTATCAGCGAAGTACCTCCGGTTACCGACAGCCGCAACGGATTGTATGTAGGGACAGAAAACGGCCTGCTCCGGCTCGACCTGAACAGGTTGCGGAAAAGCGACATCGTACCCCCCATTGTCTTTACCCAAGTGCATATACCGGGAGGAGACGGTAAAGAAGAGATAAAAATCATCACCGGCGACACCCTTTTACTGCAACCCCAAGAACGGAATATTTCCCTCTCTTTCGCCGCACTCGACTATACCGACCCCAAAGCTATACGGTATGCATACCGTATAAAAGAGATGAACGACTCATGGAACAACCTACACGATAACCGCACCGTGAGTTTTGCCGATCTACCGGCCGGAAAATGGTCTCTCGAAATACGGTCTACCAACGGAGACGGTATATGGACCGACAATACCCGTGTATTGCATCTCATCGTTACACCCACATTCGGAGAAACGCCCTGGGCCATATTCCTTTACATTCTCGCCGCCATTTTAGTCGCCCTGCTTGCATCGGGAATATTTCTGTATATCGCCAATCTGCGCCGCAGCGTAAGTATCGAGCAACAAGTTACCCAACTCAAACTGAAATTCTTTACCGATATATCGCACGAATTACGTACTCCTCTCACCCTCATAGCGTCTCCCCTCGAAGCCGTTCTCCAAAAAGAGAGTCTCGCACCCGACGTGCGTAAAAATCTCATCATCGCCCAACATAATACACACCGTATGTTGCGGCTTATCAATCAGATTCTCGATTTCAGAAAAATACAGAACGGGAAAATGAAACTCTTCATTGCCTGCATCGACGTCAAAGAATTGTCAAGACACACCTTCGAATCGTTCGAGCACATGGCCCAGAAACAACACATCGACTATCGGTTTTCCGCTCCTGCGCAACCGATCCGATGCTATACCGATGCCGATAAAGTCGAAAAAATTCTTTTCAATCTTCTCTCCAACGCCTTTAAATATACACCCGACGGGAAAGGCATACAAGTGTCTCTCGATCGTCTCGACGAGGGATTCACCATAACCGTCCGAGATGAGGGCCGAGGTATCGCTCCCGAAAAAATAGAAAAGATTTTCAATCGTTTCGAAACGCTGGGTACTCCCAAAAACAGCTTGTCGACCGGTATAGGTCTCTCTCTCGTGCAAGAACTCGTACAACTCCTGCATGGAAACATACAAGTTACAAGTTCTCCCGAAAACGGCAGCACATTCACAGTCTCTCTCCCGGGTACTTCTTCTGTTTACCAGAGAGATCCCCATGCCGAGTTTATTCTCGAAGACGTCTCCACTCCCGTAGCGGAAGAAGAAAACAGCGATAATATATCATCGGACGAAGAATCGATACTGATCGTGGAAGACAATGCCGAGTTGCGCCATTTTATCAAATATATCCTGCAAGACGAGTACAATGTAAACACGGCTCAAAACGGGAAAGAAGGACTCGATAAAATACTCTCTGTCCAACCGGGCCTCGTCATCAGCGATATCATGATGCCGATAATGGACGGTATCGAACTGCTCGATACCGTCAAACGGAATCCCGACATTTCCCACACGCCGTTTATCCTGCTCTCGGCCAAAACATCGGTGGAAGACCGTATCAAAGGTTTGGAATACGGAGCCGACGACTATATTACCAAGCCTTTCAGCTCTTCTTATCTGAAAGCCCGTGTACGCAGCCTGTTACAGAGACGACGGGAATTGAAAGATTTCTACCTGACCCGGACAGAAGAAAAGCCGGAGAAAAATGACACGAAGCAATCTCCGGATTCACTGACCCGTTTCGACGACGCATTCATGCGCCAAACGATACAAGAAATCGAAAACAATATCCAAAACAGCAACTTCAAAATAGAAGACCTCGCCGATACGCAACACATCAGTCGGACGGTCTTTTACCGGAAAATAAAATCGCTTACCGGCATTTCTCCTATCGACCTGATACAAGAGATTCGTATCAGAAAGGCTACGGAATATCTCGAAAAAGGAGAACTCCGCATATCGGAAATCGCATATCGTTGCGGATTCTCCTCCCCGCAATATTTCAGCCGGGTATTTAAAGAAAAAACCGGCCATTCTCCCTCGGAATACAAAGGGGGTAAAAATTGACCGGAAAAGGCTCCCAATCGACACATTTTCCTACCCCGCCGCCTTTTTGAATAAATAATATAAGCAATAAACCAATTATTGCAAGCCACCATATTATATCTATGCTACATTAGCACAGAAATTTTTGTTCCAGACCTTAGTTATCACAGACGACGGAAATACATCAACCAACATCAAAATACTATGAATATGAAAAAATTCTATCTGTTCTTATTTATCGCTCTTGCATGGACGATTTCTGCTTCGGCCCAAGTCCCCGCTTTCCCGGGTGCCGACGGCTACGGTCGTTACACAACGGGAGGACGCGGAGGAGAGGTCTACTATGTAACCTCGCTCGAAGATACCGATACGCCGGGAACCCTCCGCTATGGTGTAACCCACCTTTCCAAAGTAACGATACTGTTCAAAGTATCGGGAACCATACAACTCAACAGCAGCCTGAATATCCGAGGCAGTAATATTACCATCGCCGGACAGAGTGCACCGGGCGACGGTATCTGTCTGGCCGGCTACCCCGTATCGGTATCGGGTAGCAATGTCATCGTCCGCTACATGCGTTTCCGCATGGGAGACTGGTCTCTCTCGGCCGATGAAGCCGACGGTGCCGACGCTTTCGGAGGCCGCTTCTGCAACAATGTCATCGTCGACCACTGCTCCATCTCTTGGTGTACCGACGAGTGCGCCTCGTTCTATGCCAACTACAACTTCACGATGCAGTGGTGCATCATTTCCGAAAGTCTGCGGAGCCGGTGGGAGGGCTTGCCGGACCGGGACAGCTCATGGTTTTCGCCCTTGAAGAGCACCATTTCACTGGTGACGCCGTGGTACTTCAGAGCCGCGAACATCTCGAAGCCCTGGGAGAGCGGGCAGTTGTAGTCCTCCAGCGAGTGGATGAACAGGGTCGGGGTCTTGACATAGGGGGCATACTTGAGGGGCGCATGGTCCCACATCCGGTCCAGACCGTTCCAGGGAGTGGCAGCGAATTCCTTGGCATCGAAGGTGTAGCCGATGCAGGAGTTGCCGAAGTCACTGATGGGGTTGCAGAAGGACCGCTGGGATACCGCCGCGGCAAACCGGGTGGTATTGCCGATGATCCAGTTGGTCATATAGCCGCCGTAGCTGCCGCCCAGCACGCCCAGACGGTTCTTGTCGATCTGCGGGCAGCATTCCAGTACATGGTCGGTGAACTCCATGAAGTCCTCAAAGTCCACAGTGCCGTACTTGTTCTTGATGTCGGCGAACTTGGCGCCCCGGCCATCCGAACCGCGGGGGTTGCAGAAGAATACGAAGTACCCCTGACCAGCCAGCATCTGCATCTCATGGACGAACAGCTCGCCCCAGGCTACACAGGGACCGCCGTGCATCGAGAGCAGCGCCGGATAGCTCTTGTTCTCATCATAGCCGAAGGGCTTGATGATCCAGCCATCGATGCGGGTGCCCTGGGAGTTCATAAAGCCGCAGTATTCCGGCTCGCCCACATACTTACCGGAGAGGGCATGAGTATTGAGCCGGGTGAGCTGGCGGATCTTGCCGTCCTTCCAGCACCACAGTTCCTGGAGCTTGCCCTTCTTCATGGCGGTGAAGAGGACAGTGTCGCCGCAGACTGCCACGCCGTCCACCGCGCCGTCAAACGGGAACAGCACTTCCATGGTGCCGTCCGGGCCCAGCAGCTTGGGGAAGCAGGTCTTTTCCACGGTGGAGAGATAGAGCAGCTTGCCCTGGTACTCTGCCATGGAAGAGGAGCGTCCGTACCGGCAGTCGGTGGTGATATTGCAGCCGATGGTATAGTCGTTGTCCAGGATCTTTTCGAGCTTGCCGCCCTTGAGAATGTACCAGTCATTCTTCTCAGTGCCGCCCATTTTGTCGCAGAAGGAGGCAGCTACATACAGCTCGCCGCCGGCACACTTGATCTGACCGATGCGCATCTTGTCCTGGGGCAGCAGTTCCTTCACCTTGCCGGTGAGCACATCCAGCTCGTACAGACCGCTCTTGTCCAGCTTCATCTGGGTGTACTCGGCGCCGGTGTACCACACCTTCTTGCCGTCCGCCGAAACAGCGGTATTGCCCAGAGCAAACTTCTCACCGGTGACGCGCTTCTTCTCGCCGGTCTTTTTATTATAAAGGAAGAGGGTGTCCCGGTGACCGCTCACATAGCCCACGCCGTTATCCCAGAAGGGCAGCTCGCCGACCTTGATGTAATCCTCTTCGGCCTTGCGTTCCTCCTCGGTCATATCCTCGGGGTAGTTGGTGTCGATGTCAGCGTTCACCAGATAGAGGTCGCCGCA
>ERZ857982.1974-NODE-1974-length-17377-cov-16.282242_pt1 | contig 17377 bp, 13 predicted proteins | sample MGYA00519955_ERZ857982 | MGnify/ENA primary metagenome ERZ857982 (study PRJEB31778, sample SAMEA3449416) | human gut metagenome | biome: human gut; feature: human-associated habitat; material: faeces | place: United Kingdom | collected 2010/2012 ... | reverse complement strand
ATTTGCTGAAAACTTCCCTATTGCCGATACAAGAAACAATTTTGTTCTTGAGTTTTTGGACTATTATATTGATCCGCCGCGCTATACCATTGATGATTGTATAGAGCGTGGGCTCACATATAGTGTTCCATTGAAAGCGAAACTCAAGCTTTACTGTACAGACCCCGATCATGAGGATTTCGATACAGTGATTCAAGATGTGTTCCTTGGTCCTATACCTTACATGACTGACAAGGCAACTTTTGTCATCAATGGTGCTGAGCGTGTAGTTGTGTCGCAGCTTCACCGTTCTCCGGGCGTATTCTTCGGTCAGAGTGTACATGCTAATGGTACAAAGTTGTACTCAGCCCGTATCATCCCGTTTAAGGGATCATGGATTGAGTTCGCTACCGATATTAACAACGTAATGTACGCTTATATTGATCGTAAGAAGAAATTGCCTGTTACTACGCTGTTAAGAGCTATCGGCTTTGAGAACGACAAGGACATTCTTGAGATTTTTAACCTGGCTGAAGATGTGAAGGTTAATAAGACTAATCTCAAGAAGGTAGTAGGTCGTAAACTGGCTGCGCGTGTCTTGAAAACCTGGATTGAAGATTTCGTTGATGAAGATACCGGTGAAGTTGTTTCTATTGAACGTAATGAAGTCATTATCGACCGTGAAACAGTAATCGAACCGGAACATATAGATGAAATAATTGACTCGGGCGTTCAAAACATCCTTATTCACAAGGAAGAACCGAACCAGTCCGACTACTCTATTATATATAATACCCTTCAGAAGGACCCGAGTAACTCGGAAAAGGAGGCTGTGCTTTATATCTACCGTCAGTTGCGTAATGCAGACCCTGCCGATGATGCCAGTGCCCGTGAAGTTATTAATAACCTGTTCTTCTCTGAAAAACGGTATGACCTTGGTGATGTAGGTCGTTATAGAATCAATAAGAAATTGAACCTGACGACAGACATGGACGTGCGTGTCCTCACTAAAGAAGATATTATCGAGATCATCAAATATCTGATTGAGCTGATTAACTCAAAAGCAGATGTAGATGATATCGACCACTTGAGCAACCGTCGCGTACGTACTGTAGGCGAACAGTTGTCCAATCAGTTCGCTGTCGGTTTGGCACGTATGTCACGTACCATCCGCGAACGAATGAACGTTCGTGACAATGAGGTGTTTACTCCGATTGACCTGATCAATGCGAAGACTATTTCTTCTGTGATCAATTCATTCTTCGGAACTAACGCATTGTCACAGTTTATGGACCAGACAAACCCGTTGGCTGAAATCACTCACAAACGTCGTATGTCTGCTCTTGGTCCTGGTGGTTTGTCTCGTGAACGTGCCGGATTTGAGGTTCGTGACGTTCACTATACACACTACGGACGCCTTTGTCCGATTGAAACACCGGAAGGTCCGAATATCGGTTTGATTTCGTCACTTTGTGTGTTTGCCAAGATCAATGATCTCGGCTTTATTGAAACTCCTTACCGTAAGGTAGATAACGGAAAGGTAGATCTGTCTGAGAACGGACTCGTTTACCTGACGGCTGAGGAAGAAGAAGCTAAGATCATAGCACAGGGTAATGCTCCGTTGAATGATGACGGTACATTTATCCGTAATAAGGTTAAGTCTCGTCAGGATGCCGATTATCCGGTTGTAGAACCTTCGGAAGTAGAGTTGATGGACGTTGCTCCTCAACAGATTGCTTCTATCGCTGCATCTTTGATTCCCTTCCTTGAACATGATGACGCTAACCGTGCGTTGATGGGATCGAACATGATGCGTCAGGCTGTTCCTTTGCTGAGAAGCGAAGCTCCAATCGTAGGTACAGGTATTGAACGCCAGCTGGTACGTGATTCACGTACTCAGATTGCTGCCGAAGGTGATGGAGTGATTGATTTTGTAGATGCTACTACTATTCGTATTCTATACGATCGTACAGAAGATGAAGAGTTTGTAAGTTTTGAGCCGGCATTAAAAGAATATAGAATACCGAAGTTCCGTAAAACGAACCAGAATATGACAATCGACCTTCGGCCAACTTGCAATAAAGGTGATCGTGTGACGAAAGGTCAGATTCTGACAGAAGGTTATTCTACTGAAAATGGAGAACTCGCTTTGGGTAAGAATCTGTTGGTTGCTTACATGCCTTGGAAAGGTTATAATTACGAGGATGCTATCGTGTTGAATGAACGTGTGGTTCGTGAAGACTTGCTGACTTCAGTACACGTAGAAGAGTATTCACTCGAAGTTCGTGAAACCAAGCGAGGAATGGAAGAGTTGACTTCTGATATTCCTAACGTGAGTGAGGAAGCCACTAAGGATTTGGACGAGAATGGTATCGTACGTGTCGGTGCACGTATTCAGCCGGGTGATATATTGATTGGTAAGATTACACCGAAAGGTGAATCTGATCCTTCTCCGGAAGAAAAATTGCTTCGTGCTATCTTTGGTGATAAAGCCGGTGATGTGAAAGATGCTTCTTTGAAAGCATCTCCTTCTCTGAAGGGGGTAATTATTGATAAGAAATTGTTCTCACGTGTCATCAAGAATCGTAGTTCTAAGTTGGCTGATAAGGCGTTGCTTCCGAAAATTGACGATGAATTTGAGTCTAAGGTAGCTGACTTGAAACGTATCTTGGTAAAGAAATTGATGGTATTGACAGAAGGAAAGGTATCTCAGGGCGTGAAAGACTACTTGGGAGCTGAAGTCATAGCTAAAGGCTCTAAGTTTAGTGCTTCTGACTTCGATTCACTTGATTTCACCGCGATTCAGCTGAGCGACTGGACCAATGATGATCATGCGAATGGTATGATTCGTGACTTGATCCTGAACTTTATCAAGAAGTACAAAGAACTTGATGCTGAACTGAAGCGTAAAAAGTTCGCTATCACAATCGGTGATGAACTGCCTGCAGGTATCATTCAGATGGCGAAAGTATATATTGCTAAAAAACGTAAGATTGGTGTAGGTGATAAGATGGCCGGACGTCACGGTAATAAAGGTATTGTGTCACGTGTTGTTCGTCAAGAAGACATGCCGTTCCTTGAAGATGGAACTCCGGTAGACATTGTATTGAACCCGTTGGGTGTGCCTTCTCGTATGAATATCGGTCAGATTTTTGAGGCTGTTCTCGGACGTGCCGGAAAGAATTTGGGTGTGAAGTTCGCTACGCCGATTTTTGACGGTGCAACTTTGGATGACTTGAACGAGTGGACAGACAAAGCTGGTCTACCACGCTATTGCAAAACTTATCTTTGTGATGGTGGTACAGGCGAACGCTTTGACCAACCAGCAACCGTAGGTGTTACCTATATGTTGAAACTCGGTCACATGGTTGAAGACAAGATGCACGCACGTTCTATCGGACCATACTCATTGATTACTCAGCAACCTCTTGGTGGTAAAGCTCAGTTTGGTGGTCAGCGTTTCGGAGAGATGGAGGTTTGGGCACTCGAAGGTTTCGGTGCATCGCATATTCTCCAGGAGATCCTGACAATCAAGTCGGACGACGTTGTTGGACGTTCTAAGGCTTACGAAGCCATTGTAAAGGGCGAACCCATGCCACAGCCGGGTATTCCGGAATCTCTGAACGTGTTGTTGCACGAATTAAGAGGATTGGGCCTGAGCATCAATTTGGAATAATGAACTAATGTGCCAATATGCCAATGTATCGATCAAGGTACATTGGCTGTGGCATTTCATAATTAGCATATTTTCTTATTGGCACATTGGCATCAGCCAATCGGCACATTATTTAGTTAATTAGCATATTATATAATTATAAAAGTATGGCTTTTAGAAAAGAAAATAAGATCAAGAGCAATTTCTCGAAAATCTCTATCGGTTTGGCTTCTCCGGAAGAAATCCTTGAGAATTCGAGTGGTGAAGTATTAAAGCCTGAAACCATCAACTATCGTACATACAAACCTGAGCGTGACGGTTTGTTCTGCGAGCGTATCTTCGGCCCGATCAAAGACTACGAATGCCATTGCGGTAAATATAAACGCATCCGTTATAAAGGTATTGTCTGCGACCGTTGTGGTGTAGAAGTTACTGAAAAGAAAGTACGTCGCGAACGTATGGGACATATCCAGCTTGTCGTGCCTGTAGCTCACATCTGGTATTTCCGTTCGCTGCCTAATAAGATCGGTTATTTGTTGGGACTCCCCACCAAGAAACTCGATTCTATCATTTACTACGAACGCTATGTTGTCATTCAGCCGGGTGTGAAAGCTGAAGACGGTATCGCCGAATTTGATCTGTTGTCAGAAGAAGAATACTTGGATATTCTTGATACTCTTCCTAAAGATAATCAGTATCTGGAAGATACAGACCCCAACAAGTTTATTGCTAAAATGGGAGCCGAAGCGATCTATGATCTGCTTGCCCGTCTCGATCTTGATGCATTATCGTATGAGTTGCGTCACCGTGCCGGAAACGATGCTTCGCAACAGCGTAAGAATGAGGCTTTGAAGCGTCTTCAGGTGGTAGAATCATTCCGTGCATCACGTGGGCGTAATAAACCTGAATGGATGATTGTACGTATTGTACCGGTAATTCCGCCCGAACTTCGTCCGTTGGTTCCGTTGGATGGAGGGCGTTTCGCTACATCCGATTTGAACGATCTTTATCGTCGTGTGATTATCCGTAACAATCGTTTGAAACGATTGATTGAGATTAAGGCCCCCGAGGTGATTCTCCGTAATGAGAAACGTATGCTTCAGGAATCTGTCGATTCACTGTTTGATAATTCACGTAAATCCAGTGCAGTTAAGACTGATGCCAACCGCCCGTTGAAGTCTTTGTCTGACAGCCTGAAAGGTAAGCAAGGACGTTTTCGTCAAAACTTGTTGGGTAAGCGTGTTGACTATTCGGCCCGTTCGGTAATTGTTGTTGGCCCGGAGTTGAGAATGCATGAATGTGGTATTCCTAAACTGATGGCTGCCGAACTGTACAAGCCGTTCATTATCCGTAAGTTGATCGAGCGAGGTATCGTAAAGACCGTGAAGTCTGCTAAGAAGATCGTGGACCGTAAGGAACCGGTGATCTGGGATATTCTTGAACACGTAATGAAAGGTCATCCAGTATTGTTGAACCGTGCTCCGACACTTCACCGTTTGGGTATTCAGGCTTTCCAGCCTAAGATGATCGAAGGTAAAGCTATCCAATTGCACCCGTTGGCATGTACAGCGTTCAATGCCGACTTTGATGGTGACCAGATGGCTGTTCACTTGCCTTTGAGCAATGAGGCAGTACTTGAAGCACAAATGTTGATGCTGGCTTCTCACAATATTCTGAATCCTGCAAATGGTGCTCCTATTACCGTTCCTTCACAGGATATGGTGCTTGGTTTGTACTATATCACCAAACTCCGTAAAGGCGCCAAAGGTGAGGGACTCACATTCTATGGACCCGAAGAAGCGTTGATAGCTTACAATGAAGGTAAAGTAGATATTCACGCTCCGGTGAAGGTTATCGTAAAAGACCTTGACGAAAATGGAAATATCGTTGATGTAATGCGTGAGACTTCAGTAGGTCGTGTAATTGTGAACGAAATTGTTCCGCCTGAAGTCGGATACATCAATACTATTATTTCAAAGAAATCATTGCGTGACATTATTAGTGCTGTAATCAAAGCTTGTGGTGTTGCTCGGACTGCTGACTTCCTTGATGGAATTAAAAATTTAGGCTACAAGATGGCCTTTCAGGGTGGTCTGTCATTCAACTTGGGTGATATCATTATCCCGAAAGAGAAAGAGACACTCGTTCAGAGAGGTTATGAAGAGGTAGAGCAGGTGATCAGTAACTATAATATGGGTTTCATCACCAATAATGAACGTTACAACCAGGTAATTGATATCTGGACACATGTAAACTCAGAATTGTCTAATATCTTGATGAAGACTATTTCTTCAGATGATCAGGGTTTCAACTCTGTGTACATGATGCTTGATTCCGGTGCCCGTGGTTCTAAAGAGCAGATCCGTCAGCTCTCCGGTATGCGTGGTTTGATGGCAAAACCGCAGAAGGCAGGTGCTGAAGGTGGTCAGATCATCGAGAATCCTATCTTGTCTAACTTTAAAGAGGGACTTTCTGTGTTGGAGTACTTTATCTCTACTCACGGTGCCCGTAAAGGTTTGGCCGATACCGCTTTGAAGACTGCCGATGCGGGATACTTGACTCGTCGTCTGGTTGACGTTTCGCATGATGTGATTATTAATGAAGAAGACTGCGGTACGCTTCGCGGACTGGTTTGTACTGACCTCAAGAACAATGACGAAGTTATTGCTACTCTGTACGAACGTATCCTCGGACGTGTATCCGTACACGATATTATTCATCCTCAGACCGGTGAATTACTGGTTGCCGGTGGTGAAGAAATTACAGAAGATATCGCCAAGAAGATTCAGGAATCTCCGATTGAAAGCGTTGAGATTCGTTCGGTATTGACTTGCGAATCGAAGAAGGGTGTTTGTGCGAAGTGCTACGGTCGTAACCTGGCTACGAACCATATGGTTCAGAAAGGTGAGGCTGTCGGTGTAATCGCTGCCCAGTCTATCGGTGAACCGGGTACACAGTTGACATTGCGTACATTCCATGCTGGTGGTACGGCTGCCAACATTGCGGCCAATGCAAGTATTGTTGCTAAAAATAATGCCCGTTTGGAATTTGAAGAACTCCGTACGGTAGATATTGTGGACGAAACTGGTGAGGCTGCCAAAGTGGTAGTAGGTCGTTTGGCTGAGGTTCGTTTCATTGATGTCAATATAGGCATTGTACTTTCTACCCATAACGTTCCTTACGGTTCTACACTTTATGTAGCCGATGGTGAAGTGGTAGAAAAAGGTAAACTGATTGCGAAATGGGATCCATTCAACGCTGTTATCATAACCGAAGCTACCGGTAAGATTGAGTTTGAGGGTGTCATTGAAAATGTTACTTATAAGATTGAATCGGATGAAGCGACCGGACTTCGAGAAATTATTATTATTGAGTCTAAAGATAAGACTAAAGTTCCTTCGGCCCACATCCTGACCGAAGATGGTGATCTTATCCGTACATATAATTTACCTGTAGGTGGACACGTAGTGATCGAAAACGGCCAAAAGGTGAAAGCAGGTGAGGTAATCGTTAAGATTCCGCGTGCTGTGGGTAAAGCCGGTGATATTACCGGTGGTCTTCCCCGTGTTACTGAGTTGTTTGAAGCACGTAACCCGTCGAATCCTGCCGTCGTATCCGAAATCGATGGAGAGGTTACTATGGGTAAAGTGAAACGCGGTAATCGCGAAATCATCGTTACGTCTAAGACCGGTGAAGTGAAGAAATACCTTGTTCCGCTGTCTAAGCAGATTCTGGTACAGGAGAATGACTACGTTCGTGCAGGTACTCCATTGTCCGATGGTGCTACGACTCCGGCTGATATTTTGGCTATTAAAGGTCCTACGGCTGTACAGGAATACATCGTGAATGAAGTTCAGGACGTATATCGTTTACAGGGTGTGAAGATCAATGATAAGCATTTTGAGATTATTGTTCGCCAGATGATGCGTAAAGTGACTATCGACGAACCGGGTGATACACGCTTCCTTGAACAGCAGGTAGTGGACAAACTCGAGTTCATGGAAGAGAACGACCGCATTTGGGGTAAGAAAGTGGTTGTAGATGCCGGAGATTCTGAAAACCTGAAAGCCGGTCAGATTGTCACAGCCCGCAAGTTGCGTGACGAAAACAGTATGCTGAAACGCCGTGACCTTAAACCGGTTGAGGTGCGTGATGCTGTTGCTGCAACTTCTACCCAGATTCTTCAGGGTATTACTCGTGCCGCATTGCAAACTTCAAGCTTCATGTCTGCCGCTTCTTTCCAGGAGACAACTAAAGTGCTGAATGAGGCTGCTATCAATGGTAAGATAGATAAGTTGGAAGGTATGAAGGAGAATGTAATTTGCGGTCATCTGATTCCGGCCGGTACAGGTCTTCGCGAGTTTGACAAGATCATTGTAGGTTCTAAAGAAGAATACGATCGTATTCTGGCTAATAAGAAGACAGTGCTTGACTATAATGAAGTAGAATAATACATTCAATTGACTATAGCTGAAAAAGAGCAATTGCCGTAAAGGTGATTGCTCTTTTTTTTAGTTTATGTTACGTTACCGGATGAAGCGATTGGTCAATTTGCTTTTTGACATTAGCCAAACGATGGCGTAACATGTCAGGAATACAATACAGGCCATACAAATAATTCGTACAGTATACGGCAGCAACTCTGTATCCAGTAAATCGTAAGCAATGAATACAAATACATAATGGCTCAGATAAATGCCGAATGCGAGTGATGCCATGTGTGATAACCTGTGGTTTGAAGGTACCTTTATCTTCTGTACGATTACAAAAACCGGGAAGGTCATCATAAATACGTTGATACCTGCAAAGTACCATACAATTTCCAGATAAGCATAATTTCTCGGGAAGTAATTTTGTGTGATGACGTACCCATAAGATGTGATCAGGTATCCTGTCAGAAACATTGGGATGGTAATACTCAATAGTTTCTTCCAACTCCATTTCAGTGGATATTTTGTGAGATAATAAGCTAGCAGAAGATATCCGATAAAACCGGAGAAATAATAAAAGGTACCATAGTCATTCCAGTCACATACTCCCCATAGACCCATATTCCCGTAATTGCCCTGATAGCCTAGTGCTGGAGCGAACATTTTTACATATGGAGCAATCAGGCTGATTCCCCAAATGCCTAAGAATAATTTTAGTTCCTTCTTTGAAACTTTTTCCAACCAACCGCTGATAATAGGCATTATCAAATATAACCCAATCAACATATAAAGATACCACAACGGGACTGTGTCAAAATTGAAATTAAATATAAATGTATATAGTTTGAACCATAAAGCTTCAAGACTGTGATCTGGCATCGAGATCAGTGGATTTTGAGTATCGGGATTGATATAGTTCAGATATATGAAATACAAAACAGGCAAGACCAGTGACCAGAAAATCATTGGAGGGATCAGGCGTCCTATCCTTTTCTTATAGAACGCTGCCATGTCGGTTTGTACGGGTAATAGCAATACCCCGGTCATCATAACAAAAATGGGAACACACGGGCGCATCAGGCTTCCCAAAAACACTCCTGTTAAGAACGATTCCCGATTGGCATCAAATTGGCCGATAAATGCATCGCAACTATGCGAGAAAACAACAAAGAAACAGGCGAGTACCCTTAACAGGTCAATCCAACCTATATTCTCTTTCTTTTTTAATTCCATGATATAATTGATTTAAATGTGTTAATGTGAAAAATGTACAATTTGTGCTGCTGTCATTATTATTAAATTCATTCTATTGCCTTTACTTTGTTCAGGTTGGGTAATGTGTTCCCCCCGATAGAAGCCGGTTTACTTTGGAGCGTCTTGGTTGAATGCGTCGGAAGCCTTGTTTTCGTATTGTGTATACCGTTCACGGAATGATAATGGCAATCGCCTTCTATGTTTGCGGTGAAATTTCTGATATGTGTTCTGGTGAATGATTTCTCTCCACTCGGACGGTTCCATATTACTTTTATGGAGTCCGATAATTATTCTGATAGAAATGGTGTGAAATAATATATTTTTCCAAGTTGTTGCAAACTTCTCACTTGGGCTGCTATAGTGTAATGTTTCCGTGTCGAGTGTGATGCCTCCTTCATACGAAAAAGAAGTCGGGATCTTTTTTGCATTCACCGTCCGGTGAGATTGTGTGATGATTTCCCCTTCTGTGGACGAGGAGTAATTGGAATAGATTTCTTCCAGTAGTAACAGCTGTTTTTTAGTAAGCCGACAGAGCGCTCTAAGGAGCATGGGTAACAAACAGATTCCTTCGTCCGATATTTTAAATTGCTTTTTTATACTGTAATTAATATTTTTCATAGGCCTTAAGATTTTCTTTTGGACAAAGATAATCTCTTTTACCAAGTGTTACAATGTGTCTATTCGAAAAACAGATCAGATTTTACTGTTTTCAGCGTCCGGTTTATCAATAGTCGTTAATTCCCTCTTTATTTACCGAACATTCCTGTGCCTGCAGCGTTCCTATATCAAAACAATATAAATCAAGCATTATGAATTTTATCTGGTACATTTTGATAGGTATCCTTGCCGGTTATTTTGCCGGTAAGATAATGCGTGGAGGAGGATTCGGCCTTTTGGTCAATCTCTTATTAGGGATTATAGGCGGTGTGCTGGGCGGTTGGGTGTTTGCCCTTCTGGGACTGGCAGCAACCGGAATTATCGGTAGTCTGATTACTTCGGTTGTCGGCGCGATCTTATTTCTCTGGATAGCCTCCTTCTTCAGCCGCTCCCGGTGAGGGGAGTATTTCTCGCAACGCGACAGTATCGTTTATTGTGGTTATATAAAAATTAATAGTTTATGGGAAGTGGAAATGCAAAATTCCTGGTAGGACTTGGAATCGGTTCTGCCATCGGTGCGCTGGTTTATCATTTTTCGCGCACGGCGAAAGCTAAAAAACTGAAAAATGATGTGTTCAATGCTCTTCATGAAATAGAGGCTGATGCCGAACTGGCAGTAGTCGAAGCAAAAGACAAAGCCGTGAAGGCTGGTGCCAAAGTAGCCGGAAAAGTAGCTGATAAAGCGACTGAGGTGAAAGAAAAATTGACACCTAACTCTTGATAGTGAGCGGTAGATAATGAACGGTGAACGGTAAATTGGAATACACTAATTAATGTATTGAGTTTATCGTTCGCTGCTTATTGTTGATTACCGCTTTTAATATAGCCTGAGATAATTTAAAATCCATTCCTGTTTTTTCTTCAAATATCTGCTTTTTCCAGATATTGATTAAAAAATGCTTTGGATTCAAATAAAAAATTGTTTTCGTATGCCTTGCATTCTATGGAAAAGAGTGCAAGGCATTTGTCTTTACTATAAAACATAATCTGTATCTTTGTAGCAGAAGAATTAGAATCAATCAATAATAAAAGATATGGAAAATCAAAATCCCGATAATCAATTACAAATAGAATTAAAAGAGGAAGTGGCTCAAGGAACCTATGCGAATCTGGCTATCATTACACATTCAAGTTCGGAGTTTGTACTCGACTTTGTGCGTGTATTGCCCGGGTTGCCAAAAGCAGGGGTACAGTCGCGTGTGATTCTTGCTCCCGAACATGCCAAACGTTTGCAAAGGGCGCTTGAAGAAAATATAGCTAAATATGAACGTGCATTCGGTCCTATCCGATTGCAGGAAGACGGAGTGGATACTCCTCCCATATTAGATATAAAAGGAGAAGCCTGAAAATAAAAAGGGTGTAGCCATCCGGTGCGATGGGTGTAGCCATTCGAGAGGGAGGGTGTAGCCTTAATGTACGGATGGCTACACCTAAAAATCTTTCTGATGAAATGATTTTCCGGAAATAAGCTCTTAAAAATTAAAAAAAAGATGTAGTGCATTGATTATTCAAATATTATTCGTATTTTTGCAGCCCAAAATGTATAGTTACGAAATTAATATAACAATAATATAAATCAAAAAACAATTAAAATGCCTACAATTCAGCAATTAGTAAGAAAAGGACGCGAAGTGCTGGTGGAGAAAAGTAAATCTCCGGCCTTGGATTCTTGTCCTCAAAGACGTGGCGTTTGCGTGAGAGTATATACTACTACTCCGAAAAAGCCGAACTCTGCAATGCGTAAAGTAGCTCGTGTGCGTTTGACTAACCAGAAAGAGGTGAACTCTTACATTCCGGGAGAAGGACACAACTTGCAGGAGCACTCAATCGTACTGGTTCGCGGTGGTCGTGTGAAAGACCTTCCGGGTGTACGTTACCACATCGTTCGCGGTACTCTTGATACAGCAGGTGTAGCCGGACGTACTCAGAGACGTTCTAAATACGGAGCTAAGCGTCCGAAACCGGGACAAGCAGCACCGGCTAAGAAGAAATAATCCGGAGTGATTCCGAATTCGATTTATTTTAATTAAAAGTAATAACTTTCGTTTTAGTTTGTTGGAATAAGCTATAAAGGTTGAGTAAATTCCCCGGAGGGGGAGTTGAAGACGTCAAGAAATAGACAACCAAGAACAAAAACATTATTTTTCGAACAAATGAGAAAAGCAAAACCAAAAAAACGCGTTATCCTTCCGGATCCCGTGTTCAATGACCAGAAGGTTTCTAAATTTGTAAACCATCTGATGTATGATGGAAAGAAGAATACTTCTTATGAAATCTTTTACGCTGCACTGGAAACAGTAAAAGCAAAACTTCCTAACGAAGAAAAAACTGCTCTTGAAATCTGGAAGAAAGCGTTAGATAACGTAACTCCTCAAGTTGAAGTAAAATCACGCCGTGTGGGTGGTGCAACTTTCCAGGTTCCTACCGAAATTCGCCCGGATCGTAAAGAATCAATCTCAATGAAGAACCTGATTCTGTTCGCTCGCAAGAGAGGCGGTAAATCTATGGCTGATAAATTGGCTGCTGAAATCATGGATGCATTCAATGAACAAGGCGGTGCTTTCAAACGTAAAGAAGATATGCACAGAATGGCTGAAGCTAACCGTGCATTTGCTCATTTCAGATTCTAATTACTATAAGAAATACCTATTTGATTAAAAACTTAAAGTAAAGGAAAAAGAAAATGGCAAAGAATGATTTACATTTGACTCGTAATATCGGTATCATGGCTCACATCGATGCCGGAAAGACAACAACTTCTGAACGTATCCTGTTCTACACCGGATTGACTCACAAAATCGGAGAGGTACACGATGGTGCTGCAACAATGGACTGGATGGAGCAAGAGCAGGAACGTGGTATTACTATCACTTCTGCCGCTACAACTACTCGTTGGAAGTATGCTGGTGATACTTATAAAATCAACCTGATTGACACTCCGGGACACGTGGACTTTACTGCTGAGGTAGAACGTTCACTTCGTATCCTTGATGGTGCTGTTGCTGCTTACTGTGCTGTAGGTGGTGTAGAACCTCAGTCGGAAACTGTATGGCGTCAGGCTGACAAATATAACGTACCGCGTATCGCTTACGTTAACAAAATGGACCGTTCGGGTGCTGACTTCTTTGAAGTTGTTCGCCAGATGAAGGCTGTTTTGGGTGCAAATCCGTGTCCGGTTGTTATTCCTATCGGTGCAGAAGAAAACTTCAAAGGATTGGTTGATCTGATCAAAATGAAAGCTATCTACTGGCACGATGAAACAATGGGTGCTGACTATACCATAGAAGAAATTCCTGCTAATCTCGTTGACGAAGCCAACGAATGGAGAGATAAAATGCTTGAAAAAGTAGCTGAATTTGATGATGCGTTGATGGAAAAATACTTTGATGATCCTTCTACTATTACAGAAGAAGAAGTATTGAGAGCTCTTCGCAATGCAACTGTTCAGATGGCTGTAGTTCCGATGTTGTGCGGTTCTTCATTCAAGAATAAGGGCGTACAGACTTTGCTTGACTATGTTTGTGCTTTCTTGCCTTCTCCGTTGGATGCTGAAAACGTAGTTGGTACAAACCCTGATACCGGTGCCGAAGAAGATCGTAAACCGAGCGAAGACGATAAAACTTCAGCTTTGGCATTTAAGATCGCTACTGACCCTTATGTAGGACGTTTGACTTTCTTCCGTGTATACTCTGGTAAGATTGAAGCCGGTTCTTATATCTACAACTCTCGTTCAGGTAAGAAAGAACGTGTTTCTCGTCTGTTCCAGATGCACTCAAACAAACAGAATCCGGTAGAAGTGATTGGTGCCGGTGATATTGGTGCCGGTGTAGGTTTCAAGGATATTCACACTGGTGATACACTGTGTGACGAAACAGCTCCGATCGTTCTTGAGTCAATGGACTTCCCGGAACCGGTAATCGGTATTGCTGTGGAACCGAAAACTCAGAAGGATATGGACAAACTGTCTAACGGTTTGGCTAAACTGGCTGAAGAAGACCCGACATTCACAGTGAAAACTGACGAACAGACAGGTCAGACAGTTATTTCCGGTATGGGTGAGCTTCACTTGGATATCATTATCGACCGTCTGAAACGTGAATTCAAAGTAGAATGTAACCAGGGTAAACCTCAGGTTAACTACAAAGAGGCTATCACTAAGACAGTTAACTTGCGTGAGGTTTATAAGAAACAATCTGGTGGTCGTGGTAAGTTCGCTGATATTATTGTGAACATCGGCCCGGTTGATGAAGACTTTACTCAAGGTGGTCTGCAGTTCGTTGATGAAGTGAAGGGTGGTAACATTCCTAAGGAATTCATTCCTTCAGTTCAGAAAGGTTTCCAGACTGCAATGAAGAATGGTGTGCTGGCTGGCTATCCGCTGGATTCATTGAAAGTGACTTTGGTCGATGGTTCATTCCACCCGGTTGACTCTGACCAGTTGTCTTTCGAAATCTGTGCTATCCAGGCATATAAGAATGCTTGTGCTAAGGCAGGTCCTGTATTGATGGAGCCTATTATGAAGCTGGAAGTCGTTACTCCGGAAGAAAACATGGGTGACGTTATCGGTGACTTGAACAAACGCCGTGGCCAGGTTGAAGGTATGGAGTCAAGCCGTTCAGGAGCCCGTATCGTAAAAGCAATGGTTCCGTTGGCAGAAATGTTCGGTTACGTAACCGCATTGCGTACTATCACTTCTGGTCGTGCCACTTCATCAATGGTATACTCTCATCACGCTCAGGTTTCTAGCTCTATCGCTAAAGCGGTATTGGAAGAAGTAAAAGGACGTGCTGATTTACTCTAAAATATCTTAAGCAGCAGGCTAGCGAATGACTCTTAGCCTGCCGCTTTATCTTATTTATAAATTTATTAATTAAAAGAACTAATGAGTCAGAAAATTAGAATTAAACTGAAATCTTACGACCACAACTTGGTTGACAAATCAGCTGAGAAGATCGTTAGAACAGTGAAGGCTACCGGTGCTATTGTTAGCGGACCGATTCCCCTTCCGACGCACAAGCGTATCTTTACAGTAAACCGCTCTACTTTCGTTAACAAGAAATCAAGAGAGCAGTTTGAACTTTCTTCATTCAAGAGACTGATCGATATCTATAGCTCAACAGCTAAGACTGTAGATGCTCTGATGAAGTTAGAGTTGCCGAGTGGTGTAGAAGTAGAAATTAAAGTGTAGTATTTAAAAATTAGTGAAATGCCAGGATTATTAGGAAAAAAAATCGGAATGACATCCGTTTTCAGTGCCGATGGTAAGAATGTACCATGCACTGTTATCGAAGCAGGTCCTTGTGTTGTTACTCAGGTAAAGACCGTAGAGAAAGATGGCTATGCAGCCGTTCAGTTGGGTTTCCAGGACAAAAAGGAAAAACATACAACTAAACCGTTGATGGGTCACTTCAAAAAGGCTGGAGTAACACCGAAGAGACACTTGGCCGAGTTCAAGGAATTTGAAAACGAGTTAAATCTGGGTGATACTGTTACAGTAGAACTGTTCGACGGCGCAGACTATGTAGACGTTGTTGGTACTTCTAAAGGTAAAGGCTTCCAGGGTGTAGTTAAAAGACATGGCTTTGGTGGTGTAGGTCAATCTACTCACGGTCAGCACAACCGTGCCCGTAAACCGGGTTCTATCGGTGCTTGTTCGTATCCTGCAAAAGTGTTCAAAGGAATGCGCATGGGCGGACAAATGGGTGGCGACAGAGTTACTGTTCAAAACTTACAGGTATTAAAAGTAATCGCGGAACACAATCTTCTTTTGATCAAGGGTTCTGTACCGGGTTGCAAAGGTTCAATCGTATTAATTGAAAAATAATGGAAGTTAACGTATATAACATTAAAGGTGAAGACACTGGAAGAAAGGTTACGTTAAACGAATCTATCTTCGGAATTGAGCCCAATGACCACGCTATCTATCTGGACGTAAAGCAATTTATGGCTAACCAGCGTCAGGGTACTCACAAGTCAAAAGAGAGAAGCGAAATCAGCGGATCTACTCGTAAAATCGGTCGTCAGAAAGGTGGCGGCGGTGCTCGTCGTGGTGACATGAATTCACCGGTACTCGTAGGTGGTGGACGTGTATTTGGTCCTAAACCAAGAGACTACTACTTCAAGCTGAATAAAAAAGTTAAGACATTGGCTCGTAAGTCAGCTTTGTCGTATAAAGCTCAGGACAACGCAATCGTAGTGGTAGAAGACTTCAACTTTGAGGCTCCGAAGACTAAGGTTTTCGTTGAAATGACAAAAAATCTTAAAGTTTCTGACAAAAAACTGCTTGTAGTTTTACCAGAAGCAAATAAAAATGTATATTTGTCAGCTCGTAACATCGAAGGTGCTAACGTTCAGACTATCTCAGGATTAAATACTTACAGAGTATTGAATGCTGGGGTTGTTGTGCTTACTGAAAGCTCTTTGAAGGCTATTGACAATATCTTAATCTAAAAAGGAGGCTTAAATAATGGGAATTATTATTAAACCGTTGGTGACAGAGAAAATGACTGCAATAACTGATAAGCTGAATCGTTTCGGCTTTATTGTACGTCCTGAAGCTAATAAACTGGAAATTAAGAGTGAAGTTGAAGCCCTTTATAATGTTACGGTAGTTGATGTGAATACTGTGAAGTATGCTGGCAAAAATAAGAGCCGTTATACAAAAGCAGGTATCATCAATGGTCGTACGAACGCTTTTAAGAAAGCCATCGTGACATTGAAAGAAGGAGATACTATTGATTTTTATAGCAATATTTAATAAAAATGGCAGTACGTAAATTTAAGCCCACAACACCGGGGCAAAGACATAAGATTATTGGTACTTTCGAGGAAATTACTGCATCAGTACCAGAAAAGTCGCTTGTATATGGTAAAAAATCATCTGGCGGTCGTAACAACGAAGGTAAGATGACAATGCGCTACTTAGGTGGCGGTCATAGAAAAGTGATCAGAATTGTCGATTTCAAGAGAAATAAAGACGGTGTTCCGGCAGTTGTAAAAACGATCGAATACGATCCGAACCGTTCGGCTCGTATCGCATTGTTATTTTATGCTGATGGTGAAAAAAGATATATTATTGCTCCCAATGGATTGCAAGTTGGTGCGACTTTGATGTCGGGAGAGAACGCTGCGCCTGAGATTGGTAATGCGCTTCCGCTTCAGAATATCCCGGTCGGTACAGTAATTCACAACATTGAATTGCGTCCGGGTCAGGGTGCTGCTCTGGTTAGATCAGCAGGTAACTTCGCTCAGCTGACTTCAAGAGAAGGTAAGTATTGTGTAATCAAATTGCCTTCAGGTGAAGTAAGACAAATACTTAGCACTTGTAAAGCTACTATCGGTAGTGTTGGTAACTCAGATCATGGATTGGAAAGTTCAGGTAAAGCTGGACGTTCTCGTTGGT
>ERZ857982.1967-NODE-1967-length-17407-cov-4.563912_pt1 | contig 17407 bp, 19 predicted proteins | sample MGYA00519955_ERZ857982 | MGnify/ENA primary metagenome ERZ857982 (study PRJEB31778, sample SAMEA3449416) | human gut metagenome | biome: human gut; feature: human-associated habitat; material: faeces | place: United Kingdom | collected 2010/2012 ... | reverse complement strand
CTGAAAAGTAAAGGGAAAATAAAGATTGTACAAATATTTATCGGTATAGATGGATAATTGTATAACTTCACTGGACGAAAGCATAATACATTTATGAAACACTTGGTCTATAATACAACATAAATAATAAAAGAATATGAGGTGATACGAGAGGTATGGAACGTAAAAACTTATGGCAGACGTACAGTGAAGCGCAGATCCGGGAGCTGGAAGAAGTGAATGCGCAGTATCGTACATGTCTGGATGAAGGTAAGACGGAACGTGAATGCGTCAAAAAGACGATTGAACTTGCAGAGGCAGAGGGATACAGGAATATGAAAGATCTGATCAAAGCCGGCACAAAGATTCATGCAGGGGATAAAGTATATATGGATTATATGGGGAAGGCCATTGTACTTTTCCAGGCAGGAACAGCACCGGTAGAGGAAGGAATGAATATTCTGGGAGCACACATTGATTCTCCACGTCTTGATGTCAAACAGAATCCATTATATGAGGATACGGATCTTGCATATCTGGATACCCATTATTATGGCGGTGTTAAGAAATACCAGTGGGTGACTCTTCCCCTGGCAATCCATGGCGTAGTGGTAAAGAAAGATGGAAGTACAGCAGAAGTAAATATCGGTGAGGATGAGGATGATCCGATCGTATATATCACAGACCTTCTGATCCATCTTGCAGGAAAGCAGATGCAGAAAAAAGCGGCAGAAGTGATCGAGGGAGAGAATCTGGACATCCTGATCGGCAGCAGACCACTGAAAGACCTGGAAGATGATAAGAAGAAAGAGGCAGTAAAACAGAATGTACTGAATATCCTTAAAGAGAAGTATGATATGGAAGAGGAAGATTTTCTTTCTGCAGAGCTGGAGATCGTACCGGCAGGAAAGGCAAGAGAGTGTGGTCTGGACAGAAGTATGATCGCTGCTTATGGACAGGATGACAGAGTGTGCGCATATACTTCTTTGCTTGCAATGCTTGAGATGGACACCCCGAAACACACTTCCTGCTGTCTGTTTACTGATAAAGAAGAGATTGGAAGCGTAGGCGCCACCGGTATGCAGTCACGTTTCTTTGAGAACGCAGTGGCTGAACTTCTGGATGCAATGGGATGCTACAGTGATCTGAGATTGAGAAGAACTCTGAAGAATTCCAGTATGCTTTCCTCTGATGTAAGTGCAGGCTATGATCCGGCTTATGGGGAGGCATTTGAGAAAAAGAATGCAGCTTATCTTGGAAGAGGTATCGTATTAAATAAATTTACCGGAGCAAGAGGTAAATCCGGATCAAATGATGCAAATGCAGAATATGTGGCAAGAGTCAGAAATATTTTTGACAGCCATGAAGTTGCATTCCAGACAGCTGAGCTTGGTAAAGTTGATATAGGCGGAGGCGGAACAATCGCTTATATCGCAGCACTTTATGGAATGGAAGTCATTGACAGCGGTGTGGCAGTGCTCAGTATGCATGCACCATGGGAAGTGACAAGTAAGGCAGATATTTACGAAGCTAAGAAAGCATATAAGGCATTTCTGCTGGAAGCATAAAAAGTCAGGCAGATGCGGAATAAAAATATGAAGAAATCGTGGAAGCTGTATCGTTTCTGATAACAGAGACTTGCAGATTCCGCAGATAAGGGCAGAGCTTTTGGAAAACTGAAGCGCTGCCCTTTTAACATATAAGTGAGGTTATGATTGTAAAAGGTATTTCTGATATCTTACGAAAGACAGGTTGCGATTCTGTAAGATCTGGATTAGAGCAGGATATTTAATAGACGGGAGGGAAAGATGGAGGAAGCGCTGATCAGAGTAAAAGATTTGTGTAAAATATATAATCCCGGCGAGAATGAAGTACGGGCGCTGGATCATATTAATCTGGAAATTAATAAGGGTGAGTTTGTTGCTATTATCGGACAGTCAGGTTCAGGAAAGTCTACATTTATGAATATGCTGGGTTGTCTGGATGTGCCTACATCCGGCGAATATTTTCTGAATGGAACTGATGTGTCCACAATGGAAGACAATGAACTCTCAGAAGTCAGAAACCGGGAGATCGGATTTATTTTTCAGGGATTTAATCTGATCTCAAATCTGACTGCAATTGAAAATGTGGAACTACCGCTGGTTTACAGAGGGGTAGACAGAAAAACGAGACATAAGCTGGCAGTAGAGTCACTGACCATGGTAGGGCTTGAAAAACGTATGGATCACAGACCAAATGAAATGTCAGGAGGACAGCAGCAGAGGGTGGCTATTGCAAGAGCAATCGCGGCCCAGCCACCGGTGATCCTGGCAGATGAACCTACAGGAAATCTGGATTCTGCATCCAGTAAGGAGATTCTTCAGATTCTTAAAAGTATGCACGAGCAGGGAAAAACGGTCATATTGATCACACATGATAATGGGATTGCTGCTCAGGCAAGGCGTGTAGTCAGAATTATGGATGGAAAGATAGAGTCAGATTTTATCAATAAAAACTATGGGAAAGAAGAATATATAAAAAATCAGCTGGATGCATAAAACCGGTTACAAGGAGACAAATATTATGAAAAAAAAGAAAAGTAAAAAGAAAATTATTATTGGAGCAGCGGCTGTTCTCGTTGTTGCCGGCGGAGTTACAGTAGCAGGTCAGAGAAATTCCACAGAAAATCAGATCCCGCAGGTTCAGGTGGTAATTGCAGAGAAGGGTGATGTTGAGGAAATTGTAGATGCTACAGGAACAGTGGGAAGTGAAGAGGAGAAGACCTATTATTCTCCTGTAAATGCAGAGCTGAAAACGGTTTCTTTTGCCCAGGGAGATGTGGTGAAAAAGGGAACAAAACTGATTGAGTTTAATACAGAGGATCTGGAGAAAGATAATCGGAAAGCAGAACTGAATCTGAAATCAACAAAGTATGATACAAAGGATACAAGAAATAAATCTGACAAAGCAGAGAAGAAGCAGAAGGATGCCAAAAAGAATGTTCAGGAGCTTGAGAAGAAAATAAAGGATAAAAAAGCTTATGTCTCGTCTCTGAAATCACAGATTTCAGCGGCAACAGCAGCGGCACAGCGTGAAGCGGCAGCTCAGGCATCCGCACAGGCAGCAGCTCAGGCTCAGGCACAGCAGCAGGAAGCTCAGGCAAAAGCCCAGGCAGAGGCAAAGAAACAGGAGGAAATCCAGAGTAAATATCAGGCCGCACTTTATACATACAAGACGGAGACTCTTCCGCAGTACCAGCAGCAGCTCTCAGATCTGAATGCACAGTATAATCAGGCACAAAGCGATTATAATCAGGCAGACACCACATATCAGATGGCATTTGCAACATGGCAGGCAGACCCTTCAGATGAGAATACACAGGCTCTGGATAATGCGGAGGCTGCAAGAACACAGGCACAGCTCGCAATGCAGCAGGCACAGCAGACTTATAATGATCTTAAGCAACAGACACCGAAAATGCCGGTACTTTCTGATTTCACAGAAAGCAGTGCAGATTACTCATGGGGAATTTCAGACGGTTCAGATGCAGATGACAGCGATGGGGAAGATTCTTCCTCCTACGGATATGATTACAGTGGAAGTGATGGCGGGACAGTAACTGCGGATACTTCTGCTCTGGAAAGTGCACTTGAGACAGCAAGCGATGAACTTGCAGAGCTTCAGTCAGATCTGGCTTCTGAGAAAGCTATCGCAGAGGCAGATTCCACAAGCCTGACAAAAGAAGAAAAAGAGAAACTGAAAGTAACAGATAATCTTTCCGAACTGGACGCAAAATCAGCCGAGGAGCTGGTGAAGGAAGGAAAGAAAGGAATCACCGCGGAATTTAACGGAATCATATCCAAGGCAGATATTAAGCAGGGAGCAGCAGTTACTCAGGGTATGGAACTGTTTACTATTGAGAATACAGACAAGGCAAGTGTGGATGTGACTCTCTCTAAATATGATTATAATACAGTGAAAGAGGGGCAGTCTGTTGAGATTACCTTGGGGGATAATACTTATCAGGGTACTGTAACAAAAATGAGTCATATTGCGGTGCAGAATGAAAAAGGAACGCCGGTCATTTCAGCAACAGTAAGCATTGATAATCCGGATGAAGATATTTTCCTGGGAGTAGATGCAAAGGTTAAGATTTATGCGGCTTCTGCGAAAAATGTGGTGACTCTTCCTGTGGAAGTGGTCAATATCGGAAAAGAAGGCTCCTTCTGCTATGTGATAGAAGATGGACTGGTGACAAAGAGAAATATTACCACAGGAATCAGCTCAGAGGATTATGTGGAAATTACGGATGGAATTAAAGAAGGAGAAGAAGTAATCGCAGATCTGGGTGATTACACAGAGGGAATGGAAGTACAGGCAGTTCCTGAACAGACAGGAGAGGATGCTGATGAGTAATCTGTATGAATATATCAAGATGGCAGTCCATAATATTATGGCAAATAAGGGACGTTCTTTTCTGACTATGCTTGGCATTATCATTGGCATTGCTTCTGTAATTGCCATTGTATCTGTGGGTGAAGGAACCAAGAACCAGATGAACAGTGAAATTGATGATATCGGCGGCGGGCAGATTGCCATCAGTGTCAGCGATGAGGCACAGACAGATGAGGAGTGGATCACTGCGGATGATGTGGAAGCAATCCGGGCGATAGACGGTATAGAAGGAGTAAATGTTTCGGATTCATTCAGTGGAGAAACTACCACAGGTAAGGGAAATTTTTCTCTTATGCTGACGGGTGAGGGACCGGATGCAAAGCTGTTAAATAATGCCACCATGAAGCATGGAGTATATTTCGGGGAAAATGAAGTTCAGGAAGCAAAAAATGTCTGTGTGCTTTCCGATGCAGATGCAAAAAGACTCTTTGGCACAGATGATGTGGTTGGAATGACTGTAGATGTCAATTGTTATGGACTGACCAAAAGTCTTCGTATCTGCGGGGTGACAACCCAGAAAGAAAATGGAACCTTTGTCAGTTATACTTATGAGGGAATGCCGGTGACTATTAATGTTCCCTATACTACAATGAATGAATTCACCGGTGTATCCGATTACTTTTTCTCAGTAACAATGCAGGCAGATAAGAGCTTAAACAGTCAGGATGTTGCTGACAAAGTGGTAAAACTGATGGAAAAAAGACATCAGTGTGCAGGAAAAGATTACTTTCAGGTACAGAGCTTTCAGGATATTATGAGCTCTATGAATCAGATGCTGGATATGGTGACTGCTTTTATCTCCTTTGTGGCGGGAATTTCCCTTCTGGTTGGCGGTATCGGCGTTATGAATATTATGCTGGTTTCCGTAACAGAACGTACCAGAGAGATTGGTATCCGTAAGTCACTGGGAGCGAAAACCTCTTCTATTATGATGCAGTTTCTGGCAGAGGCGGCAATTCTGACGGTGATTGGAGGGGTGATAGGAATTGTTCTGGGTGTGATTGGCGGATATGTGATCTGTTCAATCATAAGCAGCAGTATGGGAATGTCCATCACTCCGGGAATCAGCCTGAGTACAATTATGGCGGCGACTTTGTTTTCCTGTGCAGTAGGAGTATTCTTTGGAATTTATCCTGCGAAGAAAGCAGCAAAACTGAGCCCGATCGAGGCTTTGCGGCGGAATTAATGAAAACAGAACTGCGATGGTATTTTGGTGTACCTGTGTACTGATATCATTACAGAATAGTTGTAAATTGTTATAATTTTGCGAATCAAAAGAAAAAAATAAAAAATTCAAAAAAAGTGTTGACAAATGCTCCAGTATAGAGTAGAATACTCATTGTTGTGAGGGACACGAGATAAGAACTTCACAAGGATGTGCGTTTAGCTCAGCTGGATAGAGCGTTTGGCTACGGACCAAAAGGCCGGGGGTTCGAATCCTCTAACGCACGTAAAACCGCTAGAAATCAAGGTTTCTAGCGGTTATTTTTTTACTTGACAAGGCTACTTGACCCTTTGGTTAGTTCCGATCGCATAGCCCCGAGAATAATACGAACGGAAGAAAATGCCATCTAACTTATATACATCTGATCCCATTCTCTCATAAGTATTTGCAAGGTGCAGATAATTCTGAGTTGTATCATAACTGCTATGTCCAAGATAAAGTCTTAATGATTCCAGATCACCACCACCAAGAATAAAAGATGTTGCAAATGTGTGCCGGAGCAAATGCGGCTTCAGACGGGAAAGCTCTGTCTCTTTCCTGATCCGGCTGAAAAGTGACTTGATTGCATCCAATGTGAATGGTTCTTCCGGATTATGCAAAGAACAGAACAGGGAATCATGTTCTAAAGTACGAGGCCTGTAAAATGTCAGATATCTATACAATGGCTGTCGAAGTCTTTTCGCCAGAGGAACAATCCTGTCTTTATCACCTTTACCATTCAGTACAATAATATAGGATTCATCAAAATTTATTGATCTGGTAGTTAAATTCACAACATCACCTGAACGTAATCCCTCATCTAACATTAAATGAACAATGCAGTAATTACGAAGTCCGGTATAAGTCTTCTGGTTAAAACAACTGTCAATTTTCTGTACTTCACCATCAAATAACGGTAACACCAATTTAGTTTCAGACTTAATGATCTTAAATCCCTTAGTTATATCAGTCGGTATGTACTCCTCATAATACAGAAAATGGAAGAAAGTTCGAAGATCTACAGAATATGTCCGGATAGATCTCTTAGTTATGGGCTGATTTACTGTAGGCTTTAAAGGATGGGATTCAAGTTTATTCCTGGAACGCAGAAAGGCAACATATTTTTTTAAATCCATGGTAGTAACAGAATCAAGCATGATCTCAGATATAGGACAGCCCCGGTCACCTTCCAGAAACTTAAAGAAGTATGAAAGCGTATTCTTGTAATTCTGGATAGTTTTTTGCTTACAATAAGTTGCACGATCAAAGATAAACAGATCATAAGCTTGTTTTAAAGATATACTCATAAGTACCTCCTTTGTATCTCATTTTTTCGCACGTGCAACTCTGATCAGAACGCTGCAGCATGACTTTTGAGATACATAATTGCTATAATTTTTTTAATAATCACAATCAATACATTCATCTAATTCAGAATAATATTCACCATCATATCCTTTTTTCATTAATTTATCCCAGCAAGAAAAACAAACAAGTCTAAACGTTATACCATGACAATCTCTGGTAAAATCCATTTCACTTCGTTCAACTTCTCGATTACAATAAGGACATATACGCATATCTTTTTCATTATTAAAACTCATAATAAGCCTCCTAAATTTTATTTGTAATTTCAAGGTGCTTATGGTATTATGTCCGTAGATACTTCACCAGTATTGATATTGACTATCTGATACTCATGAGTAACACTACTTACATAAGTGTCCGCCAGTTCACTGCTATTGAATTGGCGGGCTTTTTTCTGTTTGTAGCGGTTTGCATCATGAATATCATTATCATTCAGCTGGCAAAGTGCTTCAACACAATCCTGCACCACGTTATCATTGTTGATCCCCCTGGTATAGATACCGAGAGTTACAGCAGCGTTAATCACACGCTTTTTCATTATGTCACTGTTGAGCTGCCTGCAGTACTGCCGGATCAGCTTCACATCTTTTGGTCTGACATTTACATCTATCATCCTGCAGCTCCGTAGAGCAGTCCAGAAAGCACACAGGTCACGTCTTGATTTATTGGAATCCCCTTCCGGTTTGACCAGGCGGAACACATAAAAGGTCAGATAGTCAGCTATGATCTTCCGGTTATCCAGGTAATCATAAATCCTTTTGGACGTTTCCCTTGCACTGTTATCTCGGAACGGTACCAGTTCATAAGTCTTGGTATGCTTTCTCATTGTCTGGTATTCCACGTTCATGATCAGGTTGATCTTCGGTGTCAATGTATCTGCAAGTTTATGCAGCGTATCCGGGGACATGGTTACATTACCTTCCACAACATCCCTGCACTGTTTCCGGAGTTCCGGATCAGAACCATATTCACTGTAATATTTCAGTCTGGCAGTATCCAGGTATTGCCAGGAATGCTTTTTATAACATTCTTCATAACAGTACAGGTCATAACGGTTGATCAGACCATTGAACAGCCATACCTTAAAGAACCATGGTTTATAATTCTTTTCAATGACCTCTTTACTTTTCAGGTAGATACGGATAAATACCTTGTCAGAACGTTTTCCCATTGATACATAATCAATCTCATATCCTTCTGATCCGACTTTGGCAGTATGTATCAGGGCATCCTTGAACCTGTCCACTCTCATCTTGTAGAAGCTCTCCGGTGAAAAGAACTTTTCTGGATTACTTAAGTAGTTGCTGTGCCAACAGTAGTCAATCCTATTTTCCTGACAGTATGCGATATGTAAACCGAAGTAATCACAGATCTGTTTCACATATTCATAAGAGCGTTCAAAGGCTTCATGAACTCCATACATCCACAGCATATAAGATCGGAGTTGTACAACGATCTCAGACGTAACTGAGAAACCACCATCAGAACCATGAGGAACAGAAGGAGCAATGAAAATATCAAACCATTCCGGGCATTCCAGACGAATACTGAAAAAACCAGCGTAAGAGCCAGCGCACAGATTAAGGCTGCGGTCAAACCCAGGAAAGAAGATCTGTACAAGTTGTCCATACCTGGAGTCAAGGATTGATTTCTTCTGCTCAAAGAATTTACGAAACCTGAGAACGGAATCATCAGATGAGTCATTTGTAAAGTCCTCCACTAATTTTACAGAATAATAAAAGGTATCAATGTTATGCAGGAATTTTTTTTGTTTGAAGTCAAACCAGTATTTTTGATTTTCATCATCAAATTCCTGGTATATTTTTGTGTGTTGGATTTCTCTTTTTTGTATCAATTTCGCACCTCACTTTAATTTGTTAAAGTTTTTCGGGAGAAGGCAGTTTCCCGAAATTTTAAAATTGCCATTTTCGCCAGTATTTACAAGGGTTTCGCATGAATTTTGTATGTATTTTCAGACCACGTATTACAGGCCCGTGGCAGGGGAAGTAACGGAACTCCGTCAGCGCTGCCGCGCGGTCAGACGGGTCCCCCCAACCCCCGTCTTCCCACACAGCAGAGCTGACGGAGTTTCTGGACAGCCGCCAGCTCTGGGACTGCCAGACGTTTCCTGAAATGTATCTCAAAATTTCTGCAGCAAGCCTGGCAGATCCGGAGGAAATGAGATACATCACTCCGGGGCATCCAGCATCAGGTAAGTATCATACAGGGAATAATATTTCCGCTTACACTTGAAAAATTCGCTGCTTACCTTCTCCTTCATCGGGTACCAGACTTTTACACTAATAAAAAGCTTCGGGGACAGCATGACCGCACAGAGGAACATTCCACGCAGTCCAAAGTTACTTACCTTCCTGTGAATGTATTCATACTCGATCAGGCTCCGGATCTGGCGGTCGATCATCCGGTCGAACTGGGCGACCAGGATAATATCATAGCCATAATGTCTGTGCAGCGTAAAAAATGACAGCCACTTATCACGTCCAGACTTGCTCCAATCCCTGGCATTAAACATCAGCTGACACTCATCAATGACCAGGAGCAGGGAACCCTCTTTTACTTTTTTGCTCTGGAAATGTTTCTGGGAAAACTCGATCAGAAACTCCGGGGTAATCTCAAGATTACTCTTATAACAGAACAGCTCACGCTTTTTCTTAGGAATACGGTTTAAGTTAATGGGGAAGTTGCACACAGTCGGGCGACCAGCACGGAGCAGATGATACAACCGTTCTGCCACGTGCAGACTCTTCCCAGATCCGGGAGTCCCGGAGTATAAGAAAATCATACGATCACCTCAATCACTCAATCAATTTAATCCAACGGGCTAACACACTGTACAGATAAAAGAGTGCGATAGCAGCAAGCCAGGCTGTCCCGATCTTGAGGCAAGTCCCCACCGGGACAAAATAGTTCAGATAGCCAAGATAGGGAAGCTGGGACAGGTTATCAATGGCATCCGCAAAAGGAGAGAGCGGAAGCAGGGACAGGATCACAGACAGCAGCTTGTCCAGGATCTCTTTCATAAACTTAATCATAAAATCATCACCCCTTAATCATCTGTTGTCGGGTTATCATCAGCAATCCGATTATAAAAAATATGATCTCGAAGATCCGGAAGATCTTGATCACAGGTTCATAGTCTGACATATCCAACTTGAATACATGATGATAATCAAGGATCTTCTTACCAGTCCAGGGATTCTCTAATTCCAGGTCAAAAGGAAACTCAAACACCGGAGCTTCCGGCTCTGTTTCAAATGCCTGAATTAGATGGATCAAATCAAAAGGAATACAGAACGGGAAAACAAGCCGGAGATCTGCTTTATAATCATCTGGATTTACATCAGTGTTTGTATCATCTGGCTTTGGAGCTGTCGTTGGTTTCGGATTAGGATCAGGGTCTGGATTAGGATCAGGATCTGGGTTCGGATCCGGATTAGGGTCAGGATCAGGTTTAGGATCAGGATTCGGATTAGGGTCAGGGTCTGGTTTGGGATTAGGATCCGTTGATGGATTCGTATAATGATTTTTTAACCAGTCCAAAATAATAGAAGGACGCTCATCATCATTCGCATTATTTCCACGATTCTGCAAATCCTTAAGATCATCCAAAGAAGGAATCTTAATCGCAGGCGCAGGAGCTGTTGCTGGAATAGAAGGAGACTTATTATTATCATAATCATTTTTTAAACTAGGACTAACCCAAATAGCAGTTTTCGGAGGTTGCTTCTTAGCATTAGCACGTTGTTGTTCTGACCATTTAGATCCTTCATCTAATGTTGAAAATACTGGCAAATTTGAAGACCAAATTTTATATGAATCTATAGCGAATCCAGTAACCCTAGAATAACCTTCATTTACCGACCCATCAAAAGTTTCTTTAAAGTTATAAAGATAAGCCTTCTTTTTTGAATACAAAAATGATCCAATACCATATAAACCAACAAAAGGCAGATCTTCCCCCAAATAAGATTTAGAAACATAATATACATAATAAGGCTTTCCACTACTCACAATTTGATCCACTACATCACTTGGAATACTAGAATCAACATTAACATCAGTCCGTCCCATCATCTTATTCCAAAGACTAGAAACCGCCTCTTTTAAACACCAATATGTCGCTGCCCCTAAAGCAAGATAACCATTCTTCATAGATGCTTTTCTCAAAGTATCCCAACCCGGCGGAGTAACTTTATCCGGATCTATTGGAGCAACAGTTACAGGAGGAGAAGGCTGAGGTTGATCAGGGGAGCTTTCCGGTGTTGGGGTAGGAGATAAGCTTTTCTCATACATTTCTTTCCATTTAGCGGATGCATTACCATACAATTTATTAATAGTCTTATCCAATTCATCAATCTGATCCTGAGCTGCCGGGCTGTCAAGCATATCACCCCAATCATAATTATCCCAATCGATATCTTTTCCAAGATCCTTTTCAATCTCTGACTTTCTGGGTTTCAACAATTCTTTTACACTGATTGTAAATCCGGCACCTGCAAGAGCTGCTGTGATCCATTCCAATGTTTCATAAGCTGCCAAAGCTCCGGCAGAAAATTCCGCAGCCGGTACTGTTGTATATGATCCAATCAGTCCGGTACCCAGAATAGTTATAGCCAGTATCACAGCCACAAGTTGTTTCTTTATCCTTTTCAAGTTTCCCCCTTTCCTGTATCTCGTTTCTTTGCTGCAGGGATCAAGATCCGGCTCGTGCTACGTTATTTATGAGATACATTTGCATAAAAAAGGTGAGGAAGGTGTCTCCCTCCCTCACCTTACACCAAGTAAGTAATCCGTTCTGAAAACCGTCAGGCTTTGTTTGCAACTTTCTTAAATGCTTTGATACCAAATCCAACAAGGAGAAGAGCTCCCATGATCGGAAGTGCAATCGGAAGGATCTTTCCGACAAGGCTTGTCATAGAACTTCCAACGCTGGTAAAGGATGTTGTCAGTGCTGTCTCAACAGAAGAAAGACCAGTACCAGCTTCAGCTGCAAATGCAGGAACAGCAGTAGCAACTGCAAGAGCTCCGCCCATTAATACAGGGGCAATTTTCTTTTTCAGATTCATGAATTTCATAGTAAAAAACCACCTTTCCTTAAACTTTTTTAAATATGTGAACAATCCCAAGATACGCAAACCCTATTATCATGAAGATGGCGCCGCTCAGGGCTCCGATCGGGATTGATTTCACCGCTATCATGTTGTAATCCTCAACAGCAAGCGTTAAGCTTTCTGTCTGCTGGGGAGCTTCCGAGACTTCCGGTTCACCGTCTGTTATCTCAACCGTGTCCTCTGTCTCTGCTTCCGGAGTTGTTAATAATTCTTCTTCCATCATGTTCTCCTATGGTCGGATATAAGAAGCAAGTATATGTAACAGGAGAACCCCGATGATCACCCCGAGCATACACATCATGGCAGGCATAGCATTCTGGATATTCTTTATATCCTGTTCAAGCTTCTTATTTTCCCTGACCAGAGTCTCCATTAGTTCCTGCTGCTTTTCATTCTGTTGGATCAGCTGCTCAAGTAATGCAGTATAGTCTACTGTATCAGCGTCCGGAACTTCTTCCACTCCCTGAGCAGGTTCCTGCCCTGCAGTATCAGGGGAACTGCCAGAAGTGTCAGTTTGATCAGCCACAGTGTCCTGCTGATCCGGTACTGGTACCGGTGTAGCAGCCGGCTGTACTGCCGGGGCTGGTGCAACAGGTTCCGGAACTGTTCCCTGATCCTCTTCAAAAACAGGACCGTCTGTGAATATATCCGCCATGCCATTCAGTCACCTTCCTATTTCTTTTCAGGCTGTTCCGGGAGGATCTGTACACGGCTGCAGAAATCAAGATCTTCCACAGTCAGGACAGGTTTGCCGTCACTTCCGACCTTAAATCCCATCTGTGCATCATAAAGCCCTGGTACAAAAGTAATCTTACTGCGCATTGCAGGATCAAGATTGGCTTTTGCCCTCTGTTGTCCAACCGGTCCGCCAGTTGCATCCACTCGGGAGATCATCAGATCACCATTATCACCATACATGAAATAATTCAATGTTAAGCCAGTACTTCCAGTATCTGATTTCCAGATACCTGCATAAGTTACTAAGATCTTCATTTTGTTCATAATCATGAACCTCCTTTGAAAAATTCTGCCAGACCTGTATAAGAGCAGGAAAGGCATTGGTTAATATGTAATCCCACAATGGGGCTGTTACCGTCCCCGGAAGTCCGGGGGAAAGAGATAGTTAATGTTTCGATGATTTATGTAAACCCTCCACAGCGTTATGCTGCACAAAGGGGGGAGGGTAAAGATAATTGTCTGTCCCTGGTATGCAGGAGAGTCCCGGCAAATTGAAGTAAAAAGTCGGATTTCCCTGTCATGCTTGGGATAGGATACTGCACGTCCAACAAAGCCAAAAGTAAAGGTTAAACCCTCCGGGCTCCTGCGGAGACCTTGACTTTTGTCTCCTGAATGATAAACATAATGGACGCTGTAAAAGCTGGATTTCCCTGTCCAGAGTGTCCCGTCCCTCCCATTAAAACACCTTTTCCTTCCTGACTCATGTGAGCCAAGGAAAAGACGTTTTAAAGGTCAGTCCGTACATACTGCCGGAATAACAAAGAGACGGAAGGAGGGAAAATCTATAATTGTCTGTCCCCGGTATGCAGGAGAATACCGGCAAATTAAAGTAAAAAGCCGGATTTCCCTGTTGTGCCGGGGATAGGCTGCCGCCCGTTCAACAGAGACAAAAGTAAAGGTTAAACCCTTCGGGCTCCTGCGGAGACCTTGACTTTTGTCTCCTGAATGATAGGGACAGCGGCCACTGAAAAAGCTGGATTTGTCTGTCCCGGTGTGACATATCCCTGATAAGGGGAAGGACTCAGGACAGGAGTACATGAGGGTAATCAAGAAGGATGCTCACCCTGCAGGCTTCCCATCCTTCCTGTCTGATTCTCTGTACTGGCTGTGTCCAGTCCGTCAAGGGTCAAGATGAATGAGCTACGCTCACCCTTGACTGACTTACTGTACAGAGATCAGGAGAAGGGAAGTTCCTGATCCTCGTCTTTATCTTCCAGCAGTTCATTCATAAGTTCAGACAGGTTGTTTGTGAGAGCACTGCGGACATCCCCAATCTTGGACATAAGCTGCCGGAGAGCATCCAGTTCCTTATACTGTTTAGCGATCTGTTGGTTTAAAAAGGCGATCTTTTGTTTCCTGGTTTCTTCCTGTTCCATACAGAACAGGACAAGATTCTCGAACTTCTGGTTGAAACCGTCCCCTTCGAAGTTGATCACATAGTCCATCACCCGATCAGACATGCGGACGGATTTGAAGTTATTTTTCTTAGCCATAGGAGCACCTCATACACGACTTACATCAATGTCAGATTTCTTTACTACATAGGTATCTTTATAACCAGCCATCACACTTACATTTCTCATCAGTGAAGCGTAATGCCTTGCATCGATCTCTGATGTAAAGGCTGCCTTTAACTGACGGGCTAAGTCCTGCGGCAGGTCTTTTCTTTCCTGATATACTAACCATCCCAATAACATTGAAGCACCTCCTGAATATTTATAGTCTTGCACTGTTTGGACATAATTACATTACTGGCAATTTAGAACAAAACATGTTGTAGAAAACAGCTTGTAATGGTAAAATTTAATATTAACAAAGTAACAAAGGTGTCACTTTTTACAATTTTGATTATATCCCAAATAAATGGGATTGTCAATAAAAATATCCCATATTTTTGGGAAAGGAGAATTTTATGATTGATGATAAGAATTTTGGGAATAGATTAACTGAATGTATGAAAATTGCTGGGTATACTAACAGTAAATTAACTGAAGAACTAAGTTTATCTAAAAATGCAGTAGGTAATTACAAAAATAATCAAATACCTAACGCTACCATCTTGTATAATATATCCCAATTACTTGGGACTACTATGGAATATCTATTAACAGGAAAACATGGAAATGAAAATTTAACAGATGAAGAAAAAAATATTATTGCTGCATATAGGAAAATTACTCCAGCGGAACAAGGAGTTATTAAGAAAATCTTAGACATTCAAGAACAGGAAGAAAAATTATCTCAATCCAAGATTGGATAACAAAAAAGACCTGGTAACAGGTCTTCAATGTCCAATGAACTCCCAGATATCAAAATTAGCAAGATCTGGACAGTTTGCAAGAAGAAAAATAAAACCGATAGCAACAAGAGCAAAAATAACCACAGGAACAATACTTGATTTTTTCTTTTTAAAGGAAGAACCTGTTGAGCTGCCTTTAAATTCATATGACTTATAATTGGAATATGTAGCAGTCCGAGCCATATACACACGATTTTCCTCATAAATCTGTTCAAGTCGTCGTTTCTCAGAGCGTGTCATGGAATTACCTTTAGCCATTAAGCGGTACATCTCCAATTGACGCTCTTTGTGTTTCTGATCTTCTGAAATTTGCTTCTTAGAACGTTTTTGATGATATTCAGCTTCACGTTCCTCCGGTGTCCGGTGCATATATTCACGATCCATTAACCCCATAGTAAATACCTCCTTCTTTGGAAATATTATACTATACAAAGTATCACAAATACAGCATTATCTTTAAGAACAGGCTTATTCAGAACAGATACAAAAGTATCAGACTATAAAAAAGGATTCAAATTCCCGTGATTTTTAGATGCGTAGCTACGGACCAAAAGGCCGGGGGTTCGAATCCTCTAACGCACGCTAATAAAAAATAAGACAGTGCAAATGCACTGTCTTATTTTTGGTTCAAGTCCGGGTCGGACTCGAACGGGTTCGATCTACGCTTCGCTCCGGTCGTTGCTAAACGCGTGCCACTGGCACGCAGCAACCTCTAACGCACGTAGAACCGCTAGAAATCAAGGCTTCTAGCGGTTATTTTTTTGATTGGCCAGTCCTGAAATTACTTCCATGAGAAGTTGATGATTGGCATAATCCAGATTGGCGGCTGGCTCGTCCATGATGAAGATTTTTGCAGACTGACAGATTGCACGGGCAATTAAAACCAATTGCCTTTGTCCTCCGCTTAAGGAAGTATATTTCCTGTTGGCAAGAGGCAGGGCATTTACTTTCTCCAAGGCGGCAAAAGCTGCTTCCTGATCAGGCTCTTTTGGGGTTTCAAATGCGGAGAAATGAGAAGCACGCCCCATAATTACCATATCAAGAACTGTATAGGCAAATACTGGGGAATGATATTGGGGAATATATGCAATCATATTTGCCAGTGTTTTGGTTGTAAAGTCACTAATATTTTTTCCGGCTATCTTTATTTTTCCATTAGAAACAGGAAGGGAACCTAATATCATGCGGAACAGAGTGGTCTTTCCGCAACCATTAGGGCCAAGCAGACAAAGCACATCACCATAGTCTGCGCTGCAGCTGATACCCTTTAAAATATCACCATTGCCGTAACCGCCAAAAACATTTTCAATTTCCAGAAGCATATAATTACGCGCGCTCCTTTCGTTTGATGATAAGATAGATAAAGAAGGGGGCGCCCATGATACTTGTGACAACGCCAAGTGGAAGTTCCATGGACAAAAGGGAACGGGAAATATCATCAACAAGTATCAGGTATCCGCCGCCAAGGATCGCACTTGCAGGTATCAGCCTTCTGTAATCAACGCCAACCAGTGCACGTGCCAGATGGGGAATCATCAGCCCGACCCATCCGATCAATCCTCCAAGACAGACTGCAGCGGCGCTGAGTAATGTGGAAGCGACTATAAAAATCAGACGATATTTACGCACATTGATTCCTAAACTTTTGGCTTCTTCTTCATCCAAAGTCAGCAGATTGATCTGCCATCGAAAAATAAAAATCAGACTTAATCCAATGATCATTGGAAGAACACTCCAGGAAAAGGATTTGGTTGTGGTTTTGGTTAAGCTGCCCATAAGCCAGAAAGTAATTTGTTGGAGAACATCATTAGGGTCTGCCACATATTTGATCATTGTGACACCGGCATTGCAGAGTGACATGATCATAGTTCCGGTCAGAACAAGACTGAGAGTCTGGGAATGTGCGGATTTTCGGCTGATAAGATAGGATGCGGCTACTGTGGCTACACCACCTGCAAAAGCAGAAAGTTGAATCATCCAGTTGGAAGCTCCGTTTAAAATTGCAAAAGCAGCTCCGAGACTTGCACCGGAAGAAACTCCAAGGATATCCGGAGATACCAGTGGATTGCGAAACATTCCCTGATAGGTTGCACCTGCTACCGAGAGGGAAGCACCAATAAATAAAGCAGACAGAATACGGGGCAGACGGATATTCCAGAATATGGTAACTGCCTGGGGTAAGATATCTCCTTTAAAACCAAATTTTGATAAAAATGCATTTAGTACCTGCACTGGTGTAAGCGGATAATA
>ERZ857982.1948-NODE-1948-length-17490-cov-40.608833_pt1 | contig 17490 bp, 10 predicted proteins | sample MGYA00519955_ERZ857982 | MGnify/ENA primary metagenome ERZ857982 (study PRJEB31778, sample SAMEA3449416) | human gut metagenome | biome: human gut; feature: human-associated habitat; material: faeces | place: United Kingdom | collected 2010/2012 ... | reverse complement strand
CGATTCTGACGTGGGCGTTTTTGCAGAATGCGCATGACAATTATACGCGGCAGGGGTGGTGCACTGCCGCGGAAAAAGAGCAGGTGCTGAATATGCACAAAAGTTACGCGGCAAAAGGACGAAATCACCTGTCCGCAAGCTATGAGCAGGACATTCTTGCTCTGCCTGAAACGCCGCAGGAAGGGAGGCAGGGCAAATGACGAAGCAGAAAGCATACGTCCAGTTCAGCAAACGAATTGTTCTTTTGGTCACTATCGCAGTGACAGTGATTTCGCTGCTGGCGGTGGTGCTGTGCTTTTTCCGCAGCGACACGGACGCGCTGATTAGTACGGTTCGGACGTACATCAACTACGCGACGATTGTTTTTGCAGCGTACAGCGGCAACTCGGTGTTCGAGAAGTGGCTGACGCAGGGGAAGAGCGCTGATGCGGCTGGAGATACAGAGGAAAAGTAAGGTAATAGTGAGTTTCACAAGAGAGCAGCACATCGACGCTGCCCTGTCTAAAAACGCGGATGCACACTTTACAAAAGTGTGATAGAATTATACCGTCGAAAGGTACAGAGAGGCTCCCGCGCACGGCGCGAGGGGCTTTTTTCGTACCATTCGATAGAAAAAAACGTGCGCCAGAGGAGCGCACAGAAAAGAAAGGAACCATATGAGTAACCAAGAAAACAATCAGAAACAGATTCAGTTTCCGGCTCAGCAGGAACTGAAACATCTCCGCACCCGATGCGGCAAGGTGTACGCGCTGGGCAACAACCGATTCCGCGCGGTGGTGCAGACCACGCCGATTCACGAGTACGACGCGGCGACGCACCAGTGGGTGGAACTTTCTGCCGAAAAGCGCCAGCAGATGGCGGCACAGGCGCACAGCCCGATTGCGACGTTTGCGGATAATTCGGCGGATTCTGCCGCGGGCATCCTCGATACCTACGTCAAAGAGGGCTCGCAGCAGAACTTTTCGCACGACGAGCGCCTGTGGATCAGCAACACGAATTACTACGGCAACCGCCTGACCTACTTGAAGGTCGTGGATTTGCCGCGTCTGGGCGCGAACCACTTCATCACGTCCGCAAAGTTGTGCGTTCGCAACGTTTACGCACCGACGGCGGATACCGCCATCATGTGTAAAGAAGTGCTGGAGGACTGGGATCCGGAGACGATCACCTATGACCACCAGCCGGATGTCAGCGGTGTGTATCAGGACTACTGCCGCGTGCTGAAAAATCAGTATTCGTGGAAGGAGTTCGATGTCACGAGCCTTGCGCGCAAGTGGTATTTGGGCGACAATCACGGCGTTCAGCTGAGCGCACCCAAAAGTGAAAGCAGCTTTTCGCAGCTGCATTCGAGCGAAACGGCGAATCAGCCGTACTTCGTGCTGGAATACGCGAGCCTTGCGGGCTTGGAGAGCTATCTGACTTACGACCATCAGTCTGCTGGCTTGGCAGGGACTGGCAGTGTCAGCCTTGTCAACGGCAACCTGATCTTCTCCCACGCCGACACCGCGATGAACGGCAATCGTCTGCCGGTTTCCGTGACCCACTACTACAATTCTTGTGACAGCGACAAAGACGAGTTCGGCATGGGCTATGGCTGGCGGACTTCGCTGCATCAGACGCTGCACAAGGTGCTGTACAATGGCGAAGTGGAGTTCGTGTATACGGACGGCGACGGTACGGAACACTTCTTCAAGAAGAATAAAGATGACCAAAAGAAGCATTCCGACCAGTCTGGTTTGTCTCTGACGCTGGAAGTCGGGGACGAAAACATCACGATTACCGACAAGGGCGACAATGGAATGACGTTCCCGCTGGTGAGCGAGACTCCGACGGAGGATGCGCCGGAAACCGCGAAGGTGCTGATTCAGAAGATTCAGGATGCGGTCGGCAACGAAGTCACGGTGACGGTGGTGGCGGATTCGCCGCTGAAAATCGCATCTGTGACGGACGGCGCGGGTCGAGTTACAACGCTTCATTACACGGATGGTCGCTGCGATCGGATTCAGACACCGTGGCAGGATGCGAAGAATTGCGTGCGCTTCAAGTACGAGAACGGCGCGCTGGTGAAAATTCTTCATGAAGATAACCGCGCAAGCGAATATATATAATGAAGAAATCGGGTATCATTTGCTAAAAGCGGCGTATGGCGCGGACGGTGCTTTTGTGGAATATGCGTACACGAACACGGGCGAAAATCGCGTTGACGGACTGCCGCACTGCATCACCCACGCGACCGTAACGGGCATGAAGAATGATGAAACTCTGACCGCGGCGAACGTCTCGTACACCTACGGCAATCATATGGCGCTGGTCAAGGATGAAATTTCCGGCAAGACACTGCGCTACCATTTCAACGATGACGGCAATCAGGTCAGCGTGGACGACGAATTGGGTTATGCGATGTATACCCGCTACGACCGCACTGACGACAACGCAAATGCGCCGATTAACCACGCAACGGAACGCTCCCGGATGCAGCGAGTTGTCCGAAATCTGCTGCTTGACCCGATGTGCGAGGAAAACAGCAGCGTCTGGGAAAAGAGCAGCACGGGCACGATTACGCGCGACCAGTCCACGCGGCAGTTCGGCCTTGTTTCGTATCGGCTGACGATTTGGTCGAGCGACTGTGTGTATGTTCGTCAGGCAGTGACGCTCACGCCGGGCAAGTCGTATACGCTGTCGGGCTATGTCCGCTCTGGTGGCCCGCGCGGTGTGATGCGCGTTGCGTACACGGTGGGTAATGAGACGTTCACGCTGGATTCTGAGCCGGGCAAGGTGTGGGAAAAGACGGACAACATGCCGTATGAACGTGTGTCTGTGTCCTTCACGCTGCCGGAGAATGCAGAACCTAAGGTTTACTGCATGGCGTACTGCGACATGCAGAACGGCTTCGCGGGCGGCAATTGCTGGTTCGATGCGATGCAGCTGGAAGAAGGGCTGACGCTGAATCATTTCAATATGGTTCAGAACAGTGACTTCTCTGTGACCGGCACGGACGGCAAGCCGAAGGCGTGGACGGTTGGAAGTAATTCCAATTCCTACGTTTCTGTGCTGCCGCTGGATGATGAAAAGGATATTTTCCACGCGCCGGACTGCCTGAAACATGACAATACGCAGAAAATTCATCTCTTGGGTCGCTATGACCGCACAGTGACATACTACCAGCAGTTCCGGCACTACGGCAAAATCGGCGACCGGTTCACGGTGGGCGGTTGGTGCAGCTCGTTCGCGAAAAAGAACGACCCGGACAACTACATCTACTGCCGAATTACCGTTTTGTTTACGGCAGGCAACCCGGACAATGCAAACTGCTACTGGGCGACGGGCGGCTCTGCGGTGTTCAACGCGGAGGAAGGCAACTGGCAGTTCGCGAGCGCGGGCATTGTTGCGCCCAACAACTGCACCTATATCCGTGTGGTCTTGCAGATGAATCGGCAGATGAACTTTGCAGACTTTACGGGCATCTACCTGTACCCGGAAGCGTTTGGTACGCAGTATGTTTATGACAAAAACGGCAACCGCAAGACGCGGAAGATGCTCTACGGTGGTCAGGAGAAGTCTGAGTTCGATGATGCGGACAACCTGACGAAGCACACCGCCGCGGGCCGCACGGTGTCCAGCACCTTCCATTACGGAGATACAGAAGAGGAGCAGAAGAAGCATCTGCTGCTGAAAAGCATTGCGCCGCTTGGCAGCGTTAGCACGTTCACTTACGATGCGTTCGGGAATCCGCTGACGAGTCAGGTGCAGGATGCGGATGCGAATCCGAGCTACTTCATCCGCGGCGAGACTTCGTACACGGATGACGGCAACTATGTTACGGAGCAGAAGGACGCGCGCGGCAAGATTGTGCGCATGGAGACCGACCCGCAGCGCGGCACGACGACGAGCGTGACCGACGCGAAGGGGCAGACGGTGGAATACAAGTACGACGAATTGCGTCGGATTGTAAAAACTTCTGCAAAAATGGGCGCAAAAGAAGGAATTCTGACAGCACATAACGAATATACCTATGACGCAAAGCGTGGGAATCTGGTCGAAATCCGTCACAATACGGACGAGAACGCCGCGAACGACGTGGTGTATACTTTCGAGCAGGACGCGCTGGGTCGCCAGACGGCGGTCAAGGTTGGGAATCAGACCTTGTCGCAGAGCCAGTATCAGAACGATCCGACGAAGCCGAATTTCGGCACGCTGACCGCGACGACATACGGCAACGGGGCGAAAATCCGCAGTCGGTACGACGATTTCAACCGCGTGACGGGGGTGGTCTACGGCGAAGAAACCACGCCGCGATACGAGTATGACTACAACGCGAAGGGGCAAGTGGCGCGAGTTCGCGACAACCTGCTGAATCGGACGACGCAGAGTGAATACGACTTGGCGAATCGTCCGGTGCGTGTGAAAACGTCGGAGGACGCGAAGCATGTGTACACAGGACAGGTCGCGTATGACAACGTGTACGGCAACCTGAGCGAATTTACGGAGAAAGTGGGTGAAAATCGACAGGAATTCGGGACGAAATTCGGCTATGATGACGAAAATCGTCCGACGTCGCTGACGTACAGTGCGAGCGGCAAGGAAATCGGGCAGAGCACGACGACCATTGACAAGCTGAATCGGACGACGTTCTCGGCGGTCAAGCTGGGCAGCAAGACGTTCACGAGCGAATACCATTTCGCGGCGGGCGGCTACGGCACCGGCAGCGTGACGAACCTCGTTTCGTCGATTACCCAGCCGGGGTGCAATTGCGGCTACGGCTACGACGACAATGGCAACATTGCAAGTGCGACGCTGAACGGCAAGTGGACGGGCTACACCTACGATGCGCTGGGTCAGTTGATTCAGGTCAACGACCGCAGCGACACCCGTTCCGGCGAAAATGGCACGACTTGGAAGTACACCTACGACCTCGGCGGCAACATCCTGAAAAAGGAACGCTTTGCGTATGCCGACACGACGACTCCTCTGGAAACCGTTACCTACGAATACGGTGATGCGGCATGGCGCGACAAGCTCACGGCGGTCAACGGAAACGATATTGCCTACGATGCGATTGGCAATCCGCTGAACGACGGAACGTGGACGTACACTTGGCAGAACGGCCGGCAGCTGCAAAAGATGCAGAAATCGGGCGTGACGGCAGAGTTCGTCTACAACGCGGACGGCTTGCGTGTGCAGAAAATTGTTAACGGCGTTGTAACGGACTATGTGCTGCACGGGAAGAATGTTGTGCATATGAAGCGCGGCGACGATGAACTGCACTTCTTCTATGATGCGCAGAACCGCCCGGCGGTGGTGGTGTACAACGGCACGGCGTATGCGTATGTCAAGAACTTGCAGGGCGATGTGATTGCAATTCTCGATGCGGCGGGGAATGTCGTTGTTAGCTATGTGTATGATGCTTGGGGTGCGCCGATTGGGAAGAGCGGTTCGATGGCGGAGACGCTGGGGACTGTGCAGCCGTTCCGCTATCGTGGGTATGTGTTTGATGAAGAGACGGGGCTGTACTATCTGCGGAGTCGGTACTATAGCGCGGAACGGAGCAGGTTTGTGAATGCTGATGATTGCTTCAGCGAAAAGAATCTATATTGCTATTGCATAAATGCGCCGGTAGAAAGGTGCGATCCATCAGGGCATGAGTATCTGTGTATTGCTATGTACCGTGTAGCGTTGAATAATACGGACGCGGATAGTGTTATTGATTTGGAGGATATTGGGCTTAAACAAACGATGTCGAACCGATTAATAGATTCGGGTATGCTGACTGTGATTGTAAAAAAACTTATAAATACAGTCGATGAAATTCATGAAAATAGCGCAACTGGTTGTCTTGAAAAAAGCGATTACCATTCAATATTCCTCCAAAGCGAGAGCGAATTTGACATTTATATGGCAGTGCGAAGCGCAAATGCATATATAAATTATTCAGAAGTTAAAACTTCGTCAAATGCTGTATTGCAAACGTTTTCTCTTTATGGTTTCCAAATTTTTCAGGTCGATCTTACGTTAACAGATCGATACGACTTTCATGAATTAGGAGAAGATGAAAATTCATTTGTCCGATGGGTTAATAATACCTTTGGTTATGAACTTCAAGAATCAGGAGCAATTACACCATATGAGTGGACGTATTCTGATACTTTTTATTTAATAGCTTCTCATAATAATGCAGGCTCATTTTGGTTAAGCTCTGGTCAGATTGGAGATAAATAAATGAAAAAGATTGCAAATTTTATATTAGGAACTATTGTGTGCCTGACAGTCTTGGGCATAATCATGTTCTTTACGCTGTATATATCGTTAATAATTGCTAACGAAAATCCTCCATCGGATGACGCAATGTTTCGTATGATCCAAAAGACTTACGGAGTTGATGTTACACAATATTCTCCGGATGTATTATATAAATCATATGATACAAATATTCGCGAGGATTATTGGGCTATGCTTTTAAACATTAATACTTCAAACAACGATGAGCTTTCGCTCGACTACACGCATACAGAACAAAAATCCTCTATAGAATTGCAAAAATATATTTCTCGGTTTTGGTTCGATGATATTATTGTTCCAGAAAATCTACATTGGAATATTTTCGAACATACAGAACATAATAATGGGGCAATTGGATGCTTGGCGGTTTCAGATAACTTCAAATATATTCTTGTTATTTACGACCCATAAGTCCGTATACCATTTATATGAGTTTTCACAACCGAGACGAAGCTGATAAGCTTCGCCTCGGTCAAAGACATTCGTCTATGACAATGCGGCGTGGCGAGAGCAACGAGCGGCTGCCTGCATGGAAAGAATGTTGTGCATATGACGCGGGCAAGCGATGAGCTGCACTTCTTCTACGATGCGCAGAACCGTCCGGCGGTGGTGGTGTACAATGGCACGGCGTATGCGTATGTCAAGAGCTTGCAGGGCGATATTGTTGCAATTCTGGATGAGAATGGCAATACCGTCGTTAGCTACGGCTACGATGCGTGGGGCGCGCCGCTGTGGTGTACTGGCGAGCTGGCAGAAACGCTGGGCAAGGTGCAGCCGTTCCGCTATCGCGGGTATGTGTTTGACGAGGAAACGGGGCTGTACTATCTGCGGAGTCGGTACTACAATGCACAGTGGGGACGGTTTGTTAATGCGGATGCAATTCTGTATGCAACTACTATTGCAGCAAGCTTTAATCAGTATTGTTACTGTAGCTGTGAACCAATAAGACACAAAGATTCTAATGGGTATCGAGCTTCACGGCATGAGCCTCAAAGCATCCAAAAATGCGAATGTTATAATGGGATGCCGCGTAGTGAAAGAATTGATTCTTCATCATTAACAGCGCCATTATTCTATAATCCGGCTACGGATAGTCGTGGCTTCAATGATGTGGAGTGTAGCTTATTGTATGAAGAACATTATATCATTTCTTTATCAAACGAGGAAGCTTCAACTCTTAGCAAGGGAATTATCAGAAATATTGAAATAATGAATCTAATTGACTCGATAAGGCTTTCTGTTGCAATAGGGACTTTAGCAAGTGGAGTAAGCAGTCTTTTTTCTCTTAGTTATATGCCGAGTCTTGCAGTAGGTACAGGAACGACTGTCGCAAGTAGTGTCTGGTCATATGCGACAGGGCGTGATCCGTCTGATGGTTATATTGCACCTCAGAACATTCACATCTCTATTGCGCACTATGATGCAAGTGCTATAGCCCCTGGATTCGAGTATATTATATTTAAAGTGAGTTCAGAATATAGTAATATGCTGAATTCCGATTGGAGCTATCTGGACGGAAAACAAAGTTCCGAATATGATACGATGGATGCGATTTGCGATATTTTATGGTTTGACTGTTTAGATTAACTGAAAGTGAGGAAGATGTATGCGAAAATGTGCAGACTATCACTATTTTAAGCATACCCTTAAGCAGGCATATTCAAAAGGTTGGATTCAATGCCCACGTTGTGGAAAGCTATGTAAAGCCAATCCCATAGGGGTGCAACTTATGACTATACCATGTTTGAGCTTAACTTTTGTAATGATAGAACCAATAATGCCAACAATAAAAAATATGATAAATAAAGGGTCATATTGGTATCCTTTTTTCATAATGCTATTAGCTTTATTGTCTTGCATTCCAACATTTCTTGTGGATTGTATTTATATGCGCTTTTTTATGCCATTTAAAACTGTACCAGAGGAAGAATTAAAGGCTTATCATTATAGTGGTTTTCAAAGAAACAGTCAATAATCGTCGGTGGAAAAGAAGCCAATGTAAACGTTGAGTAAAATTGAAACACACGAATTGATGCTAATTTGTGGTAAAAGCGCAGCTAACTATGCTAAATATTCTTCTGCAAGAGACAATAGGCACACTTTTTAACATAAGTTGCGCGGCGACGTCACCATGACTGAAGTCACCGCCGCGCAGTTCTTTATATAGTCCCCTGCCGGAATGGATGCGGAGAATCAATTGTCAAGCTGAGAAAAATCACCAGCGTTTCGTAGAATTATAAACGAACGCTGAATTGAGGATTATCGCGAAGAAATACGCACCGTCATCCAAAAGTAACCTTTCAATTTCATACTCTACCAAGGTACAGCAGAGCCGTTCGGGAGACCGAGTGGCTTTTCTTGTGCCGAAAAGCGTCACGCAAACCCATGGCGCTTTTTTTGTACGCTTTTTTACGGCGAGAGAAAGGAGGGACGCCATGGAAGCGACTATTCAGACCATCATGGAAGCGGCGCTGCAGCAAGGAATTTGGGCGGCGCTTTATATTTATCTTTTTTTCCGAATGCTGAAAGAAAATGCAGCGCGGGAAGAAAAATATCAGGCGATGATTGACAGCCTTAGCACAAACATCGCGGAGGGAATCGAGGACATTCAGAACCGACTGGATGCACTCACAAAATAACAAACGATTAATTTCAATAAATATTCAAAAGGAGTACAATGAAACACATGAATTACAATGCGGCGGAAAATCAGCCGCACAAATATGCACGCCCCGTTACGCTGGACGAGATGAACCGGATGCCGGGGCAGGAAGAATACGAACGCCGAACGCGCACGAGCAAGGTGTTTTCCTTGGGCGCGGGCTTTATCAGGCGGTGATGTACCCGGAAGCGGTGCATTTCCGAGACAAGAACAGCGGAAAGCTGGAAGAAATCGACAACACACTGATGCCGATTCAGGATTCGGCATGCGGCGTGTATCTCACGAATCGCAACAACGATGAACTGAAGGTTGAATTTCATGGTGCGCAGGACGTTCAGCCGAAGGTTGTGGACTTTGCGCGTCCGCAGGAGAGCAAACGCGACCGCCGCCGCGCGGTGCTGGCGCAGCTGGAGGGGGAAGTGGTGTATGAGGACATTTTCCCGGATGTGAATCTGAACTGCGCGGTTCAGGCACTGCGCTTTAAGGATTCCTTTACGTTCAAAACGCCGGAAAGCGTGCGGAAGCTGTCGTTCCTGCTCTTTACGCCGGAAATGCAGGCGGAAAAGCAGGCGGACGATTCGATTCAAGTGACGGCATCGGATGGCAGAACGGCATTTCTGCTGCCGCGGCCGTTCCTGCAATCTGCCGAAGCGGAGGACGAAATCGGCGGCGTGCAGGTGGACATGTCGGCGACGGTTGAGCCGTTTACATGGCGCGTGACGTACACGCCGGACGAAAAATGGCTGCAAAAGGCGAAATTCCCGGTTGTGCTGGATCCGCCGGTCATCACGAAGAACCATTCCAGCGCAATGGAAGACAACTTTGTGAGCAGCAAAAAGGCGGATGAGGTACAGAGCTACGGCGCAACGGGGATGACGGTGTCGTACAACAGAGGCAATTGGGGAACCAGCCGCTCGTTTATTGATACTATTTCCTGCATTCGCCTGCACCATCTGCTTGCGCCTTTTCCACGCTGTCGTCCGCTCATTCCACTTAGCGTAGCGCTGCTACGCTGCGTTCCATTCGCGTTAGACAGCGTGAAAAATTCGCGGCGCATCTTGGTGCATTCTCATTTGGAAATAGTATAAGTTCCTTCCGTCGGGACTGCCGGAAATTGATTCGTCGTATTACATCACGAAAGCGATTTTCAATGTCAAAACGAAAACGGCACCGACAACGAAGGCCTCCGTCTACCTGAAAGAAGTGCTGGGGGAATGGAACAGCCAGACCATCACCTACAACAACGCCCCGGCGCTGAACGACAAAACGCTGGATTATCAGTACTTGGGGGCGAACAGCACATGGTATAACTATGATATTTCCAACTTGGTTCGCAAGTGGTACGGCGGCGAAAACTACGGTTTCGCGCTGGAAGCGAACACGAGCACCTACATTACGCTTTACACCAGCGACCATGCGTATTATCAGCCGTATGTGACGATTAACTACGTCTCTCTGGCAGGCTTGGAAGACTATCTGGTCTATGAAGATCAGGATGTTGGGCGCGCGGGCGTTGGTCATGTCAGCCTCTACAATGGCAATCTGATCTTTGAACGGCAGGACACGTCCAGCAGCGGAAACCGGATGCCGGTATCGGTCAGCCACGTCTACAATTCGTGCTACCGTCAGGTGGATGCGTTCGGGGCAGGCGCAGGCTGGAAAATGAACATCCAGCAGACGCTGCACAAGGAAACGCTGACGGACTCGGATGGCAGCACAACGTTCTATGTCTATATGGACGGCGATGGGACGCGGCACCATTTTCAGCAGACATCCGGCGAATGGCAGGATCAATCGGGTCTGGGAATGAAGCTGAGCTTTACAGACAGCACAGCTGTGATTGTTGACCGGGATCATAACAGCATGACGTTTGATCTGCCGACGGAGGAGTTTGCGGGCGACTACGAACACGTCGGGATGCTCAAAACAATCGCGGATTCCTGCGGCAATACGATGCGCATTACGGCTTCGGGCTGCATTGTCAGCAATGTGCAGGACGGCATCGGCAGAAATACGGTTTTCGCGAATGAAAACAACCGCGTCAGCACGATTTACACTCCCGGCTATGGGGAACAGGGCACCTGCGGATTTGAGTATGATGCAGTGAATCACCTGACGCATGTGTGGGAACTGGCTGGTGAGTCCGGCACAGAAGATTTGTATTATACCTATGATGACCGCGGACTTCTGACGTCCGCAGTCAACTGCGACGGCGTCAAAGTGACATATGAGTATTACACGACCCGTGAGCCCTTCCGCGTGAAGCGCGTTCGCATGACTGGCGGCGATGTGTGTGCGTATGACCGTACCTATGCGTATAAGGACTGCCTGACGGTAGTCACGGACAACCTGAGCGGCAAGAAGCTGTTCTATCATTTCAATGATTACGGCAACTGCATCTCTGTGAATGACCAGCTGGGATATGCCTGCTTTGCGAAATACACGGACAGCAATCCGATTAACCATCCGGAAACGATTTCCAAGATGCAGCGCAGCGTGGTGAACTTCCTGAATGGTCACAACATGCAGACGGCAGGCATCTGGACGAATGAGAGCCTCGATGGGACTGGCACATACAGCTATGCGACGGATGCGCACTACATGGGCACGAAGTCGCTGAAAATGGTCAAGACGAATCAGACGGGCTGGATGACGACCCGCCAAGATGTGACGCTGCCGAAGGGAAAAGCCTATACGCTTTCTGCATTCTTTCAGACGCTTGCGGATACCGTGGCGCAGCTGCGTGTTACCTACAAAAACAGCGACGGCAATGAGGTTGCGGTGGATAGTTTGCCGCAGTGCAGCAAGGGCGAATGGGGACGCATGAGTGTGAGTTTCTCGCTTCCGGCAGACAGCACCAGCGACAGTGCAACTGTTCGCTTGATGGCGGGCGGGGGCGCAGGAACGGTCTGGTTTGACTGTGCGCAGCTGGAAGCGGGCGAAGTCGCCAATCGCTACAATATGCTGACGAATGGTGACTTTACGTTTAATTGCGGCGCACATCCCACAGGCTGGAGCAAAAACAGCTCCAATACCAATGAAGATATGGTGTATGCCGATTGCACAGGCACCAAGCCGGAAGGACTTTCTGCAAATACGATGCGCTTGTATGGTACTGGGCGTACCAAGTATGCGGGCATCTATCAGGATATTCCGCTCAGCGGCAGCAAGGGTGACGTGTTTGTAGCAGGCGGGTGGTCGCTGAACTTCTCCAAGCCGCGCAAGGGGGAGGACTTCCGCTATAACATCCGTGTGGCGTTCTTGAAAGCAGGCACATCGTCCACGCGCGTGAATACGTCCTCGATCGAATGGAGCGAGGAATGGACGGATTGGCAGTTTGCTGCCGGCCCGGTGGTTGCACCGTGCGATTATACATCCATTCGCTTCAACGTGGACTACGAGCGCAACATCAACTATGCTGAATTTGGCGGCTTGTTCCTGCACAAGGAAGAATTCGGTCAAACGAATGTGTATGACAGCAGGGGCAATGTACTTTCCGCGAAGAATGCAGGCAGCTTGCAGGATGGTGCAACCTATGATGCGTTCGACAATATCCTGACGTACTTTCAGCCGGGGCGTTCTGCTGCGGTGAAAACCGTGATGGAATGGGGCGAAAGTGATGAGGAGAAGAAGAAACATCTGCTGCGCAAGTCTACCAGCCCACTGGGGACAGTCAGCGAGTATACCTACGATGATTATGGCAATCAGCTGACCACGAAAACAAGCGATGGCACGGCGTTCATGCAGACCACGACGGTCTATGATGAGCAGGGCAATCATGTAAAACAGCAGATAGATGCCCGCGGCATGGCAGAAACTCGGCAGACGGATGATGAGCTGGATACGCTGCAATCAGTTACGGATGCCCGCGGACAGGTGCTGCACTATACTTATGATCGCAATCGCAGGGTAACGAAGGCTTCGACGACGGCAGACGGATGCGAATACACCAATACGTTTGCGTATACCAAGGATAAGCTGACGCAGGTGAAACACAATACGTCCGATAATGCTTCGGAAGATGTTGCCTATACGCTTGCATATGATGCAGTCGGACGGCTTGAATCCGTGAAGGTTGGCACACAAACGCTGGTCGAAACGGCTTATCAGGCGGATGGCATGACGGAAAGCGTCACCTATGGCAACCGTGGACAGGTATGCTACACATATGATGACTTTAAGCGCATTGTTGGTATGCGCTATGATGACGATACGGATGACCGCTTCCAGTATACCTACGGCGCAAACGGCGAAGTTGCACGAGTGAAGGATTGCGCGCGCGACGTTTCGGTGCTGAGCGAATACGATGCTGCCAATCGTCCGCGCCGAAAGACAGTGCTTGAAGGCGACAAGCATGCGTATACGGGCGAACTGGTCTATGATGCGTATGATAATGTAAAGACCTTCAAGGAACAGGTCGGAGAGAACCGAGAAAAATACACAACCACTTTTACGCACGATGAAGAAAACCGTCCGACGCTGATGACGTTCGGGGACAACCAAACGGTGACGTATACTTATGATGGACTCGGCCGAGTAAGTGAACGCAGCGCAAATGCAGGCGGAACGGCTGTGACAACGGCGTACACCTATTTGGATGGTGCATATGGCAGCAACAGCACGACGCCGCTCGTTCGCACGATGACGCAGGCGGGGACTGAACTGACCTATACATATGATGAAACGGGCAATATCACGGGCATCAGCGACGGTCAGCAGGAAATTACCTATGTGTATGACCTGCTGGGGCAGCTGATTCGGGTGAACGACCCGTATGATACGACGGCTGGCACTGCGGGTACGACGTGGGTGTTTGCCTATGACCATGGCGGCAATATTCAGCAGAAAACGGCGTATGCGTACACGACCGGCAGCGTCGGTGCGGCTGTCCAGTGCGACACGTTCGCCTATACGGATACGAACTGGAAGGATAAGCTGACGGCGCTCAATGGCGTGAACATTACTTATGATGAGATTGGCAATCCGCTGTCGGATGGCACTTGGCAGTACAAATGGGCGCAGGGGCGGCAGCTCCGGGGAATGCAGAAGAGCGGCGAAGAGGTCGCCTTTGCATATAACGCGGATGGTCTTCGTGTTCAGAAAACGGCGACTTCCACCGGTACGACGAAGTACATCATGCACGGCCGCAATCTGGTTCACCTTATTCGCGGCGACGAGAACCTGCATTTCTTCTATGATGCGCAGAACAAGCCTGCAATGGCGATTTACAACGACACCGCGTATGCGTACCTGTACAACCAGCAGGATGATGTTGTCGGCATGGTTGACAGCGAAGGGCAGTTGGTGGTAAAATATCAGTACGATGCTTGGGGTCAGCCAATCAGTACAGGAGGTGCATTAGCGGAGACGCTGGGTGCGCTGAATCCCTTCAGGTATCGCGGCTACATCTACGACGAGGAAACGGGTCTCTACTATCTGCGCAGCAGATATTACAACCCGAAGCTGAGCCGATTCATCAATGCGGATGATGTGGAAGCGCTGGGCGCTGATGGCGACATCAACGGCTACCAGCTGTTCAACTACTGCATGAACGACCCGGTGAACCGTCGAGATGAAGCGGGTTCGTGGTCGCTGCCGAACTGGGCGAAAGTGGCGATTGGCGCGGCGCTGATTGTTGGCGCGGCAGTAGTTGCTACGGTTGCAACAGGCGGTGTCGCTTGCTTTGCCTATGGCGCTGCGATTGGTGCGGCGAAAGGCGCGGTATCGGGCGCGATTGGCGGAGCCATTTCAGGCGCAATCGAAAGCCGAATCGCGACGGGAAGCTGGGACGGCGCTCTTGAAGCGGCGATTGATGGTGCCGCGGATGGTTTCCTTGGCGGCGCAATCGGCGGCTTTATTGTGGGTGGTCTCACCAGTCCGAATTGCTTTGTTGCTGGTACACCGATTCAAACGGAGAACGGCGCTGTACCAATTGAAGAAATTGTACCGGGACAGCTGGTGTGGGCAGAAAACCCTGACACGGGCGAATGCACGCTAAAGCGAGTAGTCCAACTCTTCCGGAATGAAAAGTACGAACTGGTTCATGTGCAGGTTCGTGGCGCAACGATTACCACTACGGCGGGACATCCCTTTTTCGTACAGGGACAGGGCTGGATTTTCGCTAAGGACCTGAAGGTCGGCTATCAGCTTAAACTGTTGAGCGGCGGCACGGCGCTTGTTGAAGCCGTTGAATGGGAAGAACTTTCCGAGCCTGTTACGGTTTATAACTTCGAGGTTGAGGAGTTCCATACTTACTTTGTTGGAATCCATGGCTTTTTGGTACATAATCTATGTGTGCAAAAAACTGTCGCAGGTGACCATAATGGATACTCCGCGAGAGTGTCTGTGGGCGGTGAAGCTAACCGCCATGCTCCACATGCTCATATATTCTACAAGGCAGAAAAAATTGCCAGTGTTGATGATATGGGAAATATATTGGTGGGGAAATTAGATAGAGCAGGAAAGAAGTTTGTTAAACAGAATATAGTGCAAATCGCCGACGGTATTCACAAATATTATAAATAATGTATAACCAAAGGAGAAGTGAACATGGATATTAATAAGCTTGCACTAGAACTGCAACAAAATCAATCTGTTCGGCAGAAAATATATGCACAGTATATGAACAATCAAGACGACTTTTTCTTTCAGAATTTTCATGGCATACTGGAAGAAAAAGTCTTGTTTGAATATCTACAACATGCTCAAAAACATAAAAAGCTGATGAAACTGTTGCCGGCAATTTTGTGCTTTTCTACGCAGACGACCTTATCGGCGCGTGTTATTCGGAAAATCCAGCGCCTTCCTATAAGTGCCCGAAGAAACTGCGTGTTCTCACTTGCTCACTGCGAGCTTTCTGTTTTTCAAGCTTGCGTTTTGTTCTCAATTGTGCAAGAAATGGAACTATTCTGCTTCATTCTGGACGATATGCTCCGAAAAGAAATCTATTCACTTGCCGATGTTCAGTTGCTTGTCGGCTTCGCAAAAGGCATCAACAAATTGGTGATTCAGGACGTGCTTGCGCAGATTGAGAAGGAGCAAATACCCTTGAAAGCAAAAGAAAAGGTACAATGGCTTAGGGTGAAGGTAGGAATAGAGAAAGAAGAAAGCTCCTACTGAGTGGAGGAAGCATATGTTAGGTATTACTTTTTCCGCAGAAGCAGAACCATCAGCTGCCGAGCGAATTTCCGATTGCTTTCAGTATTTTGAATCGCGGATGGACGTGATTCGTCTGGCGAGATACTGCAAAGTGCTGGACAGCATCAAAATTATTCTTTTCACTGCGCCGGATGAAAAAGAGCGGAAGCACATCAGCTTGAAGTGGCGAGAGGCGGAAATTTGCGTCAGGCTGGACGGTGATACCTTCATGAAAGCCTCGCAGGATGAACAGCGGGACATGGTGAGAGCGGCGATTACCCGGGCGCTGGAAATCATCCGAGATCGGAGCGAGGTGAAGAACTTCCGCTTTGAGTGCAAATCGCTGCTGTATGACATGTTCCCGGATGCGTACATGACGCCGTTTACCTTTTCAACCGAATCGGAATCACCGGCAGCACAAATGATCATGGACAACTTCTGCCTAATCGAAAAGAACATGCGGGTTACGTCGCTTGCGAAGTATACGGACGTACTCGACAGCATCGGCATCATTCCAGAATGTCTATCAGAAGAATTTCTACGCACATTCGATTGCGGCAAAGACCGCAAATATATCAGCTGGAAGCATCGCTATGCGGATATTCGGCTGCATATCCCGTTCCTGCCTTTTGTGCAGGCGCCGAAGGAAGAGCGGATGGAGCGGTGCAAGCAGATTATCCGCGATTCGCTGGAAGTTGTTGCGGCGCGGTGTCGGGCGAAGAAAGTGCGGTTTGATTTGGATGAGCTGCTGCGTGACCTTTTCCCGGAGGAAGCAGCTTCAATGATGCAGGAGAAGAAATAGAGAATTACAAAAGCCAACACGGTGAACAAGAAAACTGGGTGGCTGCCTCTCGATATAGGAGGGCAGCCACTTCTATAAATAACAGGAGGTCGTATGCCAAACATTTCATCCTCTGAGCTGATTGCGCAGTTCCAAACGGCGCTGCGCGAGGGTTGGGGGTACATCTACGGCGCGTCGGGCGAAATCTGGACGCAGGCACAGCAGAACGCCGCGAGCCGTGAACAGACAAAGAAATATGGTCAAAAGTGGGTCGGACACCGCGTGGCGGACTGCTCCGGCCTTTTTGCGTGGGCGTTTCGGCAGCTCGGCGGGTACTGCTATCACGGCAGCAACACCATGTTCCGCCGTTACAGCAGCGCATCCGGCAGCCTGTCTGCCGGGAAACGAACCGATGGCGAGCCGCTCAAACTCGGCACAGCTGTCTACAAATTCAACGCCTCGGAGGGCTATCACCACGTCGGATTGTACATCGGCGAGGGCGCGGTCATCGAAGCCAAAGGCACGGCGTATGGCGTTGTCACGTCGAAAATCGGCAGCGGGTGGATGCATTGGGGCGAGCTGAAAGGCGTGGATTACGCCGAGAAAGGAGAACAAATTGCAATGAGTGAAACGA
>ERZ857982.1944-NODE-1944-length-17512-cov-12.622386_pt1 | contig 17512 bp, 16 predicted proteins | sample MGYA00519955_ERZ857982 | MGnify/ENA primary metagenome ERZ857982 (study PRJEB31778, sample SAMEA3449416) | human gut metagenome | biome: human gut; feature: human-associated habitat; material: faeces | place: United Kingdom | collected 2010/2012 ... | reverse complement strand
CTTTATGGGCCACGGCACCTCCCACACCGCAAAGGTGAGCTACAGCCAGATGCAGACCGCCATGCAGACCCTGGGCTACAGCAACGTGTTCATCGGCACGGTGGAGGGTGAGCCCGAGGAGACCGCCTGCGAGAACGTCATCGAAGCTGTCAAGGCCGCCGGTTACACCAAGGTCATCCTGCGCCCCCTGATGGTCGTTGCCGGTGACCACGCCAACAACGATATGGCCGGTGCGGATGACGATTCCTGGCTGAGCCAGTTCCAGGCCTCCGGTGACTTCGCGTCCGTGGAGTGCCAGATCGCCGGTCTGGGTGAGATCGAGGACATCCAGCAGCGCTACATTGAGCACACCAAAGCCGCCATTGATTCCCTGAACGGCTAATATTCCGCATTCCAATGCCCGAAGGGAGAGATCTTTTCGGGCATTTTTTATGGAGAGCTTCCCCGCATGAGGAGAAACACTCCCATTTCAAATTCTGAATTTTTGAGGTATTTTGTTTATGCACTGCAAACAGTTTGTTTCCCTGTCCGTTGCTTCTCTGATGCTGGCCGCCGTCCTCACCGGCTGCGGCGGGGCTTCTTCCACTGCTTCCTCTGCTGTCAGCTCGGAAGCCGCTTCTGCCGTGAGCGCTGCCACCGCTTCCGAAAGCACCGAAGCCGCCCTGCCGGACGGCGTGTACACGGCTGAGTTCGACACCGACAGCGGCATGTTCCACGCCAACGAAGCCTGCAATGGCATGGGCACCCTGACCGTGGAGAATGGGCAGATGACCTTCCACGTCAGCCTGGCCTCCAAGAAGATCGTCAACCTGTACGTTGGCATGGCCGCCGATGCCGAGGCCAACAAGGCAGACTGGCTGCTGCCTACCACCGACACCGTCACCTACTCTGATGGCACCTCGGAGGAGGTCTACGGCTATGATATCCCCGTGGCCGCTGTGGACGAGGACTTCCAGCTGGCACTCCTCGGGACCAAGGGCAAGTGGTATGACCACACCGTGAGCATCCGCAATGCACAGCCCAAGGCTGAGGAAGCTGCCGAGACCCCTGCGGACGGTGAATACAGCGTGAATGTGACCCTGGAGGGCGGCTCTGGCCGTGCCACCGTGGAAAGCCCTGCCGCCCTGACCGTGGCGGACGGCAAAATGACCGCGGTCATCCGGTGGAGCAGCCCCAATTATGATTACATGATCGTGGACGGTGAGAAGTATCTGCCCACCAACACCGAGGGCAACTCCACCTTTGAGATCCCCGTTTCTGCACTGGGCACCCCGCTGGCTGTCACTGCTGATACCGTAGCCATGAGCACCCCCCATGAGATCGAGTATACGCTGACCTTTGCGCTGAACTGATGAAACTGACGAGACAACAATTCCTGCGCGTTCTGCCTGTTACAGTACTGGCCCTGTCGGGTTGCGCCGCCTCCGAGACAGCGCCCGCCAGCACAGAAGAACTGGTCTTTGACCATGCCTGCCCGCTGGATTACGCCACGCAGTTTACTGCAGACTGCTATGAGGGCGGCTATACCATGCTGACCCTGACCGAATCGGGGGAGCAGTTCCTTGTGACCCCGGAGGATGCCGCTGCGGTGGAAGGCCTGCCCGAGAGCGTGACGGTGCTGCGTCAGCCCATCCGGAACATCTACCTTGTCTCCACCTCGGTGATGGACCTGTTCCTCGCGCTGGATGGGCTGGACAGCGTGACCCTTTCCGGTACCCAGGCGGAGGGCTGGTATCTGGATGAGGCCAGAGCCGCCATGGAGGCCGGGCGCATTGCCTATGCGGGCAAGTACAGCGCCCCGGACTACGAAAAGATCCTTGCGGCCAACTGCGGCCTTGCCATCGAGAACACCATGATCTACCACACCCCGGAGGTCAAGGAGCAGCTGGAACGGTTCGGCATTCCGGTGCTGGTGGAGCGCTCCAGCTATGAGAGCGGCCCGCTGGCCCGGCTGGAATGGCTCAAGTTCTGGGGCATCCTGCTGGGGAAAGAGGAGCTGGCGGAACAGGAGTTTGCCCGGCAGGTGGAGCGCCTTGCACCGCTGGCCGGGCAGGTTTCCACCGGCAAGCGCTGTGCCTTTTTCTCCATCACAGCCAACAACCTTGCCAATGTGCGCAAGGGCGGCGACTATGTGGCCCAGATGATCGAGATGGCGGGCGGTGATTATGTTTTTGCGGACCTGACCGACAACGGTAACAACCTTTCCACCATGAACCTGCCGCTGGAGGATTTTTATGCCGGTGCAAAGGATGCGGATGTGCTCCTTTACAACAGCACCATTGAGGGCGTGGTGCATACCACGGAGGAACTGGTGGCAAAATGCCCCCTGCTGGCCGAGTTCAAGGCCGTGCAGAGCGGCAGTGTCTGGTGCACCACCCAGAGCTTTTTCCAGCAGAGTACGGCGTTGGTCGATTTTGTGCTCGACCTGCACCGTGTCTTTACGGAGAACGACCCCGCCGACCTGCAATTTCTGAGGAAAGTAGAGTAACCTATGACCAGCAAAAAGCGCCTGATCCTTTCTTACGGCATCCTTGCCCTGCTGCTGGCGGTGCTGTTTGCCGCCAACCTGTTCTGGGGCAGTGTGTCCCTGACACCGGGGGCAGTGCTGGCGGCCCTGACCGGCCGCGGGCAGGACGCTTTGAGCGTGGGCATCATCACCCAGCTGCGCCTGCCCCGGGCCGTGATGGTGGTGCTGCTGGGGGCGGCGCTCTCGGCGGCGGGCTACCTGCTGCAGACCTTTTTTGCCAACCCCATTGCAGGGCCCTTTGTCATGGGCATTTCCAGCGGGGCCAAGCTGGCCGTGGCACTGGTCATGGTGGCTTTTCTGAACCAGGGCCTGCTCACCAGCTCCCTTACCCTGATCACTGCCGCCTTTGCGGGGGCCATGGCCTCCATGGCCTTTGTGCTGGCGGTCTCCCGGCGGGTGCAGCGGATGAGCATCCTTGTTATCTGCGGTGTGATGATCGGCTACATCTGTTCGGCCGTCACGGAGTTTGTGGTGGCCTTTGCCCAGGACAGCAACATCGTCAACCTCCATAACTGGTCTCAGGGCAGCTTTTCCGGTATGACCTGGGGCAATGTGCGGGCGGCGGCGCTGGTGGTGCTGCCCGCTCTGGCGGCAGCATTCTGCCTTTCCAAGCCCATGGCCGCCTACCAGATGGGGGAGGCCTACGCCCGGAGCGTGGGCATCAATGTCAAAGCCTTTTCCCGGCTGCTGGTGCTGCTTTCCAGCCTGCTGGCTGCCTGTGTCACGGCCTTTGCGGGGCCCATCTCCTTTGTGGGCATCGCGGTGCCCCATCTGGTCAAGCAGCTGTTCGGCAGCGCAAAGCCGCTGGTGGTGCTGCCCGGGTGCTGCCTGGGCGGGGCCGCCTTCTGCCTGCTGTGCGACCTCATTGCCCGCAGTATGTTTGCCCCCACCGAGCTTTCGATCAGCGCCGTAACGGCAGTATTTGGTGCACCGGTGGTCATCTGGCTGCTGGTGCGCCGGGGTCAGGAGGGTGTGCGATGAAATACCGCTGTGAAACGAAAGAACTGGCCATCGGCTATGGCAGTGCGCCCCTTGCTTCCGGCATCACGCTGGGGGCGGTGCCGGGGCAGATCCTGGCCCTCATCGGGCCAAACGGCGCGGGAAAATCCACCCTGCTCAAAACGCTGGCGGGCCAGCTGGCCCCCCTGGGCGGGGCTGTCCTGCTGGATGGCCGCAGCCTGACCGATTACACCGGCCCGGCCTGGGCCCGGAAGCTGGCCCTGATGCTGCCCCACACCCGCCGCACCGAGCTGACTTCCTGCTTTGAGTTTGCCGCCGCCGGGCGCATCCCCTATACCGGGCGGCTGGGCATCCTGTCCGATGCCGACCGGCAGGCCGTGCGGGACGCGCTGGAACTGGTGGGGGCGTCCCCTCTGGCGGGCCGGGATTTCAACTGCATCAGCGACGGCCAGCGCCAGCGCGTTCTGCTGGCCCGTGCCATCTGCCAGCAGCCCGGAGTTTTGCTGCTGGACGAGCCGACCTCTTTTCTGGATGTCAAGGGCAAGATCGAGCTGCTGACCATCCTGCAGAAACTGGCCCATGAGCGGGGGCTGGCCGTGATCGTCAGCCTGCACGAGCTGGACATGGCGCAGAAGATCGCGGATGCGGTGGTCTGCGTGTTCCCGCACAGCGTTTCGGGGGTGCTGACCCCAAAGGAGGCCTTTGCCCCAGAGAACATCCGGGCGCTGTACAGCCTGACCAAGGAGCAGTACGAGGCCGTGTTCGGCCCGGAAAAGCCTGCCGGGCCAAAGTTTGAACATTACGTCCGCAGTGGGCAGAAGCTGCTCCGCTGCGGGTACACCACCGGCACCTGCGCGGCGCTGGGTGCGGCGGGGGCCGCGCGGCTCCTGCTCACCGGCCATGCACCGGAGAGCGTTGCCCTGCGCACGCCGAAGGGCATCGTGGTGGAGGTGGCCCCGCTGTACTGCCGCCCCGCCGGAGCCGGTGCCGAATGCGCCATTGAGAAAGACGGCGGGGATGATGTGGATGTGACCACCGGCCTGCCCGTGATCGCCGCCGTAGAATTGCTGCCCGATACCACCGAGATCCGCATCTCCGGCGGCAAGGGCGTGGGCCGGGTGACCAAGGCCGGGCTGGATCAGCCGGTGGGGGAAGCTGCCATCAACCATGTGCCCCGGCAGATGATCGCTGAGGCCCTGCAAAGGGAAGCCGAAAGCGCCTGCTACACCGGCGGCTTTGCCGTGACCATCTCCATCGAGGGAGGGGAAGAGGTGGCAAAGCGTACCTTCAACCCCCACATCGGGGTCGAGGGCGGGCTTTCGGTGCTGGGAACCAGCGGCATTGTGGAGCCTATGAGCCAGCAGGCGATCCTGGACACCATCCAGCTGGAAATGAATCAGGCTGCTCTCCGGGCGGGCAGCCCCAGGCGGCTCATCCTGGCCCCCGGCAATTACGGGCTGGACTATCTGCACGAAAGATACCCGGAGTTTCACGCTGTTCCGGTGGTGAAAACCTCGAACTTTATTGGAGACACGCTGGATATGGCTGCAGCGGCCCGCTTTGAAGAGGTGCTTCTGGTGGGCCATGTGGGCAAGCTGGTCAAGGTGGCGGGCGGCATTATGAACACCCATTCCCACACTGCTGACTGCCGCACCGAGCTGTTCTGCACCCATGCGGCACTCTGCGGCGCTTCCCGGGAAGTCTGCGCCGCCCTGATGAACGCTGCCACCACCGATGCCTGCCTGGAACTCCTGGACAGCGCCGGCCTGCGGGCTCCGGTGCTGGAAAGCCTGCTGCGGGCAGTCCAGCTCCACCTTGACCGGCGGGCCTGCGGGGCGTTCCGGGTGGGGGCGGTGCTGTTTTCCAACCAGCACGGCCCACTGGGAGCCACCGACACTGCCGCACAACTGCTGAACGAATGGAAGGAGCATTGAGATGGTACATTTTGTAGGCGCAGGCCCCGGCGCACCTGACCTCATCACCCGGCGGGGCGCGGCCCTGCTGCAGGAAGCCGACTGCATCATTTATGCGGGCAGTCTGGTCAACCCGGCTCTGCTGGGGCTGGCGAAGCCGGAGAGTGCCGTTTACAACAGCGCCGAGATGACACTGGAACAGGTGCTGGACGTGATGCGCCGGGTGGAAGCCGCAGGCAGGACCACCGTGCGGCTCCACACCGGCGACCCCTGCCTGTATGGGGCCATCCGGGAGCAGATGGACGCACTGGATGCGGATGGCATCCCCTACGATGATACCCCCGGCGTGTCCAGCTTTTGCGGGGCGGCGGCGGCGCTGAACGCCGAGTACACCCTGCCCACCATCAGCCAGACCGTGATCATCACCCGGATGGAGGGGCGCACCCCGGTGCCGGAAAAGGAGAAGCTGGCCAGCCTTGCCGCCCATGGGGCAACCATGGTGATCTTCCTTTCCATCGGCCTCATCGACAAGGTGCAGCAGGCCCTGCTGGCAGGCGGAGCCTACACGCCGGAGACTCCTGCCGCCGTGGTCTATAAGGCCAGCTGGCCGGAGCAGAAGGTGGTGCGCTGCACCGTGGGCACGCTGGCCGGGAGCACCCGCGCCAACGGCATCACCAAGACGGCGCTCATCGTGGTGGGGGAATTTCTGGGCACCCGGTATGAGCGGAGCAAGCTCTACGACCCAACCTTTACGACGGAGTTCCGCAAGGGGGCAGACCAGTGACCCGCGCCTATCTCGCCTTTACGGAAAAAGGGCTGGCGCTGGCCCAAAAGCTGGCCGGTGCCCTGCCCGGCACCGTAGACCGCTGCGGCCATGGCGGGCCCGGCCTTGCCGATTGGGCTGCAGAGCAGTTCGCCCATGCGGATGCCCTGATCTTTGTGGGGGCTGTGGGCATAGCGGTGCGGGCCATTGCGCCCCACTGCCGGAGCAAGGCGGTGGACCCTGCCGTGGTGGTGCTGGACGAGTGTGGTCATTTTGCGGTGCCGATCCTTTCGGGGCATCTGGGCGGGGCCAACGATCTGGTCCGGGCGCTGGCGGCGGTCTGCGGTGCGGTGCCGGTCATTACCACGGCCACCGATGCCAACGGTGTGTTTGCCGTGGATGAGTGGGCCAGGCACCAGAACTGCGCCGTGCTGGAGCCGGGGCGCATCAAGCGCGTCAGCAGCAGACTGCTGGCGGGCGGGCCGGTGCGGTACCGGTCAGAATTCCCCATTGCCGGGCAGGCCCCTGCCGGGGTGGTCCCGGCGGGGGAGGCAGAGCGCGCCGACTTTGCCCTGACCCTTTTCCCGGCGGGCGATGCGCTGCACCTGATCCCGAAGATCGGTGTGCTGGGCATCGGGTGCAGGCGGGGGACCAGCGCCGCACAGCTGGAAGCGGCCTTTGCACAGTTCTGTGCGGCCCACGGCCTTGCAGCAGTGTGCATCACGGCGGCAGCCAGCATCGACCTGAAAGCCCATGAGCCGGGTCTGCTGGAATTTTGCAGAGCCCACGGCTGGCCGGTGCAGTTCTATTCTGCCGCACAGCTGCAGAATGCCCCCGGGCAGTTCACACCTTCGGCCTTTGTCCGGAGCGTGACCGGTGTGGACAATGTCTGCGAGCGGGCGGCGGTGCTGGCGGCAGGCGGCACGATCATTCTTCCCAAACAGGCGGGCAACGGCGTGACCTTTGCGCTGGCGCTTCGTCCCTTTGCCCCGGATTGGAGGTGGCAGGATGCCTAATGTTGTTTTTGTTGTCGGGCTTGGGCCCGGGGATCCCCGGTTTCTGACCGCACAGGCGCAGAGCGCCTTAACGCAAGCCGAGGTGCTGTGCGGCTATACGGTCTATCTGGATCTGGTGCGCCCCTACTTCCCGGACAAGCTCTATTATTCCACCGGCATGACCAAGGAGATCGACCGCTGCCGTTGGGCGCTGGAAACGGCCCGGAGCGGCAGGGCGGTGGCGCTGGTCTGCTCGGGAGATGCCGGGGTCTACGGCATGGCAAGCCCTCTGCTGGAGCTGGCCGAGCACTTCCCGGACGTGACGGTGGAGGTGGTGCCCGGCCTGACCGCCGCCCTGAGCGGCGGTGCGGTGCTGGGTGCCCCGCTGGCCCACGATTTCTGTGTGCTCTCCCTCTCTGACCGGCTTACGCCCTGGGAGGTCATTGAGCGGCGGCTGGCGGCAGCAGCCATGGGGGATTTCTGCATCGCGCTGTACAACCCCTCCTCCAAGGGGCGGCCGGACTATCTGGCGCGGGCGGTGCGCATCCTGCTGGCAAACGGCAAAGCACCCGGAACGGTCTGCGGCATTGTGCGGAACATTGGCCGGGAGGGGCAGGAAAGCCGCGTTCTGACGCTGGCTGCGCTGGAAACCACCCCGGTGGATATGTTCACCACCGTGTTTGTCGGCAACGCCCAGACCCGCCAGCTGAGCGGGCGGATGGTCACGCCGCGGGGGTACCGCGCATGAGGGCCGTGGTATTCAGCGGCACCACCGAGGGCCGTGTGTTTTCAAAGCAGCTGGCCGCACTGGGGGCCGAGGTACTGGTCAGCGTGGCCACCCCGCTGGGGGCCGAGGAACAGGGCGAAAGGTCCGGCATCACCGTCCACTGCGGGCGGCTGACCCCGGAGGAGATGACCGCCCTGCTGCAAGGGGCTGACCTCTGTGTGGATGCGACCCATCCCTATGCCGTGGAGGCCACCCGGAACATCCGGGCAGCCTGCAAAACAGCGGGCACGGAGTACCGCCGCCTGCTCCGGCCCGAAAGCCCGCTGCCTGCCGGGAGCATGGTGTTTGCCTCTGCGGCCCATGCGGCGGGATTTCTGGCCCGGACGCAGGGAAATGTCCTGCTTGCCACCGGGGCCAAGGAGCTTTCTGCCTTTGCTGTGCTGGAACCGGCACGGCTTTTTCCCCGTGTCCTGCCCACCCGGGAGGGCATTGCCGCCTGCGAGGGGGCAGATATCCCCCATAAGAACATCATCGCCATGCAGGGGCCGTTCTCCTATGCGCTGAACCGGGCGCTGATGGAGCAGTTTGCCATCCGCTTCCTCGTTACCAAAGATGGCGGCGCGGCGGGCGGCTTTGAAGAAAAAGCCCGGGCAGCGCAGGACACCGGGGCTCAGCTCATCGTCATCCGCCGCCCGGCCGAGCAGGGCGAAACGGCGGAACAGATCCTGACACATTGTAAGGAGATGCTGCAATGATCACACTCATCGGGATGGGGTCGGGCACGCCGGAAAGCCTGACCGCGCAGGGCCTTGCCGCCCTGCAGAACGCCGGACTGATCCTGGGGGCAAAGCGCCTGCTGGAACAGCTGCCGCAGGGCTGCACGGATCACCGGAAGGCCCTGTATCAGCCTGAGGATGTCCTTGCCGCGCTGGCGGCTGACCCGGAGGTGGATGCTGCCCTTGTGTACAGCGGCGACACCGGGTTTTATTCCGGTGCGGCCCAGCTGCTGCCGATGCTGCGGGCCTTTGGCATCTCCTGCCGGGTGCTGCCGGGGCTTTCCAGCGTTCAGCTGCTGGCCGCTGCGGTGGGCCGCTCCTGGCAGGAGTGGAAGCTGGTCTCGGCCCACGGCTGTGCCTGCGACCCGGTGGCCGAATGCCTGACGGCCGGGGGAAAGCCTGTGTTTTTCCTGACCGGCGGGGCAGAAACGCCTGCCTCCCTCTGCGGCCGATTGGCTGCTGCCGGGCTGGGCGATGCCCATGTGCTGGTGGGCGAAGAGCTGGGCCGGGCAGAGGAAAAGATCCTGTTCGGCACGGCGCAGGAATTTGCGCAAAAGCAGTTTGCAAGCCTGAGCGTTCTGCTTGTGGAACACGTTCCTCAGCCGCCCCGGCGGGTGCCCGGCTTCCCGGATGAAGCCTTCCACAGGGGAGAGGTGCCCATGACCAAGCAGGAGGTGCGGGCGGCGGCGCTGGCCAAGCTGGCCGTGCAGCCCGGCGATACCTTGTGGGATGTGGGGGCGGGCACCGGCAGCGTGAGCGTGGAGCTGGCGCTGGCCGCACCCCGGGGGCATGTGTATGCCGTGGAGTGTGATCCGGAGGCCTGCGGGCTCATCCGGCAGAACCGGGAAACGTTCCACGCCTGCAACCTGACACTGGTGGAGGGCCGCGCCCCCGCTGCGCTGGCTGACCTGCCCGCTCCGGATGCCGTGTTCATCGGCGGGACCAAGGGGGGCATGGAGGCTGTGGTGGACACGGTGCTTGCCCGGAATCCGAACGCCCGCATCTGCATCTCTGCCATTGCGCTGGAAACGCTGAGCGCCGCCGTGGCCGCACTGACTGCCCACGGCCTTGCTGCGGAGGTGACGCAGATCTCGGTCAGCCGCACCCGGCCTGCGGGCAGGCTCCACCTGCTGATGGCCAATAACCCCATCTTCCTTATCACAGGAGAACGTAAATGATCCAATTTCTTGTGGCCGCGCCCTGTTCCGGCAGCGGCAAAACCACACTGACCTGCGCCCTACTGGCGGCGCTCAAGCGGCGGGGGCAGGACCCCTGCTCCTTCAAGAGCGGGCCGGACTATATCGACCCCATGTTTCACCGGGCCGTGCTGGGGGTGGAGAGCCACAACCTCGACCTGTTTTTCTCCGCGCCGGAGACCGTGCGCGCGCTCTATGCGCAGGCCGCCGCCGGGCACGGGGCAGCCGTGTGCGAGGGTGCTATGGGCTTTTACGATGGACTGGGCGGCGTGAGTGATACCGCCAGTGCCTGGCATCTGGCCGATACGCTGGGCCTGCCGGTGCTGCTGGTGGTCCAGCCCAGAGGGGCCAGCCTGACGCTGGCGGCCCAGATCAACGGACTGAAGCAGTTCCGCACCCCCAGCCATCTGGCGGGCATCCTGCTCAATGACTGCGCCCCCCATTTGTATGCTCTGCTGGCTCCCATGCTGGAACGGGAGACCGGCCTGCCGGTGCTGGGCTATCTGCCCCACCTGCCGGATGCTGCCCTTGAGAGCCGCCACTTAGGCCTGAAAACTGCCGGGGAGATCGCGGACTTACAGCAGAAGATCAGCCGGATGGCCGATGCGCTGGTGGTGGATTGGGAGAAGCTTTTTGCCCTGACCGAAGGCGCAGCGCCTTTGGCGTACACCGACAGGCTCCCCCCTGCGGGAGAGTTGCCGCCCCAGGGAGCAGAGGAACAGCGCCCCCGCGTTCCCATTGCCGTTGCAAGGGATGCGGCGTTTTGCTTCACCTACGCCGAAACGCTGGAAGCACTGGAGCGGGCGGGGGCGGAGCTCTGCTGGTTCAGCCCCCTGCAGGACCCCGCCCTGCCGGAGCAGATCGGCGGGCTCTATCTGCCCGGCGGCTACCCGGAGCTGTATGCCGGGCAGTTGAGCGCGAACCGCTCCATGCTGGCCTCTGTGCGCCGGGCTGTGGAGCGCGGTCTGCCCACGGTGGCCGAGTGCGGGGGCTTTCTCTATCTGGGCCAGAGCCTGGAGGATGCCAACGGGGAACGCTGGCCCATGGCAGGTGTCCTGCCGGGGCAGGGCTTCCGGGTGGGGCGGCTGGTACGGTTTGGATACGCGGCATTGACTGCCCACGCCGACAGTATGCTGTTCCGCGCCGGGGAGCGTCTGCCCGTGCACGAGTTCCACCACTGGGATTCCACAGACAACGGCACCGGCTTTACCGCCGCAAAGCCCAACGGGAAACAATGGGACTGCGGCTTTGCAAACGAGCATTTCTATGCGGGCTTCCCGCATTTGTATTGGGCGGGCACGGCCCTGCCCCGGCGGTTCGTGGATGCCGCAGCACACTATCATCAAGAGGAACAGGACCAATGACAGAGCTTGAACTGAAACAGCTTCTTTCCAAGATCACCCGGCCGGACGAGATCGCACGCACCGCCGCCCATGCTCACTGGGCCAGCCTGGCCAAGCCGCTGGGCGGGCTGGGCAGGCTGGAGACCATGCTGGAGGATGCCGCCGCCCTGACCGGTACGGCAGAGCTGGCGTTTTCCCGCCGGGCCGTGCTGGTGCTCTGCGCCGACAACGGCGTGGTGGCGCAGGGCGTGAGCCAGACGGACCAGAGCGTGACCCGGGCCGTGGCCGAGAACCTTGCCGCCCGGCGCACCAGTGTCTGCCAGATGGCAAAAACGGCCCGCTGCGAAGTGGTGCCTGTGGACCTTGGCATGGCCGGGGAGCCGGTGCCCGGGGTGCAGAACTGCCGCATTGCCGCCGGGACGGCGGATTTCACCACCGGCCCTGCCATGACCCGTCAGCAGGCGGTGGATGCCATTGCGGCGGGCATCGGGCTTGTCCGGGCGCAGAAGGCGGCGGGGGTGCAGCTGCTGGCCACGGGGGAGATGGGCATTGGCAACACCACCACCTCCAGCGCCGTGGCTGCGGTTCTGCTGGGTCAGCCCGTGGAGCGGATGACAGGCCGTGGTGCGGGCCTTTCCGACGCGGGGCTTGCCCGCAAGCTGGATGCCATCCGGCGGGGCATTGCGCGGAATCAGCCCGATGCCGCTGACCCTCTGGATGTGCTCTCCAAGCTGGGCGGGTTTGACATCGCCGGGCTGTGCGGTGTTTTTTTGGGCGGTGCGCTGGAAGGCCTGCCCGTGCTGATGGATGGCTTCATCAGCGGGGTGGCGGCGCTGTGCGCTGTGCGGCTCTGCCCCGCCGCGGAAAAGGCCGTGTTTGCCAGCCACTGCTCCACCGAACCGGCAGCAAGGCTGGTGCTGGAAGCGCTGGGCAAAGTGCCTCTGCTCACCGCCGGGCTCCATCTCGGCGAGGGCACCGGAGCGGTGGCAAGCATCCCGCTGTGGGATATGGCGCTGGCCGTTTACCGCGATTGCTATTCCTTCACGGAGGGCGGCATCACGCCGTACACCCCCCAATGCTGACGCTGGTATTGGGCGGTGCCGCCAGCGGCAAGAGCGGGTATGCCGAGAGCCTGGTGATGAAAACCGCGCTTCCGCGCTATTACATCGCCACCATGCAGGTGTGGGATGCGGAATGTGCCGCCCGGGTGGAAAAGCACCGGAAGATGCGGGCGGCAAAGCAGTTTGAGACCGTGGAGTGCCCCCTGCATCTGGAGAACATCCGTCTGCCTGCCCGGGGAACTGTGCTGTTGGAGGATCTGGGCAACCTGACCGCCAACGAGCTCTACGACCCCGCCGGGGCGGGAGAAAATGCCGCTTCGGCTATTTTGGAAGGACTGGACCAATTGGCCGGACAATGCGCGCACCTCATCGTGGTCTCCAACGAGGTGTTCAGCGGCGGTGCCGACTACGCAGGCGACACCGGGCGCTACCTGAAAGCGCTGGCGCAGGTGAACAATGCCCTTGCCGCCCGGGCCGACCATGTGGTGCGGGTGGTGTGCGGCATCCCGGTCTATTATAAAGGAGTGGAAAAATGATTGGATTGCAGACCATTGCAGTGGCCTTTGCCATGTTTTCGGCCCTGCCGGTGCCGCAGTTCGCGTGGAACCAGAAAAACATGCGGTATGCCATGTGCGCCTTCCCGCTCATCGGGGCGGTCATTGGCGGGCTGTGGTGCCTGTGCGGCGCTCTGCCCCTGCCGATGCCCGCAAAAACGGCGGGGTTCTGCCTGATCCCGGTCTGGGTCACGGGCGGCATCCACCTGGATGGCTATGCCGACACCTGTGATGCCCTTTCCAGCTATGGCGACCGGGAAAAGAAGCTGGAGATCCTCAAAGACCCCCACTGCGGTGCCTTTGCAGTGATCCGGCTGTGCAGTTATTTTGCGGCCTACCTTGCCCTTTGCGCCTGCGTGGACTTTACGCCCCGGGTGGGCCTTTGCTGGACACTGGCCCTTGTGCTGGAACGGGCCCTCTCGGGCCTGGCCGTGGCATCGTTCCCGATGGCAAAGAACACCGGCCTTGCCCACACCTTTGCCACGGCGGCGGATCGAACTACTGTCCGCCGGGTGCTGATGGTGCTGGCCGCTCTGCTCAGCGCCGCCCTGCTGGCACTGGGCGGCTGGGCGCTGGTGCTGGCGGCGTTGCTGGTGTTTGCACGTTACCATGTTGTTTCGGACAAGCAGTTTGGCGGCATCACCGGCGATCTGGCCGGGTGGTTTTTGCAGAAAGCCGAGCTGTGGATGCTGGCGGCGCTGTGTGCCTGCCAGTGGGGAGGACTGTTATGATCTTTATCACCGGGCCGCTGTACAGCGGCAAGCGCACCTTTGCGCAGCGCCTGCCCGGCACCCGCATTGCGGAGGTGCAGGCCCTGGCCGCAGAGACTGAGGATCTGGAAAAGCTTGCGGAGGAGCTCTCCGCTTATGATATCGTGATGGCCACCGAGGTGGGCGGCGGCGTGGTGCCCATGGACGCAGGGGAGCGGGCCGCCCGGGAAGCTGCCGGGCGGCTGGCCTGCCTGCTAGCGGCCCGGGCCGGGTGCGTGGTGCAGATGTTCTGCGGCATCCCCACAGTATTGAAAGGAGAACTGCCCCCATGCTGATCTATCTTCTGCGCCACGGCCTGACGGCCTACAATGCCGAAAAGCGCTATCAGGGCCAGCGGGATATCCCCTTGAGCCCTGCGGGCCGCGCCCAGCTGCGGCAGGCGGATCTCCGGCCGGAAACGGTCTATATTACCCCGCTCTGCCGCACCCGGCAGACCGCTGAGGTGCTCTTCCCGGGTGCAAGGCTCGTGGAGGTGAAAGACCTGCAGGAGATGTGCTTCGGCAGCTTTGAGGGCCGCAATTTCATTGAGATGGAGCACGACCCGGATTATCTGGCCTGGGTGAACGCCAACTGCGAAAGCCCCTGCCCGGACGGCGAGACCAAGGCTGTCTTTTCGGAGCGGGTGTGCAGGGCCTTTGCCGCACTGGTAGACAGGGCCCTTGCCGATGGGGAAGAGACACTGGTCATTCTGGCCCACGGCGGCACCCAGATGGCTGCCATGGAGCGCTACGCCCTGCCCCATGCGGATTATTACCACTGGTGCGCCCCCAATGCAGGCGGCTACGTTCTGGATGCAGGAGATTGGGCGGAGCAGCGGGTGCTGCACCTGCTGAAAACTGTGCAGTACACAAAGGAGGATGCCAGATGATCGAATACGCAGTACTCGGCGGTTTTGTGCTGGACTGCCTCTTCGGCGACCCGGCCTGGCTGCCCCACCCGGTGGTGTACATGGGCAAGGCCATCTCGGCGCTGGAAAAGCGCCTGCGGGCCTGCCTGCCCAAAACGCCTCAGGGGGAACTGCTGGGCGGGGCCATTGTGGCCTTCTGCCTGCCGGTGGGCACCTTTCTGCTGACGAGCCTTGTCTGCCTGGGGGCTGCCCGCATCAGCCCGTGGCTGGGGCTGGCCGTCCAGATGTTCTGGTGCGGGCAGGCACTGGCCGCAAAGGGGCTGGCGCAGGAGAGCACCAATGTCTACCGGGAGCTGGTCAAGCCCGACCTGCCTGCCGCCCGCAGGGCGGTCAGCCGCATCGTGGGGCGGGACACCCAGGATCTGACGCTGGAGGGTGTGACCAGGGCCGCTGTGGAGACGGTGGCCGAAAACGCCAGCGACGGAGTGATCGCGCCCCTGCTCTATATGCTCATCGGCGGAGCACCGCTGGCCCTGACCTACAAGGCCGTCAACACGATGGACAGTATGCTGGGCTACAAAAATGAAAAATACCTCTACTTTGGCCGCATCCCGGCCAAGCTGGACGATGCGGCAAATTACCTTCCCAGCCGCCTTGCCGCCCTGCTGTGGGTGGCTGCCGCGGCCTTTACGCACAATGACGCAAAAGGGGCGTGGAAGATCTGGCGGCGGGACCGCCGCAACCACGCCAGCCCCAACAGCGCCCAGACCGAGAGCGCCTGCGCCGGTGCGCTGGGGGTGCAGCTGGCCGGGCCCGCCTATTACTTTGGAGAATACTACGCCAAGCCCACCATCGGCGATCCGCTGCGCCCCATTGAACCGGCGGATATCCTGCGTGCCAACCGGATGATGTACGTGGCAAGCGCCTTTGCACTGGCGTGGGGCGTGGCAATACGGGCTATTTTGTAACGACCTCGCCCTCTCAGTCATGCTTTGCATGACAGCTCCCCCAAAGGGGGAGCCAAGAGCTGGGATCCAGAACCATCCAGGAAAAGGAGAACGAACATGCAACTAGTACATGGCGGCGATTGGGCCGGTTACCGGGCCGAGTTCGGGCGGGACCCGCTGGATTTTTCGGCCAATGTCAGCCCGCTGGGCCTGCCGGAAGGGGTGGCCCGGGCCATCACGGCGGCATTGCCCACGGCCGACCGCTACCCTGACCCCCTGTGCCGGGAGCTGCGGGCAAAGCTGGCGCTCCATGAGGGCGTGCCGGCGGAGCAGATCCTCTGCGGCAATGGGGCGGCAGACCTTATCTTCCGGCTGGTCTGGGCAAAAAAGCCCCGCCGGGCGCTGGTCACCGCCCCCACCTTTGCGGAGTATGCCACTGCTTTGGAAAGTGTCGGCTGCACGGTGGAACGCTTCTTTTTGCGGGAGCAGGAGGGTTTTGCGGTCACGGATGCGTTCTGTGCGGCCATCCGCCCGGGGGTAGACATGGTGTTCCTCTGCCAGCCCAACAATCCCACCGGCCAGCTGACGGCCCTGCCGCTGGTGGAACAGATCCTCCGCCGCTGTGCGGCGTGCGGCACCCTGCTGGTGGTGGACGAATGCTTCCTTGATTTCCTGCCCGACCATGCCCTGCACACGGCAAAAGGCCTGCTGGGGGAGGGAAATCTGGTCATCCTGAAAGCCTTCACCAAGCTTTACGGCATGGCGGGCGTGCGGCTGGGCTATGCCCTGAGTGCCGACACAGCGCTGCTGGAACAGATGCAGGCCTGCGGCCAGCCCTGGGGCGTGTCCAGTCTGGCGCAGGCGGCGGGCCTTGCCGCACTGGAGGAGACAGCGTATGTGGAAAAGGTCCGGGCCCTCATTGCCGAACAGCGGCCCCGCCTGACGGCCGGGCTGCGGGCGCTGGGCCTGCGGGTGCTGGACGGCAGGGCAAATTACCTGCTGTTTCAGGCCCCGGAGACGCTGGGAGAAGCCCTGCGGCAAAGGGGCGCTGTGCTGCGCAGCTGTGCGAACTACCCCGGGCTGGGCCCCGGCTGGTACCGCACCGCCGTGCGCACCAGACCTGAAAACGAACAGCTTTTGAAACTTCTTGCGGAGGTGCTGGAATGAGCAAGGCAAAGTGCATCATGGTGCAGGGAACCATGAGCGGTGCAGGCAAAAGCCTGCTGTGCGCCGCCCTCTGCCGCATTTTTGCGCAGGACGGTTACCGCGTGGCTCCCTTCAAGAGCCAGAACATGGCGCTGAACAGCTTTGTCACCCGGGATGGGTTGGAAATGGGCCGGGCACAGGTGGTGCAGGCGCAGGCCGCAGGCATCGAGCCGGATGTGCGGATGAACCCCATCCTGCTCAAGCCCAGCAGTGACGTGGGCAGTCAGGTCATCGTGAACGGCGAGGTGCGGGGCCAGATGCCCGCCGCCGCCTACTTCAAAATGAAAAGAGCGCTCATCCCGGAGATCCTCTCGGCCTACAACAGTCTGGCCGGAACCGTGGATATCATCGTCATTGAGGGGGCCGGAAGCCCGGCAGAGATCAATCTGAAGGCAGACGATATCGTCAACATGGGCCTTGCCCGGCTGGTGGATGCCCCCGTTCTGCTGGCGGGAGACATCGACCGGGGCGGTGTGTTCGCCCAGCTGTACGGCACGGTGGCGCTGCTGGAGCCAGAAGAACGCGCCCGCATCAAGGGGCTGCTCATCAATAAATTCCGCGGCGATGTGGAGATCCTGCGCCCCGGCCTTGCTATGCTGGAAGAAAAAACGCAGCTGCCGGTGCTGGGGGTCGTGCCCTACCTGAAGGTGGACATTGAGGACGAGGATTCGCTTTCCACCCGGCTGGATGCGGGCAGAACGGTCCACCCGCTGGATGCGGCCATCCTCCGCCTGCCGCACATCTCCAACTTTACCGATTTCATGCCGCTGGAGCAGCACCCGCTGCTGGGTGTGCGGTATGTGCAGAATACCCGCCAACTGGGCACACCGGATCTCGTCATCCTGCCCGGCACCAAGAACACAGTGGATGACCTGCTCTGGCTGCGGCAGTCCGGGCTGGAAGCAGCCCTGTTGAAGCTGGCGGCCA
>ERZ857982.1940-NODE-1940-length-17575-cov-2.924144_pt1 | contig 17575 bp, 26 predicted proteins | sample MGYA00519955_ERZ857982 | MGnify/ENA primary metagenome ERZ857982 (study PRJEB31778, sample SAMEA3449416) | human gut metagenome | biome: human gut; feature: human-associated habitat; material: faeces | place: United Kingdom | collected 2010/2012 ... | reverse complement strand
GTTATTAATAAAATTGCGACAAAATAGATTTAAGCTCTTCATGTGCCTCTTTTGGAAGTTCTCCAGGCATGTTTTCTATAATGAAATCATGAATTTCTTCCATTGAACATCCTCTTGAATACATGTCACTTGCTTTTGTAGCAAGATCCACAGAAGATACAAACTCTGCTTTTCTTCTTAGTTTTTTTAGTTCTTCTTGAACTAGTTGAACAGCTGAATCACCAAATTCCATAATATCCTTTACAGATATTTTTAGACTTTCAGCAGCTCTTGCTAGTTCATCTTCAACAAAGTACGCATTAATTCCAAGACTGTTCTTTGTTATGATAATTTTCATTCCAAAAGTTTCATGTGATAAATCAACATTTTCTTTCATTACACCAGCTTGACTGCATGAAAAAGAATAAGAATCTTCTTTTTCATCATATATTCCGTTTTCTTTGACAAATTCTTCCATACTTTTTTTATTCATAATTATTTCTCCTAACATATACTTCTACGTTGTATTTTTTAATCGTTGGGTTTTCAACAAAAATATCTATTCTATTGCCTTTGATTGCACCACCGCAATCTTCCGCAAGATATTCATTTCCATTGATTTTTATAATCGAACCATATGGAATGATTTCAGGATCAACAGCAATCGTCTTACCTTCTTGAGCGATTACACCTGTTGATGTCAAACTTCCATACTTGTCCTCACCTGGCCAGTAATATGTAATTGTAAACTGACCTAGCGCTTTTCATTTTGATAATTCATCTACTTGTTTTTGAAGTTGGTCTTTTTCAACCGCCATACATTCATACATTGCTTTGTACTTTGTATATTCTTGAAGCTGACCTTGCATATCATTGAGTTCATCCTTGTACAACTCAATTTGTTTACTTTGTTCTTCATACTTTGCTTCTACTGATTTAGCTTGAGCATAACCAGTTCCTGCAAAAATTAAACTTGCTACACAAGCACCAAACAATGTAACCTGTGCTTTTTGTGTTAATTTCATATTTGCAATTCCTCCCGAATTTGTATATAATTTATGTGCTATGTTGTGCGCTCGTTTGTTTTGACGAGTGCTTTTTTTCATTTAAAGAATTAAGCAATGCAATGATTAATTGCTCACTAGGACTTTTACTGAACTTATTCATATAGTCCTCAAACGCTTTTCTTGGAATGTGTACGTTTCTTCTAGTACCAGATATTGCAACACTTCCAGGAAAACATCCTTGTTGAATTGCATTGATTATGAATTCTCTACTCTTGTGAGTAATCTTCATGACTTCTTCAACTGAAATGTTGTTTTCATCCATGATTTATCCCTCCTTTCATAAAGCTCTAACCAAAATTGCTAAACAGTTACCTATAACACAAGAAACTGTAATAACTGCTACTATACCTTTAGATGTCATAACTTACCCCTCCTTTTTGCTTTGCTAATAGTTCTTGCTAATTCCAACCATGATTTTTCATACCAATCACGACTTTCTTTTAAAACCACACAAGTGATAATCAGTACAACATTAAGCAAAATTGAAATACATAAGATCCATTCCATAACTACTTATCCTTTCTAATTAAAAACTTCATCAAATACTTGTTTACGCAATTTGTCATATTCGTCTTTTGAAATAAGTTTTAATTCATAGGCAGTAGCAAGAACACCACATAAATACATGTATTGGTTATTTACAGCGCCATAGCATGTATCAAGATTCGATTGTTTTTCTTGACATTCTTCAATTAAACAATCTTCAAATTCTTTTCTTGCTTCATTTCTTTTTTGGATTTGTTCATCAAGGAAATCCTTTTCAAATTTAATTTTCTTTTTGATAACTTCAACTTGTTCTACTTTAGTCATAACTTTTTTCTCCTTCCTACTACTGACCACCAAGGAACCAACCTCTATTACAAAATGAAAACTTCACGTATTGTATTAATAAGAAATTTGTTATTAATTTGGTGTTTCTATGATCATCAACTTTAGGAATCTAATAAAATAGGCTTTGCTAGAGATTGATTCCTGGATGATCAGTAATTTTTTTAATTTTTTCGACATCCTTCATCTCTTTCTTTATAATTAAGTTATCGGTACAGCAATATCGAAATTTAATTAGAAAGTGAGGCGAAAAATAATGGATACTCAATTAATCACAACAACTGTAAGTGCTATTACTCTAGTGACTGAAATTTTTAATGTTGCTAAAGAATTTAGTACACCTTATCGTAAATGGAAAATTAGAGCCAAAATTAAGGATGAACTGTACGAACAAGAGTATAGGAAATCTATCAATGCAAATATTTCTAAAGTTTCCGAAAACAATTTACAAGTACCAAATCCATCAATTGTTTTTCCAGCCATGAGTACTTCTTTCCTTTACATACATGAAGAAACTCTAAGAGAATTATTTGCCAAATTAATAGCTTCATCATTTGATAAAGATAAAACAAAACATTTACATCCAGGATTTATAGAGATTATTAAGCAATTATCTCCAGTTGATTGTAGAGTGCTCATGTACCTTCATGACAACCAATCTAAATTTGAAGTGATTACCGCTATTAAAGAAAAAAGCGATTATCCTATTTTAAACTGCGAATTGACAAAGGAATTTGGAATAGAACAAATTGCATTGTCTTTAACCAATTTAAAAAGACTTGGTATACTTGATATAAGTAGCTATCAATTTACAAAAAATCTAGTATTCTATGAAACAACAACAGATTATGATGACGATGAAGATGATACTAAATCTTTGAAAGTCAATCCTGAATTAGAAAAAACATTAATAACCAATGAATATAAGATTGTTAAATGTTCAGCATATCTAACACAATTGGGTAATAGTTTTTTAAAAGTGTGTATTGATTAATACATACTTTTTTTTCTAATATTTTTGATGTTATCCCTGATCTCTTTTACATCTTTATCTGCACTGTATATACTCGCAATTCCAAAGATTACTCCTGTGCAATTTGAAATTACCACAACAACAAATAATCCTATTAGATTCATTTTTTTTGCTCCATTATTTCTAAATTTCTCCTAGCACTTTCCAATAACTTACTTGTTTCTTTTAGATATAGGCTCATTAACGCTACTCCTGTTATCAAACAAGACAGAACCGATACAGCAAACGACACAATACAAATTACAATTATTGTCATAAATTCCTCCTTATAGGTGTATCCCGTTATCATTAATTTTTCTCATTTAGCATTTCATTTCATTTATTTTTTTGAAACAATTCATACTTTCCGTTGAACAAATCACTCATTTTTATGTAATCAACATAATTTCCTTCTTGATCAACAAGCTCTAATTCAGGCATTCCTCTTTTTCTACATTCATCACACATGCAAATGTAATTCACTTTGTAGATCTGATTACCATCTTTTACGAATAAATCCATTCATGGGATTTCTCCTTCCATAATTTTCGAGGTTGCTTTTAATTCAACTTTTTATTTAAAAAAATAATATCTCTTTCATGTTTTGTTAATTTTAAAGCGCACGTTAATCCAACAATCTCCGAAGCAGTAAATTCACCCACACCATTTAACCTATTGTATAAAGTTTCCCTTGAAATATAGGATTTTTTTGCAATGGCGGTCATGGTCATTCCACTATCTCCGATTTTTTCTTTGAGTTTCTTTATATCTGTCATTTTTCCTCCTTTCAAAAGTTGCATATAATTCAACCCACACATAATATAACATGCGGTTGAATTTGTGTCAACCCTACACGCAAAAATGTTGAATAATTTTACAACTTATGATATTTTATAATTGTAGGAAGAAAATGAGGTGATAAAAAATGCTTGAGTTGTATAGAAACATAAAAAAACAACGTCAACAACTGAATTTAACACAAACAGAATTAGCTCAAAAATTAGGTTATGCCGATAAAAGTATGATAGCAAAAATAGAAAAAGGACAAGTTGATTTACCACAATCAAAAATAATTGCATTTGCCGATGCATTAGAAACTACTCCTAGTTTATTAATGGGGTGGAATGAACCTAATTCACAAAATGATATAACCGATAATGTAGATAACCTTTATAAAATAGATAAAGTTAAACTGCCCCTATTAGGAACTATAGCTTGTGGAGAACCAATATACGCTGATGAAGATAGAGAAAGCTATATTATGGTTGGTACTGATATGAAGGCTGACTTTTGTTTAAAGTGTCAAGGCGATTCAATGATCAATGCAAGAATTTATGATGGAGATATAGTTTTTGTTAGAAAACAAGATATTGTAAATAATGGAGAAATTGCAGTTGTAATAATTGATGATGAAGCTACATTAAAACGTTTTTATTATTATAAAGAACAAAACCTTGTTATCTTAAAGCCTGAAAATCCAAAATATGAAGATATTGTTTTATCAGGTGATAAATTAAACGAAGTGAAAGTACTTGGAAAGGCTATTGCTTTTCAAAGTGATATTATTTAACAAATATGGAGGACTAATAAAATGGGATTATTTGACAAAGAAAAATTAAATAAGTTAGCTGATAAAGCAAAAAGCGCAGTTAAAGAAGGCATTGAAGAAGCTAAAGCAGAACAAGAAAAAAGAAAAGAGTTAGGATTGCTTAATGATGTTACTCTTAAACTTGACTATAAAGGTGGGCACCCTGCTTTAACGAAAGAAAAAGAATGCTCATTAAAAATTACTAATTATGATCTTACAATATCATATGGTCTTAGTTCAGCAATAGTTGATTATTCAAATGTAACTGGTATTAATTTTGAAACAGCTGAACAAATCAGTAGAAGAATTACAGCTACAAGATTATTAACATTAGGTGTATTTGCATTTGCTTTTAAAAAAAAGAAAAAAGATACTGAAAAATATTTAACAGTAGAGTTCAATGAAAATGGAATAGATAGTGCTATTTTATTCGGTGGAAAGAAAGCACAAGAAGCTTACTCTAAATTATATGAACGATATTCAAATTTCAAAAATAGAATTGAGCCACAAGAAAATAATGAATCCAACAATGACTCTTATGAAGAATTAAAAAAATTAAAAGAATTATTAGACATGGGTATTATTACTCAAGAAGAATTTGATCAAAAGAAAAAAGATTTATTAGATTTATAGAATTACCAGCAAAGGAGGGATAATTTATGAATGAACAAGAAAATCAGCTCTATGAAGAATTAAGAGAAAATGCAATCAAGTGTGATGAATTGATGGATAAAATATATTACAAGGAGCTTCCACCAAAAGAATTAAAATTAGAATACAAAAATTTGAAAAATAGTTGTAAAAATAGACTTTCACAAATCAAAAAAATTGGAAAACCAGCTGGTGTAAGAGATGAAATTTTTAAGATATTTGTTAGAAGCTATGAAGGAGCAATGGTTTGGGGATTTACCGAACCAACCAATGGTAATTTAGAAAATATGATTCATTCATTAGATGATGCAAGTTATAAATTCACAAAAAACATAGAAAGATAGCAAAGAGATTGGTAATGGAAACATGCAATAAGCTTATAGCGATTTATACAATTGCAGCATTTATATATAGTTGTATTTTAATAGGGTTTATTCCAACTATCACAAAAATATCAGATTTTATATCAAAATATTTTGAGATTATTATTATTTTTATATTCTTTTCTGGTCTTATGATTATTATTTTTGGAAGCAATATAGAAAAGGAATTTCCTATTTGTTTATCATTGTTCTCTTTAGGGATAGCATTATTATCTCTTTGTCAAAATACTAAAAAAAATGATTCTAGAAACATTGAATACTATACAGATAAAATTGATAATTTAGAGAAAATGCATAAAGCAAAACTAATCAACAACAAAAAATACAATGAACAATTGAAAAAATTAAAAGAACAATTTGATAAAAATAATATAATGAGGTAAGAAGGTGTAACAATGAACACATTAGAAAAAATGGTAAAAAATAAACGTTTGCCTGTACTATTTATCGGGTCCGGTATTCCTAAACGTTATTTAAAAAATTTTCCTAGCTGGGATGAACTTTTAAATGAGTCATTTAAAAAAGTAAATAATGATCCATTTTATATCGGTAGATATAAAGAAAAATTCAAACGTGAAGGTCTATCAATTTTTGATCAGTACAAAGAATTAGGAACTATTATCGAAAATGATTTTAATGAAGCGTTTTATAATAGAGAAATATCATTTGGAAAATCTAAAAATCCAGTCTGGGCAAAAAGAGGAATATCGCCGTACAAAATGTATATTAGACACAGACTCAAAAATTTAAGATTAAATAATTCTTCGGTTATTATAAAAAAAGAACTTCAAGAAATAGCATTGTTAAAAAACAAAGTATCAGCTGTTATTACCACAAACTACGATAATTTTATTGAAAGATATATTCTAGATGAGCACTATACAGTTTTTACGAGGCAGCATGAAATGTTTTCAAAAGATTCTTATAATGTTTCGGAGTTATATAAAATTCATGGTTCAATCGATGATGCTAGTACAATAGTTATTACTAAAGATGATTATGCTCAATTTAATGAAAGTAGAAAATTGTTTATTGCAAAAATGTTGACCTTATTTACAGAGTCTCCAATTATTTTTTTAGGCTATTCATTTACTGATGAAAACATACGACAAATTGTTGTTGATTTTCTTAACTGTTTAACTCCTGAACAACTTGATACAATTAGCGATAATTTTATATTCATTACATATAAAGAAAATGAAAAAGATCTAATTGAAATCAAAAGAACAATTATTACTGAAAAAGGAGAAAATATTCCTATCACTGAAATTGCCACTGACAATTTTTTAAAAGTATATAAAACGATAAATCAACTAATACCTGGTATGACACCGAAGAATATAAGAGATACTCAAAGATTGGTGAAAAGAATAGTTAATAATACCATTGTTAGCGGAGACCCATCTAATGTAATCTTTGGCATTGATGAAATACCTGATGATCTTTCTGATAAAAATATTGCCATTGCTATCGGTAATAAAGAGGATATTATTAATCAATATGGATATAGTGTTGTTAAAGATGAAGAGATTTTGGAAGATATTATATTTAACAATAAAAAATTTAATTCTAAAAATATGTGTAAAGAAAGATTTAAATCTCTTCCTTTGAATAGGTTAATGCCTGTTTATAAATACATAAAAAGAGCAAAAATCGATATAAATGAAGTTCCTAAATTAAAAAACTATGTTAACTATCATGATGAAATCGATAAAATAATTACCCCAACGTATAAAAAGAAAAATTTAAAAAATGCTCCGAAGTTTAATAATATTACTGAAGTAAAAAAATATATGCAAGAAACAAATGACATCAATAAAGTGTTCAAAGGTGTTCTAAATAGCATTGATTATTTATCATTGTATCAACTTCGAGAAATTTGTAAACTTTACTTTTATAATTATATCGATAAACTTATAAAAAATTCAAATTTTAAAAGAGTTGTTATGTATATAGATTATAAAGAAAATTATAAGTAAAAGAAAAAATGCCGGTACACACGTTATAGCTAACCATAACCGTTACCAACATTTCATCTCAGTTGACACATTTTATTGTGTTATCTTTACTACATTGAGGTTTAACAATTGAATTGTTCTTACCTTCGATATAAAGTATACCAATTTATCAAAAAAAAACAACCCATTTTATGAAATTACTAATTTGGAAATTAACAAATTTTCAAATTAATTTGATTTAATATAGCTTAATACAACTTAATTGATTTAAAAAATTTATGAATTTTACAAATTTATATTAAATTATCTGTTTCGTTTAACTAACTAATCCATAAAATAAAAAAACACCCTAGCGCCAACTAGGATGCAGATATGTGATGCGCCAACATCACAATAAAAAGAACCATACCAAAAGTCCTTTTACGTACTCAATTTTACCACATAGAGCACGTTCAAGGCAAATTAAATTGAAAGGATGTGTTTTTATTATGGCTAGAAAAGCAACATATAAGCGTAGACCGAATAATAGTGGTACAGTGGTAAAACTATCAGGTAAACGTAGAAAGCCCTACTGCGCTAAAATTTCAAGTGAAGAACGTGACATAGTTACAGGAAAAAAGAAACAAGAAACTATTGGTACTTTTGAAACTGAACTTGAAGCATTAAATGCCCTATCACTTTATCATCTTACAAATCAAAAAACTTTGAATGAAAAAGAAGCATCTGCCCTATCACCTGATTTATATGATCAAATAAAAAAGAAACGTGATGAGAAGATTCCAACATTTAAAGAGATATTTAATATTTTAAATGCAGAAGAATTTACTCAATTGTCATACCAAGCAAAAGCTGGCTATAATTCATGGATAAAACATTTTGAACAGATATATGATGAGAAAATTAATAAAATAACCTTACAGGACTTACAAATTATTTTTGACAATGATAAGTGTGGCCAAGGTACAAAAATGCACATGAAAGCATTATGCGCTAAAATATTCAGATATGCTGTTATTCACCAATATATTAGTCGAGATGATGATTACATTGAATTTATCAAATGTGGAAAAGAAGAAAGAAGTAAGATGCATTATGCTTTCTCAATTGATGAAATTAAACGTTTAAAAGATGAAAACACTACTACAGCTAAAATTATACTCATTTATATTTTTAGCGGTCTAAGAGCAAATGAACTATTAAATATCAAAAGGAAAGATATACATATAGATGAAACTTGCACTGATGATGGGATTGAAAGAAAAATATCTTATTTAGTTACAGGATCTAAAACAGATGCTGGGAAAAATAGGGTTGTGCCCATCCACGATAGTATCAAACCATATGTTAAAGAATTACTATTGCCAAAAGGAAAACGAATTGTTGACCAAAGCTATACAAATTTTATAAAAGAACATTTCAATCCATACTTAAAAGAATTGAACATGAAACATACACTTCATGATACAAGAGTTACTTTCACTACACTTTGTCAATTAAACAATGTTGATGTATTTTCTAGAAAACGTATATTAGGCCACAAAATGAGAGATATTACTTTTGATACATATACCAGCACTGTAATCAATAAATTATATACGGAAATCAACAAAATAAAGATTTAGATTTTGTTACTAATTTGTTACTAAATGAGTACATTTTACCCCATTTTACTAGTCAAAATCCTTGATTTTAAGCCATTTTTTGTATGCAGTATTTTCTATTTCAGAAAATAGATTTGAAATAGATTTTTTATTAAAATTAGACTATAATAATTTATATTGATATAATGGAGGTTTTTTATGAAGATACTTTTGGTAAGCGATAGCCATGGCTATGATGATGAATTAAAAAAAGTTTTAGAAAATGTAAAATGCGATCTAAAAATACATTGTGGAGATAGTTGTTTTGATAAAAATTCTCCATTTATAAAAGAATTTGCTGCTATTGTAGATGGAAATCATGATCAAGGTTTTTTCCCTTTAACTGCAACATTACCAACAGCATTAGGCAATATATTAATTACACATGGCCATAAATTTAATGTTTATGCAGGATATGATTATTTAGTTGAGTACATGAACAAAGCGGATATTCATATTTGTTTTCATGGACATACACATGTCCCACATTATGAAATATATAAGAATAAAATATTTATTAATCCTGGTAGTATTATGTTTAATAGAGGGCAATCTCAATGTGGAAGCTATGCTATTGTATCTGTTGATGATAAACTTCATGTTGATTTTTTTGACTCAAGAACACAAAAAAAAATACCCCAATCTTTAATTGATAAAGATCAAGATATTTTGAATGAATTTAAACGTTTTGCTTGTCAAAAATAATATTATTTCAAATGACGTTCTTCATTTCTTTTTCTTTTATATTCAATAATAAACATGATTTCTTTTAAATCATCATCAGGAAGTTCAGTAAGTAAACGAGCGATATTGGCAATATTATAATAGTCATATTTTTTCCCGCTCATAATTTCTTCTACACTTCTACCATATAAATTTGAAAACACTTTTAACTCGCTAACAGTAATGTCTCTTTTACCATTTTCTATATCGGAAATTGCAGAATGAGGAACATTTAAATGCGCAGCAACATCTTTTTGTGTTAAATGTTTAAAATTACGATATGAACGTAATCTTTTTGCTAATTCAGTATCAATCGCCATACAATAATCCTCCCATATAAAAATTTTAGCATTTTCATTAAAGACATTCAATTATATTTTTTTTAATTATTATTTTTTAAAAAAAACATTTAATAAAAATTATTTTTATTTTGTAAAATATCCTTGAAAAATATCATAATTATTCTTATTTTTAGATAATAAATGTTTTGTAATATTAAGATAATCATTAACAATTGTTTGAATTTCTTGAGATGTTTCATCTAAAAAATTTAATAAAATATAATCCACATTTAGATCATTGATTTTATCAAAGTAAAAACGATGCGTATGTAAAACATAATTATTACAGTATTGATCTGTTACTATTTTAAAATTCATTTCTTTTCTATCTTTTAAACAATATTGATGTTGTTTACACAAATGACAGCCTTTTTGTTTTCTAGAAAAATAATGATTTGAAATAATACAATGTTTTAAATTCATATTAATAATTTGTGAGTAAGCTGTAAAATAAATGTCCTGATTTGTTTTAAAAGATTGTATATCATTTTTCGATGCTTCATAAGAAACAACAAATGGTAAATTGAATTCTTGAATTGCTTTATTATTTGTAATATTCATATGATATCCTAAGACTATATTTTTATCATTAACAAGATTCAATGCACCAAAATCATTCACTTGAATTGATTGACACTTTTGATAATAAACACTATTTAAAAATTCAATAAAATCTTGTTCATCATATAAAAATGGCACATAAGGTATATATTTATCGCATTGCGCTTGATATTGGTAAAAAGGTACAAATACTTGCTCAACACCATGCAAATCAAGCTGTTCAAGTTGAGAAATATCAGATACTTGAATTGCTATTTTCTTATGATCTTCTCTTTTTTTAGAAAGGCAATTAAATTGTTCTAAATCATTCATCTTTCTAAAAGACATATCTAACATTTCTTTTTCAAGTTCATCAATAGCCACCCTTCTTAAATTATTTAATTCTTTAATGGAAACAATTCCATCATTTGGAAAACGTATTGAACATTTTTCTAAATAAAAAATTGTATTTCCTAATTTAGATAATTGTTCTTTTATTCTTTCATTTGTTAAAGGTACGTTTTGCGCTTTTTCAATGTATTGATCGCTTTTAACACTAATTTTTTTATTTTTATAAATCACTGTTAATTGTAATGGTAAACCAATTAACCCAAAAACTTTCATTTGAATTGGTAATTTAATATGTTCATTTTTTATATATTTACTATTTTCTTCAACAATTTTTGCATCAACAACCTTATAAATATCTTGAAAATCCAATAACTGATCCATTTCAATAGAAACAAGATCACCTTGATATGCAGTATTAACTAATCGATTATTTTTATATAATTTAGTAATTGTACGTGTAAAATCATTTTTAGGAAAATAAATACGATCATTTTGATAAAGAGTATCTGATAACTTAATATCCAGCATTTTTCTTTTTTTAGAATAATTAATCATTTTACCAATTTTGATGCCTTGGTTTCCAGGTATATCTTGTGCTAGATTAAGATAATCTTGAAATAGAAATCCCTGTGTAAATCCCCTATTAAATACTTTTTTCATCTGTAAAATATCAGGCGTGTAATTTTTTTGATCAAAATAATAATCTATAGCTTGACGATATGCTTTTACGACTTCACCAACATATTCAGGTCTTTTCATACGTCCTTCTATTTTAAATGATTTAATACCCGCATCAATAAGTTTAGGTACTTTTTCAATTGTACATAGATCCATTGGTGATAATAAGTATTTTTGTTTTTTGATTATTTTATTATCTTCTAATAAAGAATACGGCAATCTACACGGTTGACCACATTCGCCTTTATTTCCACTTCTTTTAGCAATCATTGATGACATTAAACATTGACCGGAATATGACATGCATAATGCACCATGAACAAACACTTCAATATCAATTGAACAATTATGACATATTTCTTCAATTTCACGAATGTTCATTTCTCTTGCAAGTACAACACGATCTATATTTTGTTTAGCAAAATATTTGACTCCTTCAATATTTCTAACACTTGCTTGTGTTGACATATGTATCTCTATATCAGGAAAATGATTTTTAATAAGAGAAAAAAGCCCCATATCTTGAATAATAAGAGCATCTACACCAATATGGTAAAGATATTTTAAATAATCAAAAATTTCATCGATTTCTGCATTATTATAAAGAGTATTTACAGTAACATATAATTTAACATTTCTTAAATGACAATAATCTACAGCCTCTTTTAATGCAGCATAATCAAAATTATGAGCAAACGCTCGTGCCCCAAATTTTTGGCCACCTAAATAAATAGCATTAGCGCCATTTTGAACAGCAGCGACTAATGCTTCAAAGCTCCCTGCAGGAGCTAATAATTCTATATCTTCTCTTTTTTTCATAAAAAACCTCCTTAGGCTTTTACTAATTCAACACATAATTTAGCCGAATTTTCACTAGCAATTTTTAAATATTCATCAAATTGCATAGAAGATTCACCATGACCATAAACATCCGATAAAGATCTTGTTATAATAAAAGGAACTCCAAATTTATAACAAGTATGTCCTATTGCAGAAGCTTCCATTTCTGAACATAATGCATTTGGAAAATCTTTTTTTATTTTAGAAACTTGTCCTTCTTGAGCAATAAATTGATCTCCAGAAACAATTAATCCAACATTTTCATGAATATTCATTTTATGAAGAATATCTTTTGCTTTATTAACCAAATTTTCATCTGCAGGAATGAATACAGGAAGTTCTGGTAATTCACCCATAGGACGCCCAAAAGCTGTTAAATCAACATCATGATATGCTACATGACTAGAAATTACAACATCACCAACATTTTGATAATCCTTTAAACCACCAGCAGAACCAATATTAATAACATAGTCAATGTCATAATTTGTAAGTAATAATGTTACACAAATAGCAGAATTTACTTTTCCTATTCCACCTTGTAAGATAACGACTTGTTTATTATCTATTTTTCCTTCGTAAAAAACACAATCTAAAATTTTATTTTCATGAATATCTTCTGTTTTATCTAACAAAGCCTTTACTTCTTCTTCCATTGCTCCAATAATACCTATCATAAAATCACCCCTTTTGACATACAAATATAACTCTTTCACATTCAGTATCATATTTAGAAAAATCACTATATAACTTAATGTTTTTAAAACCAATTTTTTCTAATAATTCAATATAGGTTTCAACATCATACGTTTTTTGATAATGTTCTTCATAAACTCGATCATTTTCTACTTTATCAATAATTTCTACACTATGTTTTACATATCCTTTACTGATACGATCAACATGCCAATGAAAATAAAAATCATCTTCATCATTTTCTTCATCATAATCTTTTAAAATTGTTTCCATTTTATACATAGAATCAATATCAAAAATAAATGATCCACCTTTTTTTAAAGCATTATACGTATTTTCAAATACTTGTTTTACATTTTTTAAATCAATAACATAATTTAAAGAATCACATAAACAAAGAATAAGATCTAATTGACTATCAACTGCAAAATCACACATATCAATACGTGATAACATCACATCCACTTTAAAATCAATACATTTGTATTTAGCAACCTCTAACATATCTTTTGAAATATCTGTAGCACAAACTTGTTTTCCTAAATGAGCCAAACGTATTGCAATTTCTCCTGTACCACATCCAAGCTCTAATACAGTTTGATAATCTTTTACATGCTCATTAATAAATTGAATATAATCATTATAAAAATTTTGATCCATTAAACTATCATAATAATAGGCAAATGCTTCGTACGACATTATAAAATATCCTCTACTTGAACAAATGGCTTATCAGACCATAGTTTTTCAATTCCATAATTTTTTCTTTCTTCTGGATCAAATAAATGAACAACAATATCACCGTAATCCATTAAAATCCATTTACAATTTTTTCTACCTTCAATATTTTTTACATAGTATCTTTCTTTATCACAAGCATCTTCAATATGATCTTTTAATGCAAGAAGTAATCTTTCGTTACTTGCACTTGCAATTACAAAATAATCACAAATAGGACTGTCAATTGACATATCAATAACAACAATATCCTCTGCTAATTTTTCATCTAATACTTTTACAATTGTTTTTAATTTATCCATTTAAATCTCCTTTACAATATACTTGATAAACATCAAAAAAACATTTATCAATAGGTCTATTTTTCTTCTTCGAAAATTTATAAAAATTCTTTAGTTCTCCTTTAAAACCTTCTATGATATCTTCCTTACATAATGCAATTTGTTTTGAAGAATCATATCCTCTTAAAGGATCAAGTTTATCTGCACAATATACGCACATATCTAACAAGGACATGTTTGTTGAAGCTGTTGTGTGATGACGAATTGCTTGTAATATTTCAGCATCTTCAATCATAAAATCTTTTTGTGCTAAATATGTTGATAACCATTGATGATAAATTGCTCTTGGTTTATCAACATATTTACTAAAATACTTTTCCATCAAATCATCTTCTTGTTTTTTATCCATTTCTTTGGCAATATCATGCAACATTCCTGCAATATATGCTTTTTTACCATCAATTCCATTTTCAACAGCAAATTCTCTAGCAAGTTTTGCAACAGAACATGTATGCTTAAATCTTTTTTCGCTCATATATCCTGAAACAAAATTTTCTAAATATAAGCCATTTTGAAATGCATATGTATAAACATTTCGATCAACGATTTCTTTATTTCCCGCTTTAAATTGAGTGCTTGATTCAGCCGTTGAATCAGCTTGAATAAATTCAAAATGATAATCATTTAAAACATCATTTTTTTGATATCCTTTTCGATTAAAAGCTACTAATTGAACAAGTTCACTAATTTCTTTAGCAGATTTCCATTTATCAAATTGGCTTGCCTGATCCATTCCCATCATAAAATAGAGCTGATCATTTTTATATATTTTTTTTAATTCTTTAATTGTATCTATCGTATAATTTTTTTCATTATCTTGTCGATCAATTTCTAATGTACAAACTTCACATTTTGAATTATCTTTAAGAGCAATTTGAATCATTTCTATACGTTGTTGATTATTTGCAACACTGTCTTCTTTCCAAGGATTGTGTTTGGTAGGTACAATTAACATCTTATCAAGTTGAAGAGATATAATTGCTTCATTAATGATTCTTGTATGACCTAAATGAATAGGATCAAAAGAGCCTCCAAAAATTCCTATTTTCATGGTAAACGATAAATTTCCTTTTCGCTTTCACGGTATAAAATGATTGTACGCCCTAATATTTGAACAACTTCAGCATCAGTTTTTAAAGATAATTCTTGTGCGATTTCATTTTTATCTTGTTGACAACTTTCTAAAATTTTTACTTTAATAAGTTCTCTTGATTCTAAAGCTTCATCAATTCCAATAATTTGATTTTCATGTAAACCATCTTTTCCAATTTGAAAAATAGCGTTTAAATGATGCGCTTCATGTCTTAAAAATCTTTTTTGTTTTCCAGTTAACATAATATATCCTCCTTTAAATTAACGCTTCTCTTATAAAGACTCCAACTTGTTCGGGAGCTTTCACTTCTATTAATGCATTTGGACAATGAATTGTCACAAATCCTAATCCTGAAATAACAACATCGACTTTATTTTCAGGTAATCTAAATTGATATGTTTTAAATGATTGAATATCTTTTAATTCTTCAACTTCAGGTTTTAATGTTTTATGTCGATTATAAAGAGCATCCGCATTTTCTAATTTTGTACGGTGAATTTGCAATCTTCTATGAAAATAACATGTCATTGATGTTTTTGAACCATTTAAAAAATCTAAACGTGCTAATCCACCAAAATATAAAGTTTGTTTACAATTCAACTGATAATTAACAGGTCGTAATTCACTTTGTGGTAAAATATCTTTTAATGTATTTTCATCAATAAGATGTGCTATTTGATGTCTATTGACAATACCTGGACTATCATAAATGGACGAATTTTCATCTAATGGAATTTCAATAAGATCCAATGTTGTACCAGGAAACTCACTAGTTGTAATTAAATTATCTTGAACATCACTATAGGCTTTCAATAAAGAATTGATTAAAGATGATTTACCAACATTAGTAACTCCTACAACATAAACATCTCTACCTTTTCTATATTGATCGATCATTTGCATTAATTCATCTAAATGATAATTCTTTTTCCCACTTGTAAGTAACACATCTAACGGTTTAATTCCCTCTAATTTAAGTTGTCTTCTCAACCAATGAATAATTTTCGTATCTTTGATTGAACGAGGTAAAATATCCCTCTTATTACCAACAACAATGACATCATTATAATTAATATGACGAACCAATCCTTGAATTAAACTTCCATTGAAATCAAACAAATCAACAAGATAAACAACTAAACAATCCTTTTCTCCAATTTTATTCAAAATTTCAAGAAAATCATCATCTGATAAATTTGTTGCTTGTAATTGATGATAGTTTTTTAAACGAAAACATCTTTTACATAATACTTGACTTCGATCTAGTGCATTTTTAGGAACAAAACCAATCTTTTTTTCATCTTCACTTTGAATAATAGCTCCACAGCCGTAACATCTTAACTCTTCCATAAATTACCTCTCTTTATCACATAACAATTGTACTCTATTATACTTGATTTTTAAAGAAATGTTAAGCAAAAGAAATATTAATTTTATTTATCATTTTTTGTCAAAAATAGCATTAATTATAATGAGGTGATCAACATATTTTCTTTATTACTTTCATTATTGAATAATGCTTACTTTATATCTTATATCAAGTCTAAAACTTTTGATTTACCACTCACTTTCAAAGAAGAACAATTTTACTTACAAAAAAAATGTAATGGCGATAAAGCCGCCAGAGATCTACTTATTGAAAAGAATCTTAGGCTTGTTGCCCATATTGCCAAAAAATATAATAACAATAGAGATTTGCAAGAAGATCTCATTTCAATTGGCACTATTGGACTTATTAAAGCCATCGATAGTTACAGTATTGATAAAAAAACCAAATTAGCAACTTATGCTTCAAAATGTATAGAAAATGAAATTCTAATGCATTTAAGATCAGCAAAAAAAATAAATCAAGAAGTTTCTTTAAATGAAGTAATTGGAGTTGATAAAGATGGCAGTGAAGTTGTTTTAGAAGATTTAATTGATAATAAGGAAAAACCTATTTTAGATCAAATATATGATGCTGATAATCTTCAAAAGCTTATTCAATGTTTTGATGTATTAACTTCAAAAGAAAAAGATATTTTAATAAAACGCTATGGTCTAAATTCATCTAAAAAAATGACCCAAAAAGAAATTGCTAAAGAGTATCACATTTCACGTTCTTATATTTCTCGAATAGAAAAAAGAG
>ERZ857982.1937-NODE-1937-length-17593-cov-3.551260_pt1 | contig 17593 bp, 10 predicted proteins | sample MGYA00519955_ERZ857982 | MGnify/ENA primary metagenome ERZ857982 (study PRJEB31778, sample SAMEA3449416) | human gut metagenome | biome: human gut; feature: human-associated habitat; material: faeces | place: United Kingdom | collected 2010/2012 ... | reverse complement strand
ATCAACGATATCGGTGCCGCGCCGCTGATCGCGCTGACCGCTACGGCCACGCCGAAGGTGCAGATGGATATCCAGAAGAATCTCGGTATGCTCGATGCGGCCGTGTTCAAATCGTCGTTCAACCGGCCTAATCTGTTTTATGAGGTACGTTCGAAGACCAATGCGACCAAAGAGATCATCCGCTATATCAAGAGTAATCCGGGCAAATCCGGAATCATCTACTGCCTGAGCCGCAAAAAGGTCGAGGAGTTGGCCGAATTGCTGGCCGCCAACAGCATCAAGGTGGCGCCTTACCATGCCGGCATGGATGCCGTTACCCGTGCGGCGAATCAGGATGCTTTCCTGAATGAGAAGGTCGATGTGATCGTCGCGACGATCGCTTTCGGCATGGGCATCGACAAACCCGACGTGCGCTACGTGATCCACTACGATATTCCCAAGAGCCTCGAAGGCTATTATCAGGAGACGGGCCGGGCCGGCCGCGACGGAGCGGGCGGGCACTGCATCACGTTCTACAGTTATAAGGATATCCAGAAGCTCGAGAAGTTCATGCAAGGCAAGCCGTTAGCCGAACAGGAGATCGGCCGCCTGCTGCTGCAGGAGACCGTCTCGTATGCCGAGAGCTCGGTTTGCCGGCGCAAGACGTTGCTGCACTATTTCGGAGAGGAGTTTGCGGAGGAGAATTGCGGATGCTGCGACAACTGTCTGCATCCGAAGCCGCGTTTCGAGGGCATGGAGCCGATGAAGCTGATGTTGCAGGTGCTTCAGTCCATAGGCGATAAGTTCAAAGCCGACTATCTGATCAATATGCTGGTCGGACGCAACAACGCGCTGATCAAGTCCTACAACCACCACAAGAGCGAGTGGTTCGGCGTGGGCAGCGACCGTAACGACCGCTTTTGGGGAGCCGTCGTGCGTCAGGCTCTGATTTTGGGGCTGGTCGACAAGAATATCGAGAACTACGGCCTGCTGTCGATCAATGCGGCGGGGGAGGAGTTCGTCCGTCATCCGCACTCGGTGATGATCGCGGCCGACCACGAGTACGAGGACGGGGACGACGACGATACCGTGTCGCCGCCGGCCGGAAAGGGCGGCGTGGCCGACGAAGAGCTGTACGCTATGCTGAAGGACCTCCGCAAGCAGGTGGCCCGGCAGATGGAGCTGCCTCCGTTCGTGATTTTTCAGGACCCGTCGCTCGAGGATATGTCGATCCAGTATCCGGTCACGCTCGACGAAATGCAGAATATCACCGGCGTCGGCGCCGGCAAGGCCCGCAAGTTCGGCAAGCCGTTCGTCGAACTGATCAAGAAATATTGCGACGAGAAGGACATCGTCCGTCCTCAGGACATGGTCGTCAAGAGCGTCGTCAACAAGAGCGGAAGCAAGGTGTTCATCATTCAGAGCATCGACCGGCAGATGGACTTCGAGGACATCGCCCGCGCCCGCGACATGGATTTCGACGAGCTGCTTACCGAGATCGAGGCGATCGTTCACTCGGGGACGCGGCTCAATGTCGGCTACTATGTCGATCAGGCGGTCGACGAGGACAAGGCCGAGGAGATATATCTCTATTTCAAGGAGGATGCCGAGACCGATTCGCTCGACGAGGCGATCAAGGAGTTGGGCGGCGACTTCACCGAGGAAGAGATCCGCTTGGTGCGGATCAAATTCATGAGCGAGCTGGGCAACTGATCCCTTGCCTCGTGCGGATTCCCTGCCGCACGGAAGGGACCGGAAACGGCGGAATATAACCGTCGGGGAGATGGAACCGGAGGCTATGGGAAGCCTGGTGGCGGCTCGTGCCGGGAAGCCGGGGCCTCCGTGCGGCGGGCGAGGCGGCCGGACACTTTTTACGGAAGCGGGTGCGGGGACCGGCATGGCGGAAGCGAAGTAACGGAGAATCGAATGAACGTAAGACCGAAAAAATACCTGGGTCAGCATTTCCTGACCGACTTGTCCGTCGCGCGGCGTATCGCCGGCGCGTTGCGTGCCGACCGTTGCCGGACAGTGCTCGAGGTGGGATGCGGAACGGGCGTGCTGACGCAGTTTCTGCTCGAACGCGACGATATCGACCTGTATGGAGCCGAAGTCGACGGCGAGAGCGTCGAATACCTCCGCGAGCATTATCCGCAGTTCGTCCCCCGCCTGATGGAGGGGGATTTTCTGCAAATGAACCTCTCCGCGATGTTTCCCGGCGGCGTAAACGTGATCGGCAATTTTCCGTACAACATATCCTCGCAGATTTTTTTCAAGATACTGGCCTCCCGCGACCGGGTGCCGGAAGTGGTCGGCATGGTGCAGCGCGAGGTGGCGTTGCGGATCGCCGGGAGTCCCGGGGGCAAGGATTACGGTATACTGAGCGTCTTTCTGCAGGCGTTTTACGATATCGAATACCTGTTTACCGTCGGCGAGGGCGTGTTCAATCCGCCCCCCAAGGTCAAGAGCGCCGTGGTCCGGCTCGTGCGTAACGGCGTGGAACGGCTCGACTGCGACGAGGCGCTTTTCGCGCGTGTCGTGAAGGCGACTTTCGGCCAGCGCCGCAAGACGATCCGCAATTCGCTGCATGCGGCGTTCGGCGACCTGCGCGGCGAGGAGCACGACTATTTTTCGCTCCGTCCCGAAGTGCTGAGCGTGAAGCGGTTCGAGGAACTGACACGCTGGGTGGGCGAGCGGATCGCGGAAAAACCGTGAGATAGACGACGGGTTGGGCCCGTCGTTCGCGCATGCTCCGTCGAGGATACGTGCCGGGCTGAAGCGGCGGATCGCTCGGGAGCCCGGGCAGGATGCTGCGCTCCGGGGCTCGCGGGCCGACGAATCGCTCCCGCAGAAGGATGAGGGCGGCCGGATGCCCCGCCGGCGCGGACCGGAAAAGGAGTTCGGCGGAGCGCGGCGTTCTGGGGGGGGATGTTCCGGACGCCGGCAAGGTAGAATTTGGGATGACTTAACTGCTAAACCTGACATAATTATGAAACGATTGATCGTAGCCGTCCTGTTGCTGACGGCAGCTCTTACGTGCCGGGCGGCGGAGGTCGGAAGCCTGCGCTGCGAGTATCTGGCCGATCCGCTGGGAATCGACGCGACGCGTCCCCGGCTGAGCTGGGTCGTGTCGTCGTCGTTGCGCGGCGACCGCCAGACGGCTTACCGGGTGCTGGTCGCCTCGTCGCCCGAGTTGCTCGCCCGCGGAGAGGGCGACTTGTGGGACAGCGGGAAAACGGCCTCGGGCCGCAGCATTCAGGTCGAATACGGCGGAAAGTCGCTCGCGGGCCTCGCCAAGTGCTATTGGAAAGTGCAGGTGTGGGATGCCGACGATCGCCCGAGTCGCTGGAGCGAGCCGGCCCGCTGGAGCATGGGGCCGCTCTGCGAGGAAGACTGGGGCAGGGCCGAATGGATCGCCGCCCGCGACGAGGAGACGTGGCGGAACGAGTGGGCCGAGCATAAGCGCCGCGACGTCGAGAACCGGGAGCCGAACACCTGGCCTTGGTTCGTCGGCACGGGCCGGACGATCTGGGACTTGTACGAGAACGCCTCGCCCCGCTACGATCCTTCGCCTCTGATGCGCAAGGAATTCTCCGTCGGGAGGAAGGTCGTCTCGGCCGATTTGTATGTCTGCGGGCTGGGCTATTATGAGGCTTATCTGAACGGACGCCGAGTCGGCGATCATGTGCTCGATCCTGCTTGGACCAATTTTCACAAGCGGGCGTTTTACGTGACTTACGACGTGACCGGAATGATCCGCCGGGGAGGCAATGCGATCGGGATCATGCTCGGTCGCGGTCAGTACAGCCCGATATGCACCGACATATGGGGATTGTACCGCTCGAAATGGGTCGGGCAGCCCAAGGCGATCGCGCTGCTCGCGATCCGGTACAGCGACGGTACGACCGAGCGGATCGTGACCGACGAGAGCTGGCGGACCGCCGGCGGTCCGGTCGTGTACGACGACACGCGCCACGGCGAGTTGTACGACGCCCGCTTGGAGCAGGACGGCTGGAGCGAGGCCGGATTTTCCGCCGAGGGGTGGCGTCCGGCCGTTTCGGTTCCCGGGGCCGGTCCGCTGCGGGCGCAGATGATGCCGCCCGTGCGGGCGTTCGATCCGATCGAGCCCGTCCGGACTTTCGACCGAGGGAACGGACAGACGATCTACGACGCCGGGCACAACATCGCCGGCTGGGCTCGCGTGCGGGTCCGGGGACCCGAGGGCGCCCGCGTGCTGGTCGAGTACTGCGAGCTGCCGTCGGACCGGGAGTTGGTGCCCGACATCCATCCGTCGAAGCTGAAAATCCGCGTCGAGGATACGGATTACGCCTCCTTTTACGACAAGTCGATCAATATCCGTCAACAGAACGGCTACATATTAAAAGGTAAGGGGACGGAGACGTTCGAGTGCCGTTTCGCGTACATGGGTTTTCAGTTCGTCCGCGTGACGGCCGATCCGGGCGTCACGGTCGAGCGGGTCGAGGCCGTACCGGTTCATACCGATGTGGCCGAGGCCGGACGTTTCGTCTGCTCGAACGATGTGGTCAACCGTCTGCAAGACATGTCGCGCGCGAGTCTGCTGAACAATTTCCACAGCATTCCGACCGACTGTCCGCACCGCGAGAAACAGGGCTGGACGGCCGATACTTACATGACCGATCAGGCGGCGATCTACAATTTCGATATGGCCGCCTTCTATGCCAAGTGGGTCGAAGATTTGGCCGGCACGCAGGACTCGGCGGGCGGGCTGTGCACCGTCGCGCCCTCGACCGGTTACGACCAGAGCATCTCGACCGTCTGGCCCGCCGCGATCGTGTACGTGCCTTGGGACTTGCTGGCCTATTACGGCGACCGTCGGGTCGTCGAGCGCCACTATGAAACCATGATGCGTTTTGCCGAGAGCGGCTTGCTGCGTCAGCGGGATGGCAAACCCGAGATTATCGGCGAAGTGCTCGGCGACTGGGTATCCCCGCATATGACGCTGTCCGACACGCTGATGTCCTATTCGATGGCGCCGCCCGAGGGGCTGACGCTTTACGGGACCGCTTCGCACTACCGTGTCGTGCGGAATCTGGCCGAGGTCGCCCGCTTTCTGGGCAAGCGCGACGATGCCGTGCGGCTGGACGCTTGGGCCGACCGGATCGCCCGCCGTTTCAACGAGCGTTACGCCAAGAAGAACCCGCCGTTTCAACGAGGAGTTTTTCGATGCCGCTTCGGGTATTTACCACGGCGAGAATCCGACGCCGTACAGACAGGCCGCCAACGTCGTGCCCCTCGAGTACGGGTTGGTTCCCGAGGCCGACAGCGCCCGGGTGCTCGGCAGCCTGCTGTGCGATCTGGACGGTACGCGGGACCGGATCGGAACCGGTTTCGTCGGCACGCTGTCGATGATGGAGCTGATGCCGAGGATCGATCCCGAGCGGGCCTACCGTCTGGCGACGCAGCCCGACTATCCGGGCTGGGGATTCATGGCTCTGAGCGGGGCGACGACGATGTGGGAGACGTGGGACGGCTCGGCCTCGCGCAATCATCCGCCCTTTTGCCTGATCAGCGCCTATTTTTACAAATATCTGGCAGGCATCCGGTGCGACCGGGCCTATCCGGGCTTCGAACGCTTCACGGTCGATCCCTCGGTCGTAGGCGATCTGACGTTCGTCGAGGCCTGGCACGACTCGCCTTACGGCCGTATCCGCAGCGAATGGAGGCGCGACGGCTCCCGTCTGACGATGAAGGTGAGCGTTCCGGTCGGCACGACCGCTACGATCGGTGTCCCGACCCGCGATGCGGCGGGCGTTGCCGAGTCGGGACGGCCTGTCTCCGGGACCGACGGGGTGAAGTTTCTGCGTGCGGCCGGCGGCAAGGCGTTCTACGAGGTCGGATCGGGAAGTTACGTTTTTACGAGCCGGCTGTAGCCTGAGTGATGCCGTTCCGTCCGTGCCGGCGGGGACGGGGCGGATGACTCGTTCCGTTTTATCCCGACCGGTTCTCCGGGCGGCGCTGGACCGCCGGACCGGTCTCTTCATGCCGATCCGTATCGTTCCGTCCGTGAGCCGACGTCGGGGACGGACGGTTCGGTAGCGAAGGGTTCGCGTTATGAAAAATATGGCGATGAGGGTCTGTTTTTTCATCCTGCTGTCCGTTTTTTGCTTTCCTGTGCGGAGCGATCCGAGCGAAGACGGATGGCGCTTCCTGCCGATACGGCGCGCGTATCGGCTGCGGAGGTGCCGGTCGCCGATTCGATCCGCCTGTACGCCGAGCTGGTCTGCGATTCGGCGTCGTATCTGGTGATGGAGAATCGGGGTAGCCGTCCCGTGACGACCGATGCCGGATACCGGTTCGAGCAACGGGTGCACGGTCGTTGGAAAAGCGTTCCCGTACGCGGCCGGGATACCGGGCGGATCGTGCTCGGAGCCGGAGAGCGGGATACGCTCCGGCTGAATTTCCGGCGCGAGATCGGGTACGATCCGATCGGCTTCTGCCGGATCGGCAAGACGTTCGCGGACGTGTCCGGAACGAGAGCCCGGTTCGACCGGATGTGCGAGGCGGAGACCCGTTCCCGGATCATAGACTGGAAACGGGTGGACCTGATTCCCGACACGATACGGCCCGACGGGCGTTTCGTCGAGATGACGGCCGAAGTCGAGGGGGCGAGCGTGCTGGTGACGGTGCGGAATAGGACCGGACGCGAGATCGTTTTCGGAGACGAATCCGATTTTCGCCTCGGCGTCTTCCGCGACGGACGGTGGATGAGCATCTCCTATGCCCGGGTCGTTACGGCGGTGGCTTATCCTCTGAGACCTTTCGATACGATCGGACGGATGCCGCACGCGCTGCCGTACCGGCTTTACCGTTTCGAGCCGGGACGCTACCGGATTGCGAAAGAGTTCTTTTTCGAACCGGATTTCAGACGGAAATACGTGGCCTCTGCCGAGTTCATGCTCGATCGTTGGATCGGTTGCGACGAGACAGGCGAACCGGAGATCATCATCGAGTGCAGATAAGAGCTTCCGGTTGCGGAGTCGATTCCTGCGGAAACACGGAAACCGTGGACCATCATCTCCGTGCATGGCCGGCATATCGGTGTCGAACGGCCATTGAAGGTGCCGGAGACTTGCTCTGCCGCTCTATGACAACGGGACGCTGCGATTTTTTATGTTACGGAAACGGTCTGCGGTTTCCTGCCGAACGGAATTTCTCCTTTCCTTCTGTTCCGCTGGTAGTTCCTGCTCGCCTCGCGATCGGTTCCGGTTCAAAGGACGCGATTGTCCTGTCCGGCAATCTCTGCGCGGGCTTCTGCCGCTCTCCATACGGACGAGCCGCTCGTCTGACCGTCCGATGCTGCCTGGACTACCCGGGAGCCGGTTGGCTGCGTTTCTTTTTTTAGACGGAATGAGCTATCTTTGAGACCTGCGAGCGGACCGGCCGCTCGTGGCCGACGATTCGCTTGCGGGGCGGATATGCTCTGCCGGCGGTGCTCGGAGCCGGTCGGATGACAAAACCAAACCCGAAATATGGAACAAGAACCCAAACAACCCGCTTCGCTTCCGGATAATGCCTACCGGGAGCTCGCCCCCGGCGAAAAGTACTCGCCCGTGATGCCCGCTTCGTCCAAGCCGAAAGAGGTGACCGTCTATTCGGTCGTGTTCGGCATCGTGATGGCGATCGTCTTCTCGGCTGCCGCCGCTTATCTCGGCCTGAGGGTCGGACAGGTGTTCGAGGCCGCTATCCCGATCGCGATCATCGCCGTCGGCGTCGGCAATCTGACCGGCCGCAGCGGCATGCTCGGACAGAACGTCATCATCCAGTCGATCGGCTCCAGCTCGGGCGTGATCGTCGCCGGAGCGATCTTTACGCTGCCGGCGCTCTACATTCTGGGGCTGGAGGCTCATTTCTACCAGATATTCCTGTCGTCGCTTTTCGGCGGCCTGCTCGGGATTCTGCTGCTGATCCCTTTCCGCAAGTATTTCGTCAAGGACATGCACGGGAAATACCCGTTTCCCGAGGCCACCGCGACGACCGAGGTACTCGTGTCCGGCGAGAAGAAGGGCGATCAGGCCAAGCTGTTGGCCTGCAGCGGTCTGATCGGAGGACTGTACGACTTCGCGGTCGGCACGTTCGGCTGGTGGACCGAGAACGTCTCGACGCGTTTGGCCGAGTGGGGAACGCTGCTGGCCGATAAGGCGAAGCTCGTCTTCAAGGTCAATACCGGAGCCGCCGTACTCGGTCTGGGCTATATCGTCGGGCTCCGCTATGCCGCGTACATCTGCGCCGGTTCGTTTACCGTATGGTTCGTACTGATTCCGTTCATCAGCCATTTCGCCGACGGACAGACGATCGCCGTCGGCGAGGGCGTGACCGCGTTGCTCCGCGACATGTCGCCCGAGGAGATTTTCCGGAACTACGCGCGCCATATCGGGATCGGGGGCATCGCGATGGCCGGCGTGGTAGGTATCATCCGTTCGTCGAAGATCATCCGCCAGGCGCTGTCGCTGGCCGTGACCGAGCTGCGAGGCCGTCAGACGCCCGGGCAGGAGACCGGCCGCACGCAACGCGACCTGCCGATGAAGCTGATCCTCGCGCTGCTGATCGCGACGCTGCTCACGACGTTCGTCTTCTTCCGCTTCGGTGTGCTCGATAACTGGTTCCATTCGGTGATCGCGATCCTGATCGTGTTCGTCATATCGTTCCTGTTTACGACCGTCGCCGCGAATGCGATCGCGATCGTCGGTACGAATCCGGTGTCGGGCATGACGCTGATGACGCTGATCCTGAGCTCGCTGGTGCTCGTCAGCGCCGGCCTGACCGGAACCGGCGGAATGACCGCCGCGATGATTATCGGCGGAGTGGTGTGCACGGCGCTCTCGATGGCCGGCGCTTTCATTACGGACCTGAAGATCGGCTACTGGCTCGGAACGACGCCCGCGAAGCAGGAGGGCTGGAAGTTTCTGGGTACGGCCGTCTCGGCGGCTACCGTGGCCGGGGTTTTGATGATACTGAACCAGACGTACGGATTCGTCGGCGAGGGTGCGCTCGTGGCGCCTCAGGCCAATGCGATGGCCGCCGTCATCAAGCCGCTGATGGAGGGCGGAGCCACGCCCTGGATGCTTTATCTCGCCGGGGCCGCTCTGGCGCTGATCCTGACGATGATCGGCGTCCCGGCGCTGGCTTTTGCGCTGGGCATGTTCATTCCGCTCGAGCTGAATACTCCGCTGCTGATCGGCGGGCTCGTCAGCTGGTGGGTCGGCAGCCGCAGCCGCGACGAGCGCACGAACCGCGCGCGCCGCGAACGGGGAACGCTGATCGCTTCGGGTTTTATCGCCGGCGGGGCGCTGATGGGCGTCGTGAGCGCGCTGCTGCGCTATTTCGGAGCCGACTGGTTCGCCTCGTCGTGGAACGCGTCGAAGGGTGCCGAATGGCTCGCCGTGGGAATGTACGCGTTGCTGATCGCCTATTTCGTCAAGGACAGCCTGCGGGCCAAAGGAGAATAGGACCTGAGCCGTTGCGCGGGCCTTTCCGAGGTCCCGCTTCGCTCCGGCGACTGTGAAAGCGGTCGGGAACGGAACGGGCGGCGATACGGAGAGGAGAGCGTTGGGGCGAGTTTTTATGCAGGCGCGATCCGATCGGAAAAGGTGGGACCGCCCGTACGATTACGTTTCCCGGTATTCGGAGCGATCGCGTTATTCGGAAAGGAACAACCAAATGGAACGAAATATGGATTTTATCGAAGAACTCAAGGAGCGCTTTCTCCGCTACGTCGCTTTCGATACGCAGAGCGATCCCGAGAGCGAGACTTTTCCGTCGACGGCCAAGCAGCTCGCGCTGCTGAACCGTCTGGTCGAGGAGATGATCTCGCTCGGGATGACCGAGGTCGAGATCGATCCGAACGGCTACGTGACCGGGACCGTTCCGGCCACGCCGGGGTGCGAATCGAAACCCGTGATCGGCTTCATCGCGCATGTCGATACGAGTCCCGACATGAAAGGGGCGGACATTCGTCCCCGCTTGATCGAGCGCTACGACGGCGGCGATATTCCGCTGAACGACTCGCTTTCGATGCGGGTGAAGGATTTTCCCGAACTCTCTTTTTTCAAGGGGCATACGCTGATCGTGACCGACGGTACGACGTTGCTCGGGGCCGACGACAAGGCCGGCGTGGCCGAGATCATGACGGCGGCGGCCTGGCTGCTCGCCCATCCCGAGATTCCGCACGGCAAGATCCGCATCGGATTCACTCCCGACGAGGAGATCGGCCGGGGAGTGGACTTTTTCGACGTGAAGCGCTTCGGGGCCCGTTTCGCCTACACGGTGGACGGAGGCTTCGAGGGCGAACTCGAGTACGAGAACTTCAACGCGGCTTCGGCGCGGATCGTCGTGCAAGGGCGCAACATTCATCCGGGCTATGCGAAGGACAAGATGATCAATGCCCTGCAGGTGGCCTGCGAGATCAACTCGCTGCTGCCCGCCGTGCAGCGCCCCGAGCATACGCAGGACTACGAGGGCTTCTATCATCTGGTCGGTCTGAGCGGCACGGTCGAAAAAGCCTCGATGGAGTATATCGTCCGCGATCATTCGCGCGAGCTGTTCGAGGAGAAAAAACGGTTTCTGGCCGACGCTGTCGCGCTGTTGTCGCGCAAGTACGGCGAAGGGACGATCTCGCTGACGGTCAAGGATCAGTATTACAATATGCGCGAGCAAGTGGAGCCCTATCCCGAGGTGATCGGCAAGGCGATGCAGGCGATGCGCGAGGCCGGAGTCGAACCGATCGTCCGTCCGATCCGGGGCGGGACCGACGGCGCCCGGCTTTCGTACATGGGGCTTCCGTGTCCGAACCTGTTCACGGGCGGCATGAACTTTCACGGCAAGTTCGAGTATTGCTCGCTCGACACGATGGGCCGCGCCGTGCGCACGATTCTGAATTTGGCGCGGCTTTGGGCCGAGTGATCGGACGGTACCGGGCCTCGTGAGAGGCTCGGAGGTATTTTGCTGACGGATAGGGGACGGACCCGCGAGCGGCAGGCCGAAAGTCGCTTGCGGGTCCGTCCCGTGTTTCGTCGGTCTGCGAGCGGCGCGTACCGGTAGCGGCATGTCGGGCGGTCGGGGCTTTTCGCCAGACCGGAGGTTCTGTCGCCGGGTTTCCGGTCCGGCGTTCGGAAGGCGAAGGGTTGCGGTTTCTCCTTATTTTGCTAAATTTGTAAAAAATCCATTTTTACGGAACATGCTGTCCAAGAAAACGAGATATGCGATTCTGGCTTTGGCTTCTCTGGCACGGGAGTTCGGCAACGGGCCGGTCCCGATCAGCCGGATCGCCGGCGACGAGCATATCCCGCAACGGTTTTTGGAGGGTATCCTGCTCGAACTGAAAAACGGCGGCGTGCTCGGAAGCGTCCGGGGCAAGGCGGGAGGCTACTACCTTTCGAGGGACCCGGGCGAGGTGACGTTGTGCGACGTCGTGACCCGCTTCGAGGGAACGGCCGGAATGCTGGCCTGCGCGAGCGGCCGGCCCGGCTGCTCCTGCGAGTTCAGCAAGGAGGAGAGCCTGTGCAAAATACGCGCCTCGTTTGCCGACATCCATCGGAAAATGACCGAAATGCTGAGCGGAGTGACGCTCCGCGATCTGGTCTGATTCGTACCGGCCGCCTTTCGTTCGTCGCCGCTCGGAAGCGAGCGCGCCGGCGGAGTTCCCTGCCGCGTTTCGGTACCCGAACGGGGCTGTATGATTCCTTGAAAGTGCGGGTCGCCGGCCCGAAAGCAAGCGGGCAGCGGGTCCGGACTTCGGAGAATCGTGCGGAGGCATGGGCCGAAGGTTTTCGCCGGCGGATCGCGTATTTTGCCGAATTGTTGTTAACTTTGGACGGACCAAACGATTCCGCATGACTCCGGCTGCCGTTCTCGTTACCGTAATCGCTTATTTTCTGGTGCTCTATCTCGTGGCCAGCCTGTCGGGCCGACGGGCGGACAATCAGGGCTTTTTCGTCGGTAACCGCCGCTCGCCCTGGCCCGTCGTCGCATTCGCGATGATCGGATCGAGTATCTCGGGAGTGACTTTCGTGTCGGTTCCGGGCTGGGTGCAGGCCAGCCAGTTCTCCTATTTGCAGATGGCACTCGGGTTCGTGGCGGGGCAGCTCGTGATCGCGTTCGTGCTGATTCCTCTTTTTTACCGGATGGGGCTCGTGTCGATCTACCAGTATCTGGAGAGCCGTTTCGGCATCGCGTCGTACCGGACCGGGGCTTGGTTCTTCTTTCTGTCGAAAATGATCGGGGCTGCCGTGAGGGTCTATCTGGTCTGCCTCGTGATGCAGTTGCTGGTATTCGGGCCGCTGCATGTGCCCTTCGTGTGGAACGTGGCGGCGACGATGATCCTCGTGTGGCTCTACACGTACCGGGGCGGCGTCAAGTCGCTGATCTGGACCGACTCGCTGAAGACGTTCTGTCTGGTAGCCAGCGTCGGCCTCTGCATCTATTTTATCGCTTCGGACCTGCATCTGGATTTCGGCGATGCGGCCGGCGCCGTAGCGCGGCACGACTATTCGCGGATTTTCTTTTTCGACGATCTGAACGACCGGCGGTATTTCTTCAAGCAGTTTCTGGCCGGAGCCTTCACCGTGATCGCGATGACCGGGCTCGACCAGGACATGATGCAGCGCAACCTGAGCTGCCGCAACTACCGCGATTCGCAGAAGAACATCGTGACCAGCGGCGTGTTGCAGCTGTTCGTCATCCTGCTCTTTCTCGTTCTCGGCGTGCTGCTCTACCTCTATGCCGAGAAGAGCGGCATCCGGACGCCGGAGCGCAGCGACGAACTGTTCCCGATGATTGCGACCGGAGGCTACTTCCCTGCGGCGGTCGGCGTGCTGTTCGTGATCGGGCTCGTTTCGTCGGCCTATTCGGCGGCGGGTTCGGCGCTGACGGCGTTGACCACGTCGTTCACGGTCGACATCCTGCGCTGTACCGAGCGCTGCGACGAGGCGCGCACCGCCCGTGTCCGCAAGCGGGTGCACGCCGGCATGGCTGCGGTGATGGGCGCAGTGATTCTCGTTTTCGGACTGCTCAACGACACGAGCGTGATCGACGCCGTCTACACGCTGGCCAGCTATACCTACGGCCCGATTCTCGGGCTGTTCGCTTTCGGCATCTTTACCCGGCGGAGCGTGCGCGACCGCTGGATTCCGCTGGTGGCCGTGCTGTCGCCGGTGCTGTGCTATGTGTTGCAGCGCAATTCGGAACGTTGGTTCGGTGGCTACTCGTTCAGCTATGAGCTGTTGATATTCAATGCGCTGTTTACGTTCGTCGGACTGTGCCTGCTGATCGTCCCCGGTCGCCGAGGGGAGACAGGCCGGGCGCTCCCGGACACGGAGTCCGGACAATCCGCAAGAACAGAATGATTCGGCTTATGGAAAACAACCTTCCGGCCGGCAGCGGCCGCCTGCTTGCGCTCGACGTGCTGCGGGGCATGACCGTCGCCGGCATGATTCTCGTGAACAATCCCGGCAGCTGGGGGGCGGTATACGCTCCTTTGCGGCATGCGTCGTGGAACGGGCTGACGCCGACCGATCTGGTCTTTCCGCTGTTCATGTTCATCATGGGCGTTTCGACCTATCTGTCGCTGCGCAAGTACGACTTCGCGTGCAGCGGCGCGGCCGTACGCAAGATACTGGTCCGCACGGCGGTGATTTTCGCCGTCGGTCTGGCCGTCGGCTGGTTCTCGCGCTTCTGCTTCTCGATGCAGTCGCTTGCCGAGCAGGGCGTTCCGCTGTGGGAGCGCGTGGCGCGCTCGGCGAACAACTTCGATCGAATGCGCGTATTGGGCGTATTGCAGCGGCTGGCGCTCAGCTACGGAGCGGGAGCCCTGATCGCCGTGACGGCGCGGCGGCGGGCGATTCCGTGGATCGCAGCGGGGCTGCTCGCTGCCTACGGCCTGATCTTGCTGTCGGGAAACGGCTTCGATCTGTCGCCGGACAATGTCGTCGCCGTGGTGGATCGTGCCGTGCTCGGCGAGGCGCACATGTACCGGGGCGAGGGATTCCCGTTCGATCCGGAGGGCTTGCTGAGCACCGTCCCGTCGGTAGCCCATGTGCTGATCGGTTTCTGTATCGGCCGGGCGCTCGTCTCGGAGGAGGAATTGAAGCTGAAGATTCTGAAGATATTGCGCTGGGGAGCCCTGCTGATGCTCGCGGGCTGGCTGCTCGGCTATCTCTGTCCGGTCAATAAGAAGGTCTGGTCGCCCTCTTTCGCGCTGCTGACCTGCGGCGTGGCCGCTTCGGCGCTGGCGTTGCTGATGTGGACGATCGACGTGCGGGGACATCGTCGCTGGAGTCGCTTTTTCGAGGTGTTCGGAGTCAATCCGTTGTTTCTGTATGTGACGGCTTCCGTGCTGTCGGTCGTGCTGCTGGCGGTCCGCGTGCCTTGCGGAGGCGAGACGATGAGCCTGCAAGCGGTCGTGTACTCGCACGGGCTGAGACCTTGGCTGGGCGACTACCCGGCCTCGCTGGCCTATCCGTTGCTTCTGGTAGGAGCGGTGTGGCTGATCGGACTCCCGTTGTACCGAAAAAGAATATACGTCAAGATATGATACTGATTGCCGACAGCGGCTCGACGAAGACCGACTGGTGCGTCGTACGGGAAGGCCGGCCGGTGCGGAAATTCGAGACCGACGGAACGAATCCCTTTTTTCAGGCTCCGGAGCAGATCGAACGCACGCTGGTCTCGCAGTTGCTTCCCCGGCTGGACGGTCGGCCGGTCCGAAGCGTTTTTTTCTACGGCGCGGGTTGCGCGTTCGAGGAGCAGACCGCGATGATCCGTCGCGTCTTGCGTTCGCTGCTGGACGTCCGTCGCGTCGAAGTAGGAAGCGATATGCTGGCCGCCGCCCGGGCGCTGTGCGGGCGCGATCCGGGGATTGCCTGCATTCTGGGTACGGGGTCCAATTCGTGCCGCTGGGACGGGCAGCGGATCGCCGAGCAGGTGTCGCCGCTCGGGTTCATTCTCGGCGACGAGGGGAGCGGGGCCGTGCTGGGCCGCCGGCTGGTCGGCGACTGCCTGAAGAATCGGTTGCCCGCCGGATTACGGGAGATGTTTCTCGACCGTTTCGGTCTGACTCCTGCCGAAATATTGGATCGGGTTTACCGTCAGCCGTTTCCGAATCGCTTTTTGGCCTCGCTGTCGCCCTTTCTGGCCGAGCATATCGCTGTGCCCGAGATTCGCGCGCTGGTCGAGGAGAGCTTCGGCGACTTCTTCCGGCGCAACGTGGCGCAGTATGCCGGCTCGTCCTCTCTGCCCGTGCATTGCGTCGGCTCGGTGGCCTATTTTTATCGCGAGCCGCTGGAGCGGGCCGCCGGACGGCTTTCGCTGCGGATCGGAACGGTCCTTCGCAGCCCGATAGAGGGTCTGATCGCCTATCATTCAACCGAAAACAAGATATGACATTCGTGAAAATAACCGAGCAGCCGTCGTCGCACGGCGATCTGGACAAGATGTCCGTCCGTGAGCTGCTCGAGGGAATCAACGACGAGGACGCTCGGGTCGCGCCGGCCGTGCGGCGAACGATCCCTCAGCTCGAGAAACTCGTGACGGCCGTCGTCGAGCGGATGAGGCGCGGCGGCCGCATTTTCTATCTGGGGGCCGGAACGAGCGGCCGGCTCGGCGTGCTCGACGCCTCGGAGATACCGCCCACGTTCGGCATGCCTCCCTCGTTGGTCGTCGGACTGATCGCGGGCGGAGACCGGGCGCTGCGCAATCCGGTCGAGTTCGCCGAGGACGACGAGGAGCGCGGTTGGGAGGAGTTGCGCGAGCGGAGCGTGTCGTCGCTCGATACGGTGATCGGCATCGCCGCATCGGGTACGACGCCCTATGTGGTCGGCGCGCTTCGCCGGGCCCGGGAGCACGGTGTTCTGACGGCCTGCATCACGAGCAACCCCGGCTCGCCTTTGGCTGCCGAGGCCGATATTCCGATCGAGATGGTCGTCGGATCCGAGTTCGTGACGGGCAGCTCGCGGATGAAGTCGGGAACCGGGCAGAAGATGATCTGCAACATGATTACGACGGCGACGATGATTCGTCTGGGCCGGGTGCGCGGTAATCGCATGGTGAACATGCAGCTCTCGAACGACAAACTGATTGATCGCGGTACGCGCATGGTCGCCGACGAGCTGGGGATCGGTTACGAGCGGGCTCGGGGACTGTTGTTGCTGCACGGCTCCGCTTTGAAAGCGATCGAAGCGGGGCGCGACGGCAAAATGCCGGAGCGGGAGGCCGATGTGTAGCTTCCGGCAGGCCCGAACCGATTCAGGGGAACGGCGGGCCGTCGGCTCTTTGCCGGACGATAGTCGGCGGTTTCCGTATCGGGGTTCTGTTTGCCGTCCGTATTTTGACAGCGGTTTATGCCGGTCTCTCCCATTCCGACGGCAGCGGAAGCGATTTTTTAGCCCTGCCGGCGCCTTTGGCCCTGTTTGGCTGCCTTAGAGCGGAACGATGCCGAGGCCGGGCCGGTCGGGCAGCGTGATATGGCCGTCGACGATCTTCATGCCGTCGAAGCGGTCGTTCGAGATCAGCAGATTACCGTCCAGGTCGGCCCAGTCCATCATCGGCGAGAGCTGCGCGGCGGCCGAGACGGCGCAGGAGGTTTCGGTCATGCAGCCGATCATCGTCTTCATGCCGAGCGCCCGAGCCAGAATAGTCATTCGATAGGCTTCCCTCAGACCGGTGCTTTTCATCAGCTTGATATTGATGCCGTCGTAGACTCCCTCGGCGCGCTTGACGTCCGGAAGGCGTTGCAGGAACTCGTCGGCGATGATCGGCAGCGGGCTCCGTTCGCGCAGCCAGGCCGTCTCGTCGATCATCTCCTTGGGCAGCGGCTGCTCGACGAACAACGTATTGCGCTCGGCGAGCCAGCAGATCGTTTCGAGCGCCCGCTCCTTATCGGTCCATCCCTGATTGGCGTCGACGCAGAGCGGCTTGTCGGTCGCCGAGCGGATGACCTCGACGAGCTCGCGGTCGCCCTCGACGCCCATTTTGACCTTGATCACGTTGTAGGGAGCCGTTTCCTCGACTTTTTGCCGGACGACCTCGGCCGTGTCGATGCCGATCGTGAACGAGGTGTCGGGCGCCTTTTCGGGCGACAGACCCCATATCTTGTACCACGGTTGTCCGAGCAGCTTGCCGACCAGATCGTGCAGCGCCAGATCGACCGAAGCCTTGGCCGCCCGGTTGTCGGGAGCAGCCCGGTCGACGTAGTCGAGAATCTCGTCCATGCGGAACGGGTCCGTGAACCGGCTCAGGTCGAGCGAGCCCAGAAAGCGGCAGACCGACTCCTGCGTCTCGCCCAGATAGGGAGGCATCGATGCCTCGCCGTAGCCCGTTATGCCGTCGTATTCGAGCGTGACCTGTACGTCGGGCGTGTGCGTGCGGGTGTTGACCGCGACCGTGAACGGATGGATCAGCTTCAGATCGTAGGGCTCGAAGGCGAGGCTCAGCCTGCCGCTGTGACGCTTGGGCCGCTTGTGCGGCGAACGGGAGACGGCGCGTAGCGCGACGGAAGGGACCGATGCTGCGATCAGGCCGGCGGCCGCTGTCTTGAGAAATTCTTTTCTGTCCATATCGGGTTCGGATGAGTCGTTATCGGATG
>ERZ857982.1916-NODE-1916-length-17810-cov-2.953534_pt1 | contig 17810 bp, 16 predicted proteins | sample MGYA00519955_ERZ857982 | MGnify/ENA primary metagenome ERZ857982 (study PRJEB31778, sample SAMEA3449416) | human gut metagenome | biome: human gut; feature: human-associated habitat; material: faeces | place: United Kingdom | collected 2010/2012 ... | reverse complement strand
ATATAGGGTATCGGCTCTCTTTGGAAGCGTCTATTTTGCCTGCGGCAAATCAGGAGTTAAACTATTCTTCTTCCCAGTTATGGTATACTGCCTGTACATCATCATCTTCATCGAGTAAGTCTAATGTACGGTTTAAGTTCTTAATATCTTCTGGGTCTGTTAATGTTACATAGTTGTCTGGAATCATTGTTACTTCTGCAGATGCCATTGGTACGCCTTCTTTTTCAAGGGCTTCTCTTACTTCACCAAATGCGTCTGGATCTGTAGTGATTTCGTAGCTGTCATCTTCTTCCACGAAGTCTTCTGCTCCGGCATCTAATGCAATCATCATAAATTCATCTGGATCTGTTTCGTATTCTTCTTTAGATACAATGATCTGTCCTTTTTTCTGGAACATGAAAGATACACAGCCGGATGTACCGATATTTCCACGTCCTTTGGAGAATGCGGAACGTACGTTAGCTGCTGTACGGTTCTTATTATCTGTTAATGTTTCTACGATGATAGCGATTCCGTTAGGGCCGTATCCTTCGTATGTATTCTGTACGTAATTTACGGAGTTGGCATCTCCGGCAGCTTTTTTGATACCTCTTTCGATAGTATCGTTAGGCATGTTGTTAGATTTTGCTTTAGCGATTACATCACGAAGCTTACTGTTATTCGCTGGATCTGGACCGCCTTCTTTTACTGCTACTGCAATTTCACGACCGATTACGGTAAAGATTTTACCTTTTGCAGCATCATTTTTTTCTTTTTTGTGTTTAATGTTCGCAAACTTGGAATGTCCTGACATTTTATCTTCTCCTCACTTCTCTATGATATTTAAATACTCTTATAGGCATAACTTTTTTAAGTTTATCACCGTTTTATTATGTAGTCAAGTATTCTGGCTTTATCTTTCTGATTTACCTTTCCACAAAAATTTTCGATTTACACCCATTTTTTTATTTTTTATATTTTCATAAAAAGGCTACTGTGCTGGCATATTGACAAACATGCTATTTTATAATCTGTACAATATTCTCCAAAATCAGCTACTGTACCAGAGCGTGTTAATGAATATACCGAAATCTTTTTTCAATTATTTTAATATTCCAGACTCTTTTATGCTCGCAATTGCTTTCTTAATCTCTTCTGGCGGAAGTACGAGAGCAAAACGGACATAACCTTCACCAAGGCTTCCAAAACTGCTTCCTGGTGTACAGATCACGCCAGTTTTCTCCATAAGTTCCATAACAAATTCATTGGAATTCGTATAGCCGTCCGGCAGTGGCCCCCATGCAAACATAGTTCCCTCGCTGTCTGGAATGTTCCACCCAATCTCTCGAAGTCCTCCGCACAGTGCATCTCTTCTTTCCTGATATTTTTTGCACTGTTCCTGTACGGCAGCATCATCGGATTTTAATGCCGCTACTGCACCTGCCTGTACAGGAAGAAAGATACCATAGTCAATCTGGGAACGGAAACGTTTGAACACTTCAATGACCTGTGCATTTCCAATGACAAAGGACATACGCGCACCTGTATAATTATAGCTCTTTGACAGGGAATAAAATTCTACGCCGACTTCCTTTGCTCCCTTGAAAGAAAGGAAAGACTTGCCTTCTCTTCCGTCATAAATAATATCTGAGTATGCATTATCATGAATGATTAAAATATTATTTTCCCTGGCAAATGTAATTAACTTTTCGTAGAATTCGTCTGGTGCTGTCTTACAGATTGGATTGGCTGGATAGGATACTACCATCACTTTTGCTGCCTTTTTTACATCCGCAGGAATGGCATCAAAGTCTGGAAGATAGTTATTCTCCTCTGTCAGCGGATAAAACCACTGATTACTCTGTGCGATAAATGCGCCTGTTGAAAAGATTGGATATCCTGGGTTTGGTAAAAGCACGATATCTCCCGGATTAATGAGTGGCAGGAAAATGTGCGCCATTCCTTCCTGAGAGCCGTATACAGACATAATCTCATTCTTCGCAATGTCCGTATTATATCTATTTTTGTAACGTGCTGCTAACGCATCTAAAAGCTCATCGGTCTCGCCTAAAGAATAATGATAATTCTCCGGGTGAAGGCAGGCTTCGGATACCGCTTTCATCACACATTCCGGTGTTTCAAAATCTGGTGTTCCTACAGAAAAGTTGTAAATCTTCTTTCCCTGTTTTTGCAATTCTTTCTTTTTCTCATCTAAAATCTGAAAAATTCCTGCTTCAAAATTCTTCATTTTCTCTGCTGGTTCAAAATTCATATTTTTATTACTCCTTTGTGTTGTCCTTTATGTAATCAGCTCCAGACTGATTTTTAAGGCATAGTTTACTCTCTTTAAGGTGTTTGTGTCAAGATGGCATACCCGTTCTTTTAGCCGTTGTTTGTCAATTGTACGAATCTGTTCTAATAGTACAACAGAATCCTTTGTAATATCACACTCCGTCGTAGACAGTTCCACATGAGTCGGCAGTTTTGCTTTATTCATCCGGCTTGTGATCGCCGCACAGATTACGGTAGGGCTGTGGCGGTTGCCTGCATCATTTTGAATAATAAGCACCGGACGGACACCTCCCTGTTCGGAACCTACGACCGGGCGAAGGTCTGCATAATAAATATCTCCACGTTTTATCATCATTTTCACTCACTCCATTTTACTTTTCTTTCTAAATGAAGTATTTCCAGCAAACGTCATGAGTATTCTGATGATTTCCTTTGTTTTTTATATTTCTTCTGGAAAATGTTTCCGCTTCAAAATAGTTTCGAGATAATTCGGTAAATCTCCGGCAAGAACACTATAATATCCCTTTTCTTTTGCGGCAGCATCTCCGGCAAGACCGTGACAGTACACACCAAGTCGTGCCGCTGTCAAAATGTCAAGTCCTCCGGCAAGGAAACCGCAGATAATTCCTGTTAATACATCGCCGCTTCCACCAGTTGCCATTCCATTGTTTCCGCTCATATTAATGTATGAAGGTACGCTTCCATCGGACACAATGGTTCTTGCATCTTTTAGCACGATAACATGTCCCTTATCTGCAGTACTTGCAGCCGCTTTTGGCAGATTGCTGCGAATTTCTGCAATTTCTTCTCCAGTTAATCTGGACATTTCTTTCAAATGCGGGGTAAGAATCATCCCGCCTTCATATTCATGAAATAGCTGCCTTAATTCTGTATCTTCTTGTAATAAAGCCGCCAGATTATTAAGCCCATCTGCGTCAATAACAAGCGGTGCCTTTCCTAATGTAAGAACCTGTTTTACAAACTTCCTTGCAAATGCACTCTGTCCAATTCCCGGTCCGATTCCGATAACAGATGCCCACGAAAGAGATTCCGGTAATAGTTCCCATGCCTTTTCTTCCGAATCATAAGTCGTAAGAATCGCCTCTGGAAGCTTTTCCTGCAAAATCACACGATTCTCCTCACAGGAAAAAATGCGTACCAGACCGCTTCCGCTCTTATAGGCCGCTGTTCCACTCAAAAGGGCGGCCCCTGCCATATTTTTGGAGCCGGCAATCAGAAGAACCTTCCCGTAACTTCCTTTATTCGTCCATGCCTTTCTTTCCGGCAAAAGTTCCAGGTCATCTGTTGTGAAAGAAACCATCTGCGGTGCGATTTCTTCAACCGCCTTATTCGGAAAACCGATTTCCTTTACAATGACTTCGCCGCTGACATCTGCCCCTGGATAAAGAAGCAGTCCCACCTTAGGAAGCCCAAAAGTGACCGTTATATCCGCCTCAAATGCAATACCAAGAATCTGTCCGGCAGAGGCATCGACTCCAGACGGAACATCTACCGCAACCTTCAGTGCTTCCATCTGATTCAGGCGCTCAATAACCTCCCTGTGCCGTCCTGCCACTTCTCGCTTTAATCCAACGCCAAAAATAGCATCTACGATAACATCATACTCCTCATCGGGAAACTTCATCAAAAAATCTGCTTCCATCTGCTCTAAAATGTGTTTCTGAATCTGATGGGAATCTGAATCATGTGGAATGACTCCGATTTCATAAAAATCTACGGTATAGCCTTCTTCTAACAGAAGTCTTCCCAGCGCCAGTCCATCACCTCCATTATTCCCTTTTTCTGTAACAATCAGCACCCTGCTATCTGTCGGTATTCTCTCCAAAAAGACTTCCTCTAATGCAAGTGCTGCCTTTTCCATCAAAACGATACCTGGAATCCCTACGTTATTTATACTATACGCATCAATATCTTGCATTTCTTCCCTTGAAGCAACGTAACGCATTATTTAACCTCCTACTTTCTAACAACTATCCCTTTCTTATTCTAGGATACAGAATGCAGCATATTGTTAAACTGCATCATTCCAGAACATGTTTGAAAAATACTTTCAGCAAGCTTTGCATCACCACCTGTATGCAAACACCCTTTAGCAAAAAGAGATGAAAATCTGTTTCTTACAACACAGCTTCTCATCTCTTCGTTCTCTTCTGCAATATAAACTTTATACTTACTGATTGTGACTGTGGATTCGATAAGACAATGTCATAATACTCTCTGCAAGATGTACATTCTCTACCAGAATCTCTTCTGGAAAATGCAAATCTACCGGCGCAAAATTCCATAATGCCTTGATTCCCAAATCAACTAACTGTTCTGCAACCTTCGTTGCCTTCGACTTCGGTAATGTCAATGCGGCAATCATTACCTCATGTTCTTTTAAGAATGTTTCCAGCATGTCGATATCATATACTTCCACGCCCCGCACTGTCATACCAATTAATCTTGGATTCACATCGAAAAGCCCGATAATCTTAAATCCATTACTGTCAAAATCCTGATTGTTCGCCAACGCCTGTCCAAGATTACCTGCACCTACGATAATGATATTATTCGTCTTATCCAGTCCAAGAATCTTGCCCATCTCATTATAAAGATACTCTACATTATAACCATATCCCTGTTGACCAAACCCTCCAAAATTATTTAAATCCTGACGAATCTGGGAAGCAGTGACGTTCATTCTCTGACTCAGTTCCTTAGAGGAAATACGAACAACATTATTCTTCAGTAAATCTCCAAGATACCGATAGTACCGGGGCAATCTTTTTATCACTGCCGGAGAAATAGACTTTTCACTTCCTGATTTTACAACTGTTTTACTATCTGGCATAAGTTCCTCCCTTTGATAAAAAATTCCCATTCTTAAGCTCTAATGAATCAATTATATACAAAAATTCTTTTAATGTCAAATAAGATTGTTAAAAATTATAACACTTATTTACTTATTTTTTCTTTCATGATAAAATACATCAGAAATATTTCTACTTTATAATAATGCAACAACAATATAACTAATTTGGAGGTTATTATGATTTTAGCCTGTCAGAAAATCGAAAAAGCATTCGGCGGCAAATCCGTATTAAATAATGTTAATTTTTTAATTAATGAAGGGGAAAAAGCAGCAGTTATCGGTATTAACGGTGCCGGAAAAACTACCCTTTTTAAAATCATTACTGGAGAATATGAGGCAGACAACGGAGAAGTTATTTTTCAGAAAGGCTCTACCTACGGTTATTTATCTCAGGTTATTGATGTAAGCTCTCATCGCAGTATTTATGAAGAGATGCTCGATGCTAAAAAAGAGATTATCGAAATGGAAAAAAAGATTCGCCAGCTTGAAAAGGACATCAGTACTTTATCCGGTGAAGCATTAGAAAGTGCAATGGAAAGCTATTCCCGCCTGACAGACCGTTTTGAAAAAGCAAACGGCTATGCCTGGAAAAGTGAAATCACTGGCGTATTAAAGGGACTTGGATTTGATGAAAGCCAGTTTGCCACACCAATCCATACCCTTTCCGGTGGTCAGAAAACCCGTGTCGCATTAAGCCGTATTCTCTTAATGCACCCGGATCTGATTTTACTCGATGAGCCGACCAACCACCTTGATATGGAATCCATTCGCTGGTTAGAGACTTTCCTTTCTAACTACCGTGGTGCCGTTTTAATCGTTTCCCACGACCGTTATTTTCTTGATAAAGTTGTGGATAAGGTTATCGAAATTGAGCGCGGAACCAGTCAGGTATTTAACGGCAATTACAGTGCCTACGCCGAAAAGAAAAAGGCACAGCGTGATGCACAGATGAAGCTTTACATGAACCAGCAGCAGGAAATCCACCATCAGGAAGAAGTAATCACAAAACTCCGCTCCTTTAACCGTGAGAAATCCATCAAACGTGCGGAAAGCCGTGAGAAAATGCTCAGTAAACTTGAACTCGTAGACAAACCCGTTGTCTTAAACAGCAAGATGCGTATCACTTTAGAACCAGAAGTTCTCAGCGGTAATGATGTACTTACAATTGAGGGACTTTCCAAATCTTTTGGTGACAAAGCCTTATTCCGCAATTTAAATGTGCAGATTAAACGAGGGGAAGTTGTCGGCCTCCTCGGAGCAAACGGTACGGGAAAGACCACCCTCTTAAAAATCATTAACCGCCAGCTTCGCGCCGACTCTGGTAAAATCCGATATGGCTCTAAAGTTTCCATCGGCTACTACGATCAGGAACAACACGTACTAGACGATAGCAAAACGATTTTTGATGAGATTTCCGATGCGTATCCAAAGCTCACAAACACCCGCATCCGTAACGTACTCGCCGCCTTCCTTTTTACTGGCGAAGACGTATTCCAGGTGATCGGAACCTTAAGTGGTGGAGAAAAAGGACGTGTTTCCCTTGCAAAGCTGATGCTTTCTAATGCCAACTTCATTATTCTTGATGAGCCGACCAACCACTTAGATATCCAGTCCCGTGAGATTTTAGAAGAAGCCATCAACAATTACGAAGGAACCGTATTCTACGTTCCCCACGACCGTTACTTCATCAACCAGACTGCCACCAGAATTCTGGATTTATCCCCAGAAGGCATCGTAAACTATAAAGGCAACTATAACTATTACTTAGAACAAAAAGAGGCTGGAAACATCTCAGCGGACAGCGATAACATCACGCTTACTTCCGCCACAGATGCCGCTCCGGCTCCTTCTCCAGAAAAAGCGAAAGAAGACTGGAAGCGTTCCCGCGAGGAAGCTGCCAGACAACGTAAACGTGCTAACGACTTAAAGAAAACAGAAAAGGAAATCAGCCGTTTAGAAGAAGAAAATGACCAGTTAAAGGAAGAAATGGCACTTTCGGAGAATGCTACTAATGTGGCGAAGCTTATGGAGTTGAATACGAAGTTTGAGGAAAATGAGGCTGCACTCCTGGAACTCTACGACAAATGGGAAGAGCTTTCTGAATAAATTCTGGGCTGTAAAGTCTCCTTGAAGAAATCTGCAGCCGGATTATCACAGACAACTGCAAAAAGGAGGGGAAATTATAAGCTTGATTTTGTTCCGTTGAGCTAAATGTTCCGTTCTGCCTGATAAAATATGATAAAATATAAAAAACCCGGCTACAAATGTAGCCGGGAAATAAGCCCTATTATCTTTATGTAGTTACTTTTAAATTCTATGCTGGTCCAAGATCAATCCATTTTTTGTCAACCCATTCGCCCTGTGTCTGATTCCAACGACGCTTTTGTCTTCGCCCATTATGAATACGATACACTATTCTGATCTGATCTGCACAGGTACTAATGTTATCATCATCCACGATTTCTACAATTCCTGGTCCAAAGTCAACTTCCTCTGCCTGAATATCCGTTGCCGGAAATCCCACCCCAAGACTCATAAGAATCCCCCCTGCCGCTACTACTCTTTTCCATTTTGCTTTTCTCATCATTATCTCTCCTTCTATTTATAACCTTTATAATAGGGGTTACTTCTATAAACTTGTATTACTTCAATAGATTTCTATTGAACTTATCGTAATGTATATTTATATTCATAACCGGAGAGAAATGTAAAAACATATGTGCAGTATCGACTATCAGTCTTTTCGAATCTGGCTTCTTCTGGAATCTACCATATCTGCAAGTTCTTTTAATAAGTCGTCATCTTCCTCATCCTTCAACAGTGCATTAAATAGTCTGGATAATGTACGGCTCGTATTTCTCTGCTCCTGACGGAGCTGATTAATTGAATATTCTTCTCTTGTCATTGTTGGCTGGAAAGTTCTGGCATAATTCTTCGTTGTCTTCTTAAACCCGGCAACTTCTACCAAGTCCTTATTTAAAAGGGAATTCAGTAATAAGTGGACCGAACTTGCCTTCCATGTTCTATCATCAGAAACTCCTACAATCTCTGAAGATGTAAGAGGCTTCTCCTCATCCCATAATACTTCTAATATCTGTTTCTCACTATTGGTAATCTTTGGAATTTTTCTTTTCATGATATACCCCTTTTCTTCATTGTTTAATACTAAGTATATCATATAATAAAATACAAAAAAATTCAACAATTACCCTCTGAATTTATCATCTACATGTAGTTATATTATCTAACCCTTTTATTTTTTATTATATTTAATAATCGGATATTCCTCATACATTCCACTTTCTACATCCTCTTTTGAAACTGTATCTGTAAATCCTGCATAGTGAAAGATATAGCTTCCATTTTCTTGTTCTTCTAAATAAGAATTTTCCTCATCTGCAACAAATGGCGTATTCCCTTCATGAACATCTACCTGTGGCATGGTATATTTAGGCTGTAAGATAAAATAATAAGATGCAACAAACCAAATAACACCCACACACAAGATAAACAAATTCATCTTTCTCTGTGTCCTCTTATCATTCCTCTTAAACATCACATAATGAAATCTCTGCTTTAATGGCCTTATTTCAAGCTTCTTTACAAATCCTAATGTATTCGAGGAAACTTCATCAAAGTTCGCTCTTCTGCCACCTGCCATATAGGTCAGTGTATCCAGATAATACAGGGTATCCATCTCACTGTATTTCTTCGACATCGCATTATCACAGTTTAATTCTATAATCTGGTCTAAATCTTTGCAAAGTAAATATGCCAATGGATTCCACCAGAATATCATTCCTATAATATTAATTATAAACTTCTTCCACAAATCTTTTCTCTTCCAATGAAGATATTCATGCATGAGAATAAATTCCAATTCTTTCTCATTACATTCCTTCTCTGGAAGATAGATAACCGGATGACGTAAACCTCTAATAAATGGTTCTGCAATTGCCAGATTATATTCAATCGTGATTGGACATTCGGAATCAATTCTTTCTAAAATCCGTTCCGCCACTCCATCTCCTTTAGAAGCTCCTTTAATCAAATATCCCTTTACCTTATTCCACTCTCTGTTTTTGCGAAGGAAAGCGATTATACTTCCAAGCATCCAGATACCCACTATAACATATAGTGCTGTCCTTCTTCCCGATGGTCCTAAATCTGCATAAACTTTCATGATAAATGAAAATAAATACGGATCACATATCACCTTCTGATGACTCGGAAATTCTATCGGAAATAGCATTCTTACCGTACAAAATATGTAAAGAATCGAAATAAACGTAACTCCATACTTTGTTAAATAATCTGATCGCCTTCTCAGAATAAATATGAGGAGTAACATTGGACAACTAATTAAAAACGTCCATATTAAAGAATATAATGATAACATAACTTTTCCCCCTGCTTATTCTGATATTACTTTTCGTATTTTCTACATTATACACTACACTTGAATAAAAATAAATAGTTTTTTGTCGTTTTACTACATTTATTTTTTTATTTTTTGTTTAATTTTTATTCTGTATCATATTTAGAGACATTTTGTATTTTAAACTTAATCATTATATATATAGTTCTTAGTATATTAGAATTTTTATTAAAAATTATTATTTTTAGTAAGTCGCTTTGTGATATACAAAAAAATACCTGTCTGCATTATAAACTTATGCAGACAGGTATCGAATTATTCCTCTTTTTTTCACTTTTTGTTTTATTTGGCCTTTTTAATGTGGCTTTTATCGTAAGATTTTAAAAACTGTGTCAGACGATCACAGGACTTCGCCCAGACAACGAGTTCTTCCGGACTTAATGTTTCCATGATGGCATCTAACATTTTCTCATGAAATTCTTCGTGATGTTTGTAGGCAGCAATTCCCTTTTCGAGGAGATAGACATTAACTACTCGTCTGTCTTTCTCACTTCTGGCTCTTGCCACATACCCCTTATTCACCAGACTGTTCATGGATGTTGTGAGAGAACCTACAGTGATATTCAGCCGCTTTGCTACTACGCTCATGCGTGCACCATCTCCAAGACCGATGGCTTCTATGATATGCATATCATTGTTACTGATATCGGAAAATTCATCTGTGATGATTGCCTTCTCTTCCAGCTCTAAAATCTCGTGGAAAGTCTTTACTAACATTGTGTTTATCGTTTCTCTTACATCGTTCATTCCTATATTCTCACCTTATCTAATACCGTATCGTTTTTATCGCATGATAACCCTATAAATCATGTGGCATTTATAAAGATCTGCATTTATGATGACTGGGATGCTTCCTAAATTCCATCGCAACTCTTTATATTTGTATACAATTATGGACTTTATCTTCTTTTATTATCATTATATACAAGAACTACAGAAATAATCAATTACTTTTTTTACTGTTTCGATTGTTTTTGCCTCATAAGCGCGTCCTCCGCAGAATAAAAGGGCATTTTCTGTCTCTCCTTTGGCTGCATGGATGAGTGCTTCTGTGATACAGTACGGTGTTTCTGCTGGATTACAGGTATGAATACAGCGAAGACATTTCGTCGGCGGTATCCTTCCTTCGGATTTTACTTTATCTAAAAATGTGTTTCTGATTGCTCTTCCCGGCATTCCGACCGGACTTTTTACGATAACGATATCTTCTTTTTCTGCTTGAATATAGGTTTGTTTATAGTGTTCATCTGCATCACATTCTTCAGTTGTCACAAATCGGGTCGCAATCTGCACCCCGTCTGCACCAAGAGAAAATGCTCTCTCATAATCGGCATGGTCATAAATTCCTCCTGCCAGGATGACAGGTATTTTTTTCTCGTATTTTTCTTCGTATTTTTGTACTACGGTAATAATCTTCTTTACTTCTTCTCCATAAATATCTGGAGTAAATTCTTCTAACTGTTCTTTATGAAATCCTAAATGTCCTCCCGCCATCGGTCCTTCTATCACAATAAAATCGGCGGTTCTTTTATATTTTTTATCCCAGAATTTTAAAATGACATGAGCGGATTTCTGTGTGGATACAATCGGGGCAATCGCAATATCGCTGTCTGCTGTATACGCAGGCAGATCTACGGGAAGACCTGCTCCTGATACGATAAAATCAGCTCCTGCTGCAATTACTTCGTGGACATAGGTTTCATAATCGTTCATGGCTACCATAAGGTTAAAGCCAACAATTCCATCCGGTGAAATCGCTCTCGCTTTTTGCATTTCTTTATGAATGGCACGTTTATTAGCTTCTATGGGATTTTCATAAAAATCTGGTTCTTTAAAACCAATCTGTGCGGCAGAGATTGTTCCGGCTCCACCTTCTTTTGCAACTGTTCCGGCAAGCCTCCCAAGACTGATACCAACACCCATTCCACCCTGTACGATTGGAACTCTTACTTGTTTTTTTCCAATAGAAAATAAGTTTTTCTTCATAAGTTATATTCTCCTATAAGTACTAATATTCTATTTTCTATGTTTATATCAACATAAAACTCAAATAACTGACTAATTCAGTGAAATACTAATGTGACATCACTGACATTTCATTTTATTTGATGTGAATCATATTAGTTCTTTATAAAGCGTTCCCTACATACTGCGAAAACGCTGGTATCTTGCCTCAACTCTCTCTTTTTCTGTCATTTCCTTGCTGTTTTCTAAAAATGCGGAGATATTTTCTTCTAAATTATCAAATACATTCATCATTGAATCTAATGTATAGGATTCCGGCTCTGAAATAATTTTTTCAACAAAACCTGCTTTGTATAAATCATAAGAAGTCAGTTTCATTGCTTTGGCTGCGCGGGCTGCCTGACTGCCATCTTTCCATAAAATGGCCGCATAGCCTTCTGGAGAAAGAATAGAATAAACTGCATTTTCAAGAATCCAGACTTCATCGGCTACTGCCATGGCAAGCGCACCGCCGCTGCCGCCTTCTCCGATTAAGACGGAAAGAATTGGGGTCTCTAAGGAAGACATTTCATAGAGATTTCTGGCGATTGCCTCACCCTGACCTCGTTCCTCGGCTTCCATTCCACAGAAAGCTCCCGGTGTATCGACAAAACAGATGATTGGACGGTGGAACTTTTCGGCCTGCTTCATAAGACGAAGTGCTTTACGATAGCCTTCTGGCTCCGGCATCCCAAAGTTACGCTCAATATTTTCTGAGGTACTTTTTCCTTTCATCTGCGCGATAACGGTTACCGGCTGTCCCTGAAAATAAGCAATACCTCCGCAGATGGCGGCATCATCGCCAAAGTTTCTGTCTCCGTGGAATTCGATAAATTCTTCGAATAATCCGCTGATATAATCTTCACCAACTGGGCGGTCTTTTTCACGGGAAGTCAGGACGCGCTCCCAGGCTGTTTTTTCTGATGCACGTTTCTTTTGTGTTGCGGAAAGTTTTTGTTTGCGGGAGTTTTTCACTATTTTAACTGTCTGACCTACTTCCTGTTCTGATGCCACTGTAATATCACCATCATTGAAGACTGCATTATTGCCTGTATTCTCCGCTACCCCTTCTGCTGTTAAACGGTGCATTGTAAGAATCTTCTCCAACACCGTTTTCATATCTTTTCTCTCAACGATTTTATCAATAAAACCGTGTTTTAAGAGAAATTCTGAACGCTGGAATCCTTTCGGCAGCTTCTTGTGAATGGTCTGCTCGATAACTCGCGGGCCTGCAAATCCGATGAGTGCCTTTGGCTCTGCTAAAATGATATCGCCAAGCATAGCAAAACTTGCGGTAACGCCGCCTGTTGTCGGATCTGTGAGAACTGTAATGTAAAGTAAGCCAGCGTCACTGTGTCGTTTTAATGCGGCAGAAGTCTTAGCCATCTGCATAAGAGAGGTCATACCTTCCTGCATTCTCGCACCACCAGAGCAGGTGAAAATAATGACAGGAAGTTTTTCTTTTGTCGCGCGTTCTACACCTCTTGCAATTTTTTCACCAACGACTTCACCCATACTTGCCATAAGGAATCGCCCATCCATGACCATAAGAGCAACTTCATTTGCTCCGATGCGAGCTTTTCCTGTGATGACTGCCTCATCTAACTTTGTTTTTTCCTGCAGGGATTTGATTCTGTCTGGATACCCAATCATATGGAGAGGATTCTCTGTTGTAAGTCCGGTATCCCATTCTTCAAAAGAATCCTTTTCTGTTAAAAATGCAATCCTTTTCTGGGCTGGCATACGAAGGTAGCCTCCGCACTTTGGACAAATATATAAATTCTTCTTATAATCTTCTGTGAAAATACCCTTTCCACATTTATTACAGCGTTTTAAAAGTCCTTCTGGAACTTCTGGCTTTACCTGGCTGGCAGCTTCTTTTACTTCCGGCTTTGTGACGGGTGTTTTCTTAAATATACTTTTTAATTTCATAAATAAATCCTTTCGTACATAACAGGTAAACCTGTTATTTTTTTATTACGGGCCGCTGACTATTTATTTTTCCCATCTCTTCAAGAACATGTCTGGAAAATGTTTCTGCAAGATGTACATCTAATTTACAAAAGCTTTCGCTTAAATGAAAGCTACATGGCGAACTACGTCAGCCGAATAGATAGGAAATACATCTCAAAAATACAAAATAAGATGTGAATCTTACTTTTTGATTTCCTGACTACGTTCTTCAAGCACCTTTTCCAAATACTGAATCGTAAAATCGCCCTCCTGATAATCCGGACGTTCCATAATCTCATAAAGGAAATCAATATTCGTTGTGATTCCCTCGATGATAACTTCGCCTAATGCACGATGCATTTTTGCAATTGCTTCTTTTCTCGTTGCCGCAAATACAATGAGCTTTGTAATCATAGAATCATAGTATGGGGATACTTCACATCCACTGTAGATTGCACTGTCAATACGAACACCTTTTCCACCTGGAAGATACATATCGGTAATTCTTCCAGGACATGGACGAAAGTTCTTTGATGGGTCTTCCGCATTGATACGGCACTCAATGGCATGACCGGTAATCTGGATATCTTCCTGCTTCCATTTCAGTTTCTCGCCATCAGCAATTCGAATCTGTGCTTTAATCAAGTCGATTCCTGTAACCCATTCTGTGACAGGATGTTCTACCTGGATACGAGTGTTCATTTCCATAAAGTAAAAGCTTTTATCTTTTTCAAGGAGAAATTCAATCGTTCCTGCATTCTTATATCCTGCTGCCTTTGCTGCAAGAACAGCTGCCTGTCCCATTTTCTCACGAAGTTCCTCATCTACTACGGCAGATGGGGATTCCTCAATGACTTTCTGATGATTTCTCTGCACAGAACAGTCGCGTTCTCCCAAATGAATGACATTACCATAATTGTCGGCAAGAATCTGAAACTCTATATGGCGGGGATTCTCTACAAAATGCTCTAAGTACATGCTCTCATCACCGAAAGCAAGTCCGGATTCTTTCTGCGCCATTAAGAATGCATTTTCGAACTCATCCTCATTGTAAGCGACACGCATTCCCTTACCGCCGCCACCAAGAACGGCCTTTACAATAACTGGAAAGCCGATTCCTTTTGCAATTTCCAACGCTTCTTTTACATCAGTAAGCGCCTTCTGACATCCTGGAATTACTGGGACACCAGCATCTACCATTGTCTGTCTTGCTACTGCCTTATTGCCAAGTCGGGCAATAATATCAGAGTCCGGACCGATAAAAGTAATGTGGCAGGCCTCACACAGTTTCGCAAACTGGCTGTTTTCTGATAAAAAACCAAATCCCGGATGTATGGCATCCGCACCGGTAATCATCGTTGCACTGATAATCTGCTCCATATTCAGATAACTGTCTTTTGCTGCAGCAGGTCCGATACAGACCGCCTCATCGGCAAGCTGTGTATGAAGTGCCTCCCGGTCTGCTTCGGAATACACTGCAACAGTTTCAATTCCCATCTCTCTGCAAGCACGGATGATGCGGATGGCAATCTCTCCTCTGTTTGCAATCAATATTTTCCGAATCATTATGTTCTCCTTTTATCTTTATTGCGACAACTTCTGCCACAATTCTCTATCCTAAAATTATGCTATTTCTATGTTCTGTCTATCTTCCTTAAGACTTATTCTGATGAAAAATCAACCAACCATAAAAGTTAATTCTGCCTTTACTACTACTTTTCCGTCCACATAGGCTGTGGCTTCTCCCACACCCATCGGGCCTTTACGTTTTACGATTTTGGTCTCAAGCTTTACTTTATCGCCCGGAACAATTTTCCCTTTAAAACGGCATTTATTAATTCCACCAAAATATGCTGTCTTTCCTTTATTTTCTTCTAAGGAAAGTATGGCAACTGCCCCTACCTGCGCTAACGCTTCTACAGTAAGAACACCTGGCATAACTGGCTCCTGTGGAAAATGTCCACGGAAAAAGTCTTCATGAAATGTTACGCATTTATATCCTACGGCACTGACACCTGGTTCCATCTCTTCGATGTAATCAACTAAAAGAAATGGATGTCTGTGTGGTAAAATCTGTTCAATTTCTTTAATTCCTAATCTCATAATTTTCTTCCAACCTGTTTACTGCTTTACTTATATTTATAAAAACCTGTTTTTACTTTCTGTTAAAGCTTCTGACTTATTAACTTGAGAAAATCAGACTCAAATTCATATCTTATCAATATTACTGAATTCTGAATAACGGCTGTCCATACTCCACATTCTCTTCATTTTCTACAAGAATTTCCGTAACAACACCATCGAATTCGCTCTCAATCTCATTCATAAGCTTCATTGCCTCAACAATGGCCAAAGTCTGCCCTTTCTTTACAGTATCCCCTACTTTTATGAAAGGCTCTGCATCTTCAGAAGGTGCTGTATAAAATGTACCAACTAACGGGGATTTTACGAGGTTTCCACCCTTTTCCCCGACTGCTTCTGCTGCCTGTGACTGTGCTGCAACTCCCTCTGTTCCGGCTGTATTTGCACCATTCACGCTGTTTGCGCTGACACCAATGGCTTCCTGTAACGCAATGTTTGAAGCTGGCACAACGATTTTTCCTTCTGGCTGTGGACAACTCATGGCAATGCGGATATTACCCTCTGTATATTCAAAATTCGTAAGCCCTGCTTTTGATACTTCTTTTACTAATTCTAAAATCTGCTGATAATCCATATCTGTCTACTCCTCGTATTTCTTTACAAGAAGAGAAGCGTTATGTCCTCCAAAACCAAGAGAGTTGGAGATGGCTACATTCACTTCCTGCTCTACTGCTCCGTTAATTACATAGTCAAGATCGCATCCCTCACCAGGATTGGTTGTTCCTACGGTTGGATGGATATAGCCTTCTTCGATGGACTTCACACAAACGATTAACTCTACCGCTCCGGCTGCTCCAAGCAAATGTCCGATCATTGACTTTGTAGAACTCATTTTTAAATGGTCTGCGCTCTCACCAAAGGCACGTCTTACAGCTCTTGTCTCAAATAAATCGTTGTGGTGGGTTCCTGTTCCATGTGCGTTAATGTAATCTACTTCTTCCGGTTTTACACCTGCTTCTTCCATGGCAAGTTCCATTGCTTTTGCTGCACCGCTTCCGTCCTCTGCAGGAGAAGTGATGTGGAAGGCATCACAGGTAGAACCATATCCGGCTAACTCTGCAAGAATCTTTGCCCCACGCTTTTTCGCATGTTCTAATTCCTCTAATACAACAACTCCAGCTCCCTCGCCAATAACGAATCCGCCTCTTGCCTCATCAAATGGAAGAGACGCGCGTAACGGGTCGCTCTCACTGGAAAGTGCAGTCAGATTTGTAAATCCAGCAACGGCAACTGGTGTGATACTGCTTTCTGTTCCACCGGCAAGCATAACATCGGCATCTCCGTACTGAATGGCACGAAGGGCATCTCCGATAGAGTTACTTCCTGTCGCACAGGCAGTTACTACGTCAGTACATTTGCCTTTGCAGCCTAAGTCAATCGCTACATTTCCTGCTGCCATGTTGGAAATCATTAAAGGAATAAGCATTGGACTCACTCTCTTTGGTCCCTTTGTAATGATTTTCTCATGCTCTTTCTCCATGCTGGAAAGACCGCCGATACCGGAACCAATGATAACACCGACACGGTATGGATCTTCTTTTTCCATATCAAGACCTGCCATGGCAAATGCTTCTCTTGATGCAGCTACGGCATACTGGGAGAAAACTTCCATTCTTCTTGCTGCCTTGTTATCAAGTCTTTCTTTTACATTGAAATCTTTTACTTCGGCTGCAATCTTTACTTTATAATCTTCGGTATCGAACTTTGTGATAGCTCCGATACCTACCTTTTCTTCTTTAATTCCATTCCAGAATTCGTCTAATGTGTTTCCGATTGGAGTCACAGCACCCATTCCGGTAATTACTACTCTTCTTTTCATATCAGAAAAATCCTTTCTCTCACTTACATCACCATACCACCATCCACTAAAAGTACCTGACCGGTAATATAAGACGCTTTGTCAGAAGCTAAAAATACTGCTGCATTCGCAATATCTTCTGGCTCTGCAAAACGGCCAAGTGGAATCTGTTTCTTTGCATTTTCTTTTACTTCATCAGGAAGTACATCTGTCATCTCTGTTTTTACGAATCCCGGAGCAATAGCGTTACAGGTAATTCCTCTGGACGCTAATTCTTTTGCTGCGGATTTGGTTAATCCAATTATTCCTGCTTTGGATGCACTATAGTT
>ERZ857982.1915-NODE-1915-length-17829-cov-5.764319_pt1 | contig 17829 bp, 9 predicted proteins | sample MGYA00519955_ERZ857982 | MGnify/ENA primary metagenome ERZ857982 (study PRJEB31778, sample SAMEA3449416) | human gut metagenome | biome: human gut; feature: human-associated habitat; material: faeces | place: United Kingdom | collected 2010/2012 ... | reverse complement strand
ACAATGATGACTTTGAATTTCTAACTCAAACTCTCAACGTACCCGAATCATTTCTTAATGACATAGCCGATACAGACGAACGTCCGCGTACGGATACGGAAGGTAACTGGTTATTGACCATTCTTCGTATCCCTGTGCAGATTGCGCAAAACAGCACTCTGCCTTTCAGCACCGTACCAATCGGTATCATCACCAATAATGAAATCATTGTGTCCGTCTGTTATCATAACACTGATCTATTACCGGATTTTATTGAGCATACCCGCCGAAAAGGGATTGTTGTGCGCAACAAACTGGATCTGATTCTCCGGATCATCTATTCTTCTGCCGTATGGTTCCTGAAATACCTAAAGCAGATAAACATAGACATCAGCGCCGCAGAAAAGGAACTGGAACGAAGCATCCGCAACGAGGACCTGCTCCGGCTGATGAGACTGCAGAAAACATTGGTCTACTTCAATACTTCCATCCGTGGAAATGAAGTAATGATAGGAAAATTAAGGACTATTTTCCAGGATACGGATTATCTGGACACTGAACTAGTGGAAGATGTGATTATCGAATTGAAACAGGCACTTAACACGGTGAATATTTACAGTGACATTCTCACTGGAACAATGGATGCTTTTGCCTCCATTATCTCCAATAACGTGAATACGATCATGAAACGCATGACAAGTCTGTCCATTGTCCTGATGCTCCCGACATTGATTGCCAGTTTCTATGGTATGAATGTGGATATTCATCTGGAAGAGGTACCCTTTGCTTTCTCTTTAATCGTACTATTTTCCATCGGATTGTCAACTCTTGCGTTTGTGATATTCCGGAAGATAAAATGGTTCTAAATATTTTACAGAAGGCGTCTAAAAGGTCTTAAATTTATCCTTCCTTACTACAATTGGAGTACATCTCAAAAGTTTTGTTTCTAATCTTCTTGAGATACACTTCGATTGTAGTAAAGGGAAATCTTTCATTTTATAGGTCTTTAGAACTCTTACAATATCACTTCCTATCTATTGCTTCAAATATCCTTCGGGCAATCATTCTCATACCCTTATCATTGGGATGTGTGATTATAAAATCCTGTTTTACTTTATAGGGTTTGTTTGATGTACTATACAATATATCACCAATCTCTGGATAGACTCCTTGCTGCTCACTGATCCATGCTAGTGGAACATATTCGGCTCCACTTCGACTTGCTGCACTAATCAATGCCTCTTCTTTGTCAGCATCCGGCCAAAAGCAACCGGTAATAATAATATTAGAAGCATATTTCTTGCATACCTCTACAAGGTCAAGAATCTTCGTTTTAAACAATTCCTTATTACGTACATTTTCTCCAAGTCTTATCACTATCAAATCTTTATTTTGACATTCCTCTCCAATCAGAGAGTCAATATTACAATTTAAGTTCTGCTCCCAATATGCAATATTCAGTGGGGTGACGGTTGACAAATCATTATACTGTTTAAGCATAGACTGAAGCTGATGACAATAGTCATACTCTTCTTTCGACGCTGCCATCCCCCAATCAGAAAGCCAGTCAATATCGCGTTTCACTCCATGTTTGGTTATCGAGTTACCTAAACATAATACATTAGTTACCTTACTGACATCCAACGAAGTAGTTGATTTATAAACAGGATTGTTGACCGTAAACAGATAATTTCCTGATCCGACCTTTAACTTTATCCCTTCTTGGCAAGTTCCCATTTTAATGATACTTGTTACTGATGTCAAATCCACACCATAATCTGCTACATCTTCAAATGTTGCGGCAGGTAAACTGATTATCGCCTCACTATTGGCTGGAATAGAAACTTTCAATTCGTATTTTTCTCTACCTTTTTTCCATTCACAACGAATCATCCCATAAGGAGATTCATACGAAGTCACAGCAGATGTTATATCACCAACGAGTTGAGGAGTTATCACCACCGTCTTATATCCCAACGAGTTTTCTGCTTGACGTATACCACCTATACCACTATACAACCATTCCATTAAGTGTCCTAGCATAAAATGATTATTAGACACAAATCCAAATGCCTGCCACGATTCTGTAAGTGCTGTCGCATCATGTGCCAACTGCCAACCATAACCAGGAACATCATATCTACAATTCATTTTATAAATCAGTTCCGACAATTCATTAGCTTCCAAAGTACGTAATACGTATCTATACCCTATATCCCCAGCCGTCAATGCATAATTTCTGTTTTGTATATCACGAACCAGATTACCAAGCACAATCGGTTTATGAGCCTCATCTACCAAATCCATAAATAAAACGATTGCATTAGTCGTTTGGCTATTATGATCATAAATATTCGACGAAGAATCAAAGAATATACGATTAAAAGCAACTTTAATACTATCCGCTAACTTTTTATAGGTCTCCACATCTTCGGAAACGTCTAAAAGCCGGGCAATCTTCTGCATAATAACAGCGTTATAATAATAGGTTGCTGTTGCCGTCACTCCATTAGACGTTAATTGCGAATTCCCCGGAACATCTGGTCCTATGTCAAACCAATCGCCCAAGCCATAAGAGATTATATGATCTTTTGCACGGGAAGCCAGATAATTCATGTAATTTTTCATCGCAGGATAATATTCTATCAAAGCCCTGTCATCTCCATACCATAAATATGCATACCAAGAAGATATAATAAATGCGCTTCCCCATTCCGGCGTATCTTCGAACCCTTCTTTAAATCTTACATATTCGGGTGAGATAGAGGGGATTATCCCTTCTTCAGTTTGCGACAAACACATGTCTCTTATTATCTTGTTATACATCCGCGACATATTGTAACGATATTGTAGAGAGTATTGCATCAGATAAGCCTGTTCTACCCAGCCTAGTTTTTCCCTGTGAGGACAATCGGTCAATACACTGGCCATATTACTGCGCATGGCCCAATCTATAAGATTATGTATCTTATTAAACAAAGGATTGGAACAAGAAAAGCTCCCTGTTTCAGGAGTAGCTAGACAGGTCTGCAACCCGACAAGCCCTGTTATGATCGGAAGTTTATCCGGATTCTCCTCTCCTGCCGGAACCGCATCTTCCACTTCCACATAACGAAAACCATAATAGGTGAATTGCGGTTGCCATGTTTCAATGCACTGACCACCTCGAAGTTTATAAGCAAAATAAAAAGGCTCTCCCGATGCCGACTGATTGACTGTATGGTCCCGATTAAGTAATTCGGCAGGTATTAAACGTACACTCTGCCCTCTTTCACCTCTTATAGAAAGGCGAATTATTCCTGAAAAATTCTGTCCTAAATCATACACCCAATTTCCTTTCTCATTCTTATAATATTCAACTACGGGTATTTCCTCTCTCTGCTTGATCGGTTCTGTTTGCTGAGAAACCATTTTGGGAACATAATTGGAAACCAATACATCTTTCCAATTACTACTATCAAAACCCACATCCATCCACCCCGGTTGTTCTCGGGTTGCATCATAATCTTCCCCACCATATATACTAGAAAAAGTCACTGGACTTTCACTAACCCTCCACGATTTATCAGAAATAATCTCCTGAACAGAGTTGTCATCATAGACTATTCTCAAATGTAATCTCATTTTAGGGGCGCCATAGGAGATTAGCAATTTAAAATAACGTTCCTGTGGTACATTATAAAATCCGTTTCCAAGCATAACTCCCAGCACATTTTCCCCTCGTTGCAGCTGATCTGTTATATCAAATGATACATAAAAAGCTTCTTTATCATACAGAGTCCATCCGGCATCCAGAAAATGATCTCCCACCTTCTTACCATTCAGGAAGAAGTCAAAATGTCCCAAACCGGAAACATAAGCAAAAGCTCTACTTATGTTTTTTGCTTTCACACTAAATTGCTTCCGGAATTGAGGAAGCCTATACATTCCTACCTTTTGGGCAGGCAGAGCTTCTTTCTCCTGATAATGAATACCTCTCACTAGCTCTCTGTCTTTTTCCATTGAAATCCATAGAGCATTACCCCAGTCGGAATCTTCTAACAAACCAGTCGTAAATGTATTTATCTGACTCCATGCAGATGCCTTGTTTTCATCATCCCAGATTCTGACCTTCCAGTAATATACTTCAGACGATTTCAGTTTTACGCCTTCAAAAGGGATAAGAATTGATTTTTCAGAGAGGACCTTCCCACTATCCCATATATTGGCCTCACCATTCGTCAGTCTATCTTCTGAATCTGCCACGCACACCTGATAGGCATATTGTTTAAAATTACGTTTTTGAGCATATATCTTCCAACTAAAACGTGGAGACTGCGAATCTATTCCTATTGGGTTCCCGGCTTGTTCGGTAGTCAGGCAATAAACAGAGAAAAAGTTACCGGCAGACATATTCACCGTCGTCAATAACATAAGCAAAAGAGTTATCCTATACATCCCGTTTTTATTCTATGATTCTAACTTTGTTATTCTCAATCACTACATCTTTAATCGTCAACCTTTCGAGTCCCGTCGTATTAGGAGAATGATAAGATATTTTCAGGTTTCCGGCCTTGTCTTTGAACAACATTGCATGACCACCATCATCATCATTCAAAGGTTCCGGTATTTGTACCCATGGTCCCCGTACATTACCTGATTCCGACAACGCTTGACCGATACAATATTTGCCATCTTTGGTAAAACTAGACCACAACATCAGAAGTGCACCGTTCTCTAAACGATAAACAGTAGGAGCATCAGTCACATTACCAGTATTCTCACCTAAAGTGACCGGGCCCACCCACGGAGCTTCAGAAGCCTTAAACAACAAATATGGCTCACTATCCGTCACAGTCAAATCATCTTTCAGTTGTTGGACGTATATTTCCCCATCACCAACTTCCACCCATTCACGACAATAAAAAAGCCATGGAGTTCCTTCCTGATCAACATAAAGAGAGCCATCCAGACACGTCCATTCCTGTGGAGTGACAGCCTTATTTACTAATGGTTGAAAAGTCCCCATCACCCTATCCGAGGCCAGGACAGAAGTACCTCTCTTTATATTTGGTGCACTTAACGTAATAAACAAATAGAATTTATCTTTATACTTATAAAGATCAGGAGCCCAGAAATCTTCTTTCCCCCAAAATCCGGCAGAAGGAAGAAATGAATATCCATTTTCCTGCCAAGTAAGCAGATCTTTACTTTTGTATGATTTTACTTTCAGAGTACCATTTACACACAAGTAATAATAATCAGTATCCACATCGTAAAAAATGAAAGGGTCTCTTACTTTCAATTGACTTGCCTCAACCTCTGTTACTTTCTGCTGAATGTCATCCGTATTACTACAAGCAATAAACAATAAACTAAGCAATGCAAATGACTTACATAATAATTTTGATATCCTCATCATAGTCGTTTATTAATATTTATACTTATTATTTTTGCACTATATTATTTATACCTATCATATTTTCCATCAAGCATCACCTCTTTAACTGCTTCCAAATAGCCGAATCCATATTTCATATCAGGTAAGAGATAACCTCCCTCTATCCATTCATTCCAAGAAAAGACTGTAATCAGTTTCGGCAAATCCGGACGGGCATCGACATACTCCTTTGCCTTTTGAAGATATGTTGCAAAGCTTTGAGGAGAGTTGTTATAGTGTACTACATCCTTTTTAGTTTTATGAGGAAATCGTGGAGTATCGTCCCAACCAATAGAAGCATTGGGGAAATAAGGGACAGAAAGAGCCTCTACCCATTTCTCCATTCTTTCCATTGATTCTCTTCCCCAAGTCATATAATCTTCCGGATGCGGACCACCCCAGTTATAATGTGTCATACTGTTTATACCTAATTGCTCTATCTGTTTCAACATCGTCTTGTCAGGTATACCACCACCAATAATTGATTGTATATGAAGTTCGGGGAATCCGTACTTTTTCACCTGTTCTCTAAAATAATCTAATGCTTTACGAGCCTCATCTACAGTCCCGAAACTCTGAATGAACTTCTCCAGACCAAAAATGGAGAAAACAGGAGCCCCGTCTATCTTGAAATAGTTACTTTTTACAAAATATTGATTGATCACTCTATCCACTATGGTTTTAAAGTTTTTCCAGTCTACAGTAGCATCCCACAACAACGATTCATCGTTACCATATTTATGCACATTCCAATAGTTCTTCTTTACATCATGGTTGGCCCACATAATATAGAACTGCATCTTATCATTATTGTGTGCTTTCAAAAAGCCATCATTGATACAGCTTTCAAGAAACGGGCCCTCATCATACCAATACCAATCAAAAATGAAGACATTCACCCCATGTCGTGTAGCAGCATCAATCCATTTCTCCATCACTTGCGGATCATTATCCATTTCATATCCCCACAAAGGCTGTTTAGGCTGGTAGTGACCTTCAAAGCGAGGAGTAGCCTTTTTAATAATTTCCCACTCCCCCATTCCCTCCGGCCATAGTAGCTTACACCCTTTGGGATGGTCGTTATGGCACGAAGGCCAAACATAAGCAGCAACACTGTAATCAGGATGAGTATTCATTTCTGCCGTTTGTGCTGCCACCTGTCCGACAAAAGCAAACACAGCTGTTATATTCAACCAACAAAAAACAATATATTTGAGTCTATTCTTCTTTATCATTTCATTATCCAAAATTACGAACCGGTATTCTTCCGGCTCTGTTTATCACATCCTATAAATATTATCATTATCTCGACTGGCTACCTTATAAACAGCTAGTCATAAAAAAGTCACTCCCAAACAACGTTAGTCACAAACTCATTCTTTTGCACGAAATCATCTCCGGTAATCTTCGTTCCATTGACCAAATAACCCTCAATGTGTACATTAGATACCCGATGTTTCTCATCATAACCTTTCAATTCTATGCTGGAAGAAGAACCAACACAACGTATATTCCTGAATTGTACATTATCAATACTTCCACGAATAACATCACTTGACCATTGTGTTCCATAAACACCTAAAGAAATAGCCCTTCCCCAGTCTTTTGTGTCCATAGGCGTTTCACCCAACATTGCGCGTTCCCGTATCGGTTCCTCAATGGAAATATTATCGAAGATTACATTTTCAATATGCCCTCTATCACCATTCTGCATATCCATAGCCACCATGGTAAAACGAGGTACATAGCAATTGGATATCACAACATCCCGAATTGTATCAACTACCGTTTCCGCACCGAACTCAAATATCTTGCCCCAATCATTCCATAGCACACAATTGTCTACCCGAATACCTTCAATAATACGTTGTTCCTCATACGCCCACTGTAATCCCTTTATCGCTATATTATCGTCAAACGCTCTAATAAAAGAATTTTTTATGACTATATTACTACTATTTACTATATCAATTCCATCAGAATTGTAGCGCCAGAAGCCTATCAACTTTATATTATCAAATATAACCTGATTACAGCAAGAAGGTACGACTCCCCATTCATGTGCATCTCTCAATATAATTCCCCCAATATAAGCGTTACGTACCTTATGCAAACTAATCATGTTAGGGGCAGTCCCTCTTGCTATCCGGCTTGCATCAAGAATTCCTTTACCAATTATCTTGATATTAGAACTATTTTCACTACGAATAACTCCATAGACTACCGCCCCTTCATCTATATAAACAGTTTCATCGCTTTTCACATTAATCACTCCTGCTTCATGAACTCCAGGACCATAATAATGAATGCGACTATCCTCCTTATCCACCTGTGTATATTCCTTAGGGTTAACAAATAGATGTAAGGCTTCATGATGTCCGTTAATCTCGACGACAAACTGACAAGGATTAGCGACTTCAAATTCAATAGTATTTCCTTTCACCTCCGGAATGATCCCAAATTCTTTAGGACGTATATCACAACTCTCAATTTTTTTATCTGTTGTTATTCTCACGGTCTTGCCGGCTTCATAATCGAATGAAGCAAAAGATGCGATTTCCGTTTGTTCCAAAGGTCGTTGATATCCAGGCCAGTTCTGATTAACAGGGTACTTGGATACTCGTGCCTGATAAACGAACACAGGTTCTCCTCCTACTTCTATTTTGAAATTTCCAGAAAGAAGCTCACCTATATTCCTCGGATTACTTTTATCCGTACAACAAGTTATACTTATCACTAAAAACACAATGAATACATATTTCAAATACATAGTTATCTTTTTTACAATATTGCAGTGATGGAACAATTGAACAGAAGATACCTAAACTAATATACTTTTCAGGCATCTTCCACTCTTTTAGATTAATTTTGATAGCCCGGATTCTCCTGCAAATTAGGATTATTTCCTGTACGCGACAGTGTGATAGGGAAATAATAATTATGCTCATAGAAATTGGGAGATGTACCTGTACCATCCACATTATCCAACACCTGAAGCCGATACTTACCGGTTTCATAATCCAAAATATAACGTAATCCGGAATTGGGTTTGGAAAGGACATCCACCGCAATCCTCCAACGACGTACATCCCAGTAGCGATGTCCTTCAAAAGCCAATTCCACCTTCCGCTCGTGACGTATTTTATCACGATCTATCGACTCAAGAGGTGCTATCCCTGCACGCTCTCTTATTTCATTCACTGCTCCTAACGCCTCTCCTGTTTCTCCCAGTTCAAAAGCTGCTTCTGCCAGATTTAACAACACCTCTCCATATCTGAAAACAAGATAGTCAGTGCTTGAGATGCCAGGAAACTGAAGTGTATTATTACCCTCATCCAGATATTTCATTATGCCAAACCCTGTCCCAAACCCATTATCTACAGACTGAGTTCCTAGTGCCAGTACCCCTTGGTATGAACCATCATTCTGTATTGTTCCATCAGGCAGGCGAAGCCCGTTATGGTAATCAACCATCGTTCCTTTCCAAGCTGTATTTTGTGTATAAATTGTGGCAAAAAAACGCGGATCCTTGTTTGCCCATAATTCATCTGTTGTCCATAACCCTTGTTGAATCTGCATCCGGTCCAATATTCCAGACGTTCCATCAATATGTTCAAATGCTTCAACCATCTCAAGATAAGGAGCATCTTTATTTCCTGCACCCCATGCTTGCGGTTTGGGACATTGTGCAAAATCATATCCCCATGAATGTCCGCCGCTATAATCTCCACTGTTTATTGAAGTGGGAGAATCATTATGTCGTCTGGCTAAAATAACCTCACAATTATTTTTGACGAGAAAGATATTCTTAAAATTACTTACCTTATCTGCATTTACATCATAAAGAGAGTGTTTCTTGCCTATCTCTTTCGATGCTTTATAAGACTCCCGATAATAATGTTCAGCCAATGACGATGGGATTCCCAATAAACCATTCATTTGTACTTTTCCAAATTGAGCAATACTTCCCGCATACAATGCTGCACGACTCTTTAGTGCTAATGCAGCGTATTTCGATGGTCTACCCAAGTTATCATCTCCAACCGTTTCATACAGGTATTCATTATTTATAATATCATCCATTTCTGAAAGAATAAAGTCATAAACCTCCTGCTCCGAGTTACGGCTTGGATACAACTCCTCCCAAGGCTCATCCAACGCTTGTGGAACAGTTATCAAAGGAACGCCGCCATAACGTTTCACCATGGCAAAATAATTATACGCTCTTAAAAAACGTGCTTCTGCCACCCGCTCGTTTTTCAACTCCTCTGCTACCGGAGAACCGGGAACACGCTGAATAAATTCATTCAATGCACGAATAGTATTATAAGGGAGTTCCCACCATTCCAAGAATCCTCCACCAATAGTCAATCCCCCCGCCTTATAAGTTCTGACTGCATCCGTATTGTATGCCCAGTTTACTTTAGCCTCATCTGCAATCTCATTAATCCAACACATCCCCATTCCCAACTCACTTTGCCAGAAGTTTCCTCCATCAGTAAAATATCCGGGAGTTTCGTTTACCATTACAGAAGTCTGATAATAACACTCAGCCAAATAACTATCAATCAGAACCGGATCACTCCATACTGCATTATCAGAAATTATATCCAAAGGCTCTTTATCTAAGATATCCAAGCAGGATGTCATCATAAACAATCCTAAAAATAAAAGACTCTTTATCTTTTTCATAGCATGCATATTTATTTATATTTTAAAATGAAATATTCAATCCCAAACTTATTGTACGCTGTTGAGGATAATAATATCCCACATTCTGTGCTTCGGGGTCAATTCCATATTTACCCAAACGATTAAATGTCAATAAATTTGTTCCGGACAAATAAACTCTGGCATTATTTATATGGCACTTCTCCAAAAGTTGTCTAGGCAGACTATACCCCAATGATGCTACTTTCAATCGCAAATATCCTGCCTTCTTATAGGTAAAGTCCGAAGTGTAACTATTAGTAGACACACCTCCTAAACGTGGATAAATGGCATTAGCGTCATTATTCTCCGGACTCCATCTTTCTTCATAAAGTAAAGTGGAATACAATCCATTACTTATGTTCTGATTATATCCAAAAGCGCCTTGGAAAAGCATACTAAGGTCAAATCCTTTATAAGACAAAGCAACATTGAGGCCATATATCCAGTGAGGAAGAGTACTACCACCTATCTCTTTCTGATCTTTCCAGTTAATAATACCATCTCCGTTCAAATCTTTATACCGCACATCCCCCGGTTTAAGCATAGCATTCCCTTGTAGATCCTCATAATATGGAGCCACATCTATTTCGGTCTGACTGGTAAATAATCCATCAGAGACATATCCATACACACAGTCTGTCCACTTTCCGCTTTGTTTAAAGATTCGAGCCTGATCGGAATCTGTATAATCAGGTTCTTCATAATATTTCCATTTGGCACGTGACCAAGAAATGTTTCCACTTACATCATATCTCAGCTGATTCACAGTACCTGAAGTTCCCAGTTTTACTTCAAATCCCCTATCATTAAGACTATTAATATTCTCCGGTGGCAAATTCGCTCCAAAAGTTGAAGGTAGCGACATTAACCGTGTAGCAGGAATACCTGTACGTTCACGATAAAATACATCCACCTCTCCATATAATTTCCGATCAAAGAAAGAGTAATCAATACCCACATTGGCTATTTCCACCTTTTCCCATGTCAAATTAGGATTGGCCAAACCTGTGGAAACCATTCCTTGAACCGATTCTTTGCCCAACAGATAAGCATGCCCATAAGTATAACCAGACAAATACTGAAAATTACCTACACCATCATTTCCTGATTGCCCATAACTTAAACGTAATTTCAGATTATCTATAAAACGTATCTGTGATATAAACTTTTCTTCTGAAAGCATCCATCCTACAGATACACTAGGAAAATACCCCCAACGTTTTCCTGGAGGAAATTTAGCTGATGCATCAGCACGGAGAATTGTTTCTAATAAATACTTATTCTTATAGCTGTAATTAACCCTCCCAACAAAACTCATACGCCCCATTTCGTTTGCATAGCCATTGTTGGTCATCCCCTCGGTGCTACCTGCAAACATCTGGTCAATAGCAGTCATCATAAAGTCTTTTCTTGAAGCAAACAAATAGTCACCCGAATAATTGATTGCTTCATATAAGGCCATAGCTGTCAGATGATGAGTATCGTTAAAACTATTCTCATAATTTATAGAGTATTGTTGCGTAAATGTTTCCGATCGTGAATGTGCTTGGCTCAATGAAGCCTTGGAACCATACGTCCCAGCTAATGTATAAATATCACTGGCAGGATCATAAGTATAAAGATCTACCGGCTTATTGAAGATCTTATTAAATGAATAAACCTTCCGATAGCTCTCAAACATCTTAATAGACAACCCTTTCACAGATTTAAACTTATACTCCAATGAAGCTGTTCCACGTAAATCTTCGCCACGGGCATCATCATATCCGCTTATATCTCTATTAGAACTGACATGCAAACCACCAACACCTGCCCCAAAAGCATATGGAATTCTATCAGGATCAGGTAAAGTAGATGGATAATATGGAAGAGTATTCCAATAATCTTGCCAAATAGTTCCTCCTACTCCCATACTACGTGTTGTATAGTTCCTTTGTTCCTGGCTATAAGCAAGATCCAGCCTTAAAGTCAAATTATCCAAAATCTTGGCATCAATATTAGATTGTAAATTGAACCTCTCATAATTTCCCCCATTCTTTTTAATCATCGTTTCCTGATTCAGATAACCAAAAAAACCATAAAATTTAAGTCTGTCATTTCCACCCCGGATAGAAATGTTATGTTGTTGTTCCGGAGCCCAGTCCCTAATAAGCTCTTTATACCAATTAGTATTTGGAAAAAGAGGATCCGTGCCGTCATAGTACTTCTGTATCTGTTCTTCTGTAAACGGAGCACTAGCTTCAGGTTGCCCGGATTGAAGCCATGCTTCTCTTTCCATTTCAGCTCGCTGTCCCGAACTTGCAGGCTTCAACATTTTTGTTACCCCCTGCCAAGTGAATGCCGTGTTAAGAGTAATCATTGGTTTCTGGTCCGTTCCTCTTTTTGTTGTAATCAAGATAACGCCATTACCTGCCCTTGCACCGTAAATTGAAGCAGCTCCATCTTTCAGAATAGATATTGATTCAATCTGATTAGCATCAATATTGTCAAGTGATGCTTCAATTCCATCAACAATTATCAAAGCACTGCCAAAACCACGGACATTTAATGTAGCGGAGTCCGAACCGGGCTGTCCACTTGACTGTGTAGCAATTAATCCGGGTAGTTGTCCGACAAGTGTATTGGAAGCGGTAGCAACAGGAGCTATAGTCAACTTATCGGCTTTCACGCTCGACACCGAACCTGTCAGATTTCCCTTTCTTTGTGTTCCATAACCAACTACTACCACTTCATCCAACATCTTCGAATCTTCCTGTAATCGCACATCCATATTAGGGAGTCCTCTTACAATCTGGTTGCGATAGCCAACATAAGAAACCGTCAGGTTAGTATTCTCAGGAATCTCCAGCATGAACTTACCATCCAAATCTGTGATTGTTCCTTTCAAAGTCTTTTCTGAAGTAATAGTAGCCCCAATGATCGGTTCTCCGTTCTCATCCGTCACACGGCCATTAATCATGATATTCGATTCTTTTTTCGAATTTGAAGAAGGCTCTTTAAGCTTAAAAAGAAGAACTTTTCTACCCTTTATTTCAAAACCGACTCCAGTGCCCTCCAAGATTTTCTCCAAAACGTCCTTTAACGGTTTATTCACACAGTTTATACTCACTTTTTGTTTAGAGTCAATAACATTATCACTATAAAAAATCTTATAGCGAGTCTGCTTACTCAATTCATCAAAGACTTTCCCTATAGGAGTATTTACGACATCAATTGTCACATTTCTCGTTTGTGCAACCATTGTCTGTATATTCCCAAACAATATAACACAAAAACATACTAGAGCAAGACTCCATCCAGCCATTCCACGTCTGTACCAAGGAATTTTTCCTGCAAGTCTTTTCTGCTGAAAATTCTTCATAATCAATTAGATATTAAATTATAAATTAACAAATCCGCGAATTATATTTTAAAAAATCTCATTTAGAAAGCATATAAGAGTAGCCATACGCATCATATTTTCTATAAATGCGTAGAACTAAATCAAAAAAAGGAAACATAGTTATCCGTTGTTTAGGACAAATCATTTACCTGCATACAGCAGTTAACGGAAAATTACGGTTCGACTTTCATGATGTACCGAATAATGAACTTGAGGAGTTATAATGGTCATATCATTTAAAATTTCCTCTAATGACTCTTGCTCCAATACTATATTATAAATGATATTACTTATCGAGTCTGTATGTATCTCAAAATGATAGCCATATTTCTGCTTCAGAATATCCGTCAATTCCAGTAAGGTTTTCTGTTTAACTACAATCTGGCCTTTCATCCAATCTCCAATTTCCTCTATATTTACCCGATTCATCTGATATTGTCCTGTCTGAACATTATAAACCAGTTGAGTTCCAGGTTTCAGTTCTGATAAAATATGTACCTCCTCTGTGCCATTCTCCAGTATTTGCACTCTCCCTTCCTTCAGACTTGTATAAGAACAAATATCACCCGGATAAGCCTCAACATTAAATTTCGTTCCCAATACCTTGACTATATATATACCTACATCAACTAAAAAGGGATTTTCATCATTATGAAATACTTCAAAATAGGCCTCTCCACTCAATGCAACTTTCCTGTTCTTCCCATCAAAAGAACTCGGATAGACTAACTTTGAATTTTGATTCAATTTCACTTTTGTCCCATCATCAAGTATTACTGTTGTTCTTTCACCTTCTGCTGTTATTATAGTATTCATCATTGGTGATGGTTGGTGGAAATAGTTTTTATACCCATATCCCATAGAAAAGAATACAATCAAAATCGCTGCATATTTTAAATAGGTGCGAAATACATTTTTAGACTGACGTTGTTTCTTGATAGAATCCACCAACTTCTCCCAACCATGAGCTGTATCGGCCTTCTTTGATAATTCCTCCCATCGTCCAAGCATGTATAAATCTTTCAAACCGAAAAGAAATTCCAGGTTTTCCTTATTCTGTTCCAACCATTCTATTACCTTTTGGCTTTCTTCTTCATTAAGCTCATTCTTAAGGTACTTGACTAGTAAACTATTATCTATATCAGAAATCATCTTGATAAAGTATTTAATAAATTGGACAATACTACAAAAATCACAGGAATAGCATATTCCCTCATTGCTTGACGCATTATTTTTATAGCTTTATATAGTTGGTTCTCAACGGTTCTTACCGAAACACCCAACTTATCTGCTATATCTGCCGCTTTTACATCTTGCTCTTTACTCAAAATAAAAATCTCACGGCATTTATCAGGTAAATCATTCATTGTTTTTGTATATAACTCTTCTACTTCCTTCATAAAAACAGTTCCTCCATCTATATTATCCGAGCTATAATAAGACATTTCTATTTCTTTCAATTTTAACTCCGACAAACTAGAGAAATCACTCAATAGTGTTCTTTTTCTTAAATAATTCAGACATTTACTCTGAAAAATCTTAAAAAGATAAGATGATACAGAATAGCAAGTCACCAAACGTTCCTTATTCTCCCAAAAAGCTATAAAAGTCTCCTGAACCAAATCCTTAGAAGCTTCCTCGTCACCCAGTACTCCAACACCATATGCAAATAACCTGGGCTGATATTTCTTATAAAAATATTCAAAAGCTTTCAAATCACCTTTGCATATATCTTCATAGAAAGAATCTGTTTCTGTTTTCATATCTTATCTTTAAGTTCTTTACTTGCATTGCTTTCCGTTGCAATTATAGTTAAAGAGTCATTTACTACCTAAAATACTCATTCTTATTTTTATGTTATATAGCACTATTCCTTGCGTGCAGGATGATAAATAACAACAGAAAAAACAGCCTGTCATCTATAAACTATCTATATAGTTATGATGACAGGCTGTAAATTATACGTTTTTTATTCTATAGAGAATTAATTAAAAGAGAATGTTTAGAGAGAGAAATTAAAATATCTTATCCTTCTTTGCTTGCTTTTCTTCCGCCCAACGGAATAGAAACTCCAACGAATCCGTTCACAGAGTTAGAGTTCTTGCCTAAGAACATATAGTCAGTTCCGACAAACAGAGGACCTAATTTCAGACCCAGACCGAAAGATTTACCTGCTGACTGGATAGCTGAGTAACTAAGTGCTACATTGAACCAGCTTTTCGGACGGTAGTTTGCAGAGAATGTTAATTCTGTAAGAGCATCAGGCTGTACAAAACGAGTTGTTGACAATACACCTACTGCTAATTTGTTATTGAAGAATCCATATTCTGCACCTAATACTAGGGTAGAAGCAAGACGAGATTTACGAGATTTACTTGCATCTTCTGTTCTAAGTTGCAACATATCATAGTCAAGTACATCACCATTACTTACACGATTCAAATAATCTGTTGCTTTATTTGTAAATCCATCAATAACAGCTTGGGCTTGTTGCAAAGCATTAGGATCTGCAGGATTAATTCCTGCAAGTTCGTTTACATAATCTGAACCTTTCATATCGATTCCACTATCAGCCGATGCAATTTTTGTACTTCCCTTTGACCATGATATAAATCCTAAATCAAGTATGGAAGCAGATACTGTCAAGTTATCCATAATCTTATATGAGGCACCCAAATCGATACCAAAACCATAACCAGCAATGCCCATATCACCAGCATCAAAATCAAAATCGCTGATATAATCTTGACCTTCCTCTTGTACTAGGTTCAATCCTTTAAAAGAACTTTCCAAGCTAGCACCAACAGCCAATTCTGCTCTATAGTTACCTATTTCATTTTTCAACTGGTTTATTTGAGCAATATCAGTAATCTGCATATGTTCAAACTCCTGCATACGCGCATTACTAGGCAGAACTGCATTCATGTATGCTTTATTAATCTTCATCTCCATATTACCGATTCCTAATAAAGCTTTCACTCTAGCACCTACTGTTAAGCGGTTGTTTATTTGACGAGAGAGTCCAAGACCAACTTCTGTATATGCTTGTATATTCAATTGCTGACCACCAATATTAAATTGTTGATCTTGCCAAGTTGTTTCAAGTCCGTCCATATCATGTAAGAACTGGAACATAGATTTTGTCAGGTTAGCACCAATATCTGTCCGAAGGCCAATATTGAACGACCAAAAGTTCTTGCCTTTGTACCATCCTGCAGAAAGAATTTCTGTACTGAAGTTCACATTCAGCTTATTCTTATCTTTCAGACGGCTCATAAAATCATTGCTTTTATAGAAATCGTCACCGTTATCAATAATATCAAGAATATCCTGATAGCCTAACGAAGTAGAACCAACCGTTGCATTAACAGCACCGATCACCGGAAGATTGAAGTAACCTTTAGTCGGTGTTAAAGCCGGATTCAGTTGTTGACGATAGTGAGTACCTTCCATGAAATAGGAAGTACGTAAAAACTGTGCATTTGCAGAAAGAGTGCAAACCAACATAATAAAAAATACCCCAATGAGCTTAGAAGACCATAATAGCTTGTTCGTTGCCATGATTTTAAACTTTTTAATTCTTATTATTGTTCGCAAAGATATAGCATTTCAATAACAAATAAAAGCACTAGGCAACACTTTTTTAGCCTAAACGGAACAATTTCACGGTTATCCGTAACAAAATCGTGCTTATTCTGCAAAAAAATGTAGAAAATGTGTGTAAAATGAAACAAAGCGACTTTAGAAGCTCAAAGTCAACTGGCCATCTCCCAACAGATTGAACGTCATGCGATGGTAAGGAGTAGTGCCACGTTCGGCAATGGCGGCACGATGTTTTTTAGTTGGATAACCTTTATTGTGGTCCCAGTCATAATATGGAAATTCTTCGTGAAGACGGTTCATATAATCGTCTCGATATGTTTTGGCTAAAATTGAAGCTGCTGCTATCGAAAGATATTTCCCGTCTCCTTTCACTACTGTAGTATGGGGAACACCGGGGTATTTAGTGAAACGATTACCGTCGATCAGTAAATGTTGGGGACGGGTGGACAACTGGTCCACTGCACGATGCATCGCCAGAAAAGAAGCCCGCAGGATATTTATTTCATCAATTTCTTCCGGCGACACAATACCAACCGCCCAAGCAATCGCTTCTTTCTCTATTACCTCACGTAATGCATAACGTTGCTTTTCCGTCAGTTGTTTGGAATCATTCAACAGTTCATTCTTAAAATCCTTCGGAAGAATAACCGCAGCAGCATATACCGCTCCCGCCAAACACCCACGACCGGCCTCATCACATCCGGCCTCAATCAGATTCTCGTTCAAATAAGGT
>ERZ857982.1914-NODE-1914-length-17842-cov-2.914376_pt1 | contig 17842 bp, 19 predicted proteins | sample MGYA00519955_ERZ857982 | MGnify/ENA primary metagenome ERZ857982 (study PRJEB31778, sample SAMEA3449416) | human gut metagenome | biome: human gut; feature: human-associated habitat; material: faeces | place: United Kingdom | collected 2010/2012 ... | reverse complement strand
CGATACTTTCGTGTACGCTGATCCATGCCATTTTCTCACCTGCCTGTCTGTATGACGGCTATGCCGTCGGATCGCATCACTCTTTACCGGGGAAATCGGGCTGGTCGCTGGCAGGAACGGTATCGCTGGCTTCCTGCGGGGCTTCGGGTTCAGGTTTCTTCTCCTGAGCCATTTCCATGACCTTTTCGGTGATGCGGTGATACACAGACGTAGGCAGGCCCTCCGTGGACTCGTAGCCCTCGGCGGCCAGCAGGGATTTCAGGACGCCGTTCGCTTCCTGTCCAAAGGCGCTCGTCGCCATCTTGAAAAGCGTCTGGCGCTGATCCTGCGTGATAGGTTCGTCCTTTTCGGCTTCGGTCACTTCGCCGGTAGCAGGATCGACCACCAGAGCGAAGCCATCCGTCGGAAGCTCGCCCATGTCGAGGACTTCCTCCTGACTGTAAATGCCCATAATCATATCGGGGCAGTTCATGCGGCCGAAGAACGAAGCGGCGCGGTACTGGATCATCACGTCGGGCATGGTCTTCCACTTGCTGCCGTTTTTGCTCGTCCAGCCTTCGTCGTTCGCCATATTCATCGTGATTTTCGGGCCGTAGACCTTGTGGCCGGAGTAATCCTCCGCCCAAGCGCGGCAGCTCAGGCCGCCGTCGGCTTTGTCGCGGCCGAACTCGAACTGCAGCTCAGTCTTGTACCGGCGGCTGCTGTTAATCATGGCGATGATCCACTGGCTCGACCACGCAGGGCGCCCGTTGACGATGTAGAGGTTCTGCATCACCATCATCGGACTGGTGTTGATGCGAGATGCCATCTCAATAGCGATCATGCAGTTGCCGACATTTCCGTGGTACTCCTTGGGGACTACCGTAGACGACGCAAGGCACTGGGCCATGCGCAGAGCCGTATTGAAGCTCGCGCCGTCAGCGAAGACGCTCAAGGCTCCCCCGCCGGCCGTTTTCTGAGCCACAGCCCCAGCGGGCGCCGTGCTCAGTTTGTTTTCGTTGCTCATGTTGACCTCCTGTTATTCTCCGGTTTTACCGGGTGCTGACGCTGGTGGTGTAGGTTTCGCGGAACTTGATACCGGGGATCTCGACCTGGCCCTTGGACATCTTAATCAGGCGGAGCACCGCAGCCTTATCGACCGGGCGCAGCTCAATGCCAACGAGGGACACGGGAACCTTAGACCAGTCGCACTCGGACTCGCAGATTTCCCACGTCTTGCTCTGGGAGATGCCTTTGACCTTGGGCGTCTGATGCTGGACGCCACCAGCAATGGACACCCCTTCCATCATCTCGGCTTCGGCCATAGCGTACTCTGCGCCAACAGCGTCACCGTTAGCCTCAGCTTCGGCAGCTTCATTCAGGTGGCGGTCGATCTCGGCCTGAGCCAGTCGGCGCATGGCCTCCTCCTGCTCACGGCGCTTGCGCTCCTGCTCCGCGCTGTACTCGTTCACCTTGGTCTTGACGATCTTCTCCGCCTTTTCCAGAGGCTCAATCATTTCCTTTCTGTGGGTCAGAACCTCGTCGTAGCTCTTCTTGGCGGACACGCGGAGAGGCTCCCAATAGTCCTTGACCTGCTTCTGGGCCTGCTTGATCTGCTTCAGGAACAGGCCAGCGTCCTCGAAATTCGCTCCAGAGGCGACGACGACCGCTTCGGCCCGCTGCTCAATCAAGCTGACTTCTTTGCCGAGCTTGCTCTCTTCAGCGTTCATCACGGTCACGTTCTCTTCTGCGGTGTCAAGGACAAGGGCATTGCTTCCGATGGTCTTTGCGTCGTTCATACTGACACTCCTTTTCGTTTATTTGTAAGACTGTTCATAGTCGTACAGACATTTCAGCGCCCCGACTACGCGGCATCTGGCGGGGTCTTTGGCCGGGAACTCGCGGAACGACCACTTCCCGTCCTTTTTCAGATGCAGGATGTGCTTTCTTTGCGGTGTGATGCCGTGGGAAATAAGTGCCTGCGAGTAGGCTTCAAGCTGGACGCCGCAGGCCATTTCCAGCAGCGTGTACGTCGTCTTGAAGTCGATAAGCTCCAGCAGGCCGCCGATCTCGCAGAGCAGGTCAATCGTCCCGCCGTAGCGCATCAGCTTATGGTAGATGCGCACCTCAGAGCCGAAGACCCGCGGTTTATACTGCTTCCACCACTCCATGAAGCCGTTGAAGTAGCCGCGATGCTCCGACGGAATATCGTCGATGCCGAACTTGATCCAGTTCTCGATGCTGTTATGCACCGCAGATCCTTTGATGGCGGCGTTCTCAAGCGTTCTCTTGCTGATACCGCCGTAGCACTGGTCTTTCAGCGGCTCCATCAGCTTCGACACGCTCGGGATGATGTCGCCGTTCAGCCGGTAGATGTGGCTGGCCTCGTCGAACGTCAGCTCTGGCAGTTCAGGAACCTCAACCGTCATATCCATCTGGAATGTCCTCCTCGCTCGCGGTTCTCCATTCTCCTCCCAGCTTCGGTATCAGGACGCAGAGCGGCAGGTCTTCCAAGCAGTCCTCGCACCACGCCTCACCGTCGATGATGCCGTACTCGTCGCCGGGAATAATCGGCTCTCCGCAGGAGCAGCAGTGCGTCACCGGCGTCGGGTCTGGCGCGTTTGGGCAGCCGCTCAGGCAAGGGCTGTGCATACAGATGTCGCACATAAGTTTCTCCTCCCAATCGCATTGATTCTCTCGCGCATCACATAATCTTCCAGCTCGTTTCTGAACAGGAGCGGCACATACGCCTCGTCCTTGCCGTTCAGGTCTGCCTTGCGGACGGTGTGCTGCATGATGGCGACCATGTCATCCACATCGAACCAGAAGCCGGTCTCGTTCTGGACGTCCACGATGATGTTTCCCAGTTCCTCGGTGTTCAGCTTCGCCGTGTCGATCATGCCAGCACCTCCGCCCATGCGTCCGCGTATTCCATCACCGTGCGGCTGTACGACGTGGTCGTGTAGCCTTTGCTGAAGACGTGCTCCTGAGCGCCGCCCTCGCCGTAGTTGTAACAAATCAAGGCTTTGTGCCAGTCCCCGTACTTCCCATACAGGTCGCTCAGGATGAACACGCCAGAGCGGATATTCTGGTACGGGTCGGTCAGATCCGTGACTCCGATTTTCTCGGACAGCCATTCGGAATTGATGCTGTTGATCTGCATATAACCGTAGCAGCTTCCGTTTGCGGCTGTGGCCGTGAACGAGCTTTCAGCCTGAATGACGCCCAGAGCCACGTTCTGAGGAACGCCGTATTCTTCGCAGACCGCAATCAGATGGCACTGCAGGTCGAAGTCCAGCGGGATCTCCTCATGCAGATAGCCTTGCTCCAGCAGAGCGGCCTCGATTTTCTCGTTCTCGTCCTCTTCCTCTACGGGTTCCGGTTCCTGAGCAGGCTCGGCCGTCATCTGGACGGGCTGATATGTACTGTCGTGCTCTGCAACCAGCAGAACCGGCTCAGCCTGCAACGCGGGCGGCTGCGGTGTTGGTTCGGGCACCGTTTCGGCTGCCCCCCCTGTCAGGGCTACGATGCTGGCCGTGGTCATCGCCAGCACGGCCGCTGTGGTCGCCAGCTTGATTCGCAAGATGCGGCGGCGTCTTCTTCGCCGTTCCATTCGGGTCATGATGCTTTGTCCTCCTTCGTTTTTTCAGGTGTCGCGCAGAACGGGGCCAGATCCAACGGTTTCATCCGCCGAATAGCCTCCGCAAGCTCCTGTTGGCTTTTGATGCCATACTCTTCCGCGAGTATAGCCATCAGACTACTTTGATCCATGGGCATCACCATCTTCGTTCAGAGCCATCTCTCCGATGGTCTTCAGCTCGCTCACGGTCTTTGCCAGATCGTCGAGGTAGGCCAAAACCTCTTGAAGCGCCGGCTTCTCGTCTTCGGTGATTTTCCCGTCAGCCGCAATGTCGAGGAGCGTGTCCTTGACCTCTCCGAGCTGTTCGGTCTTCAAGCTCTTCAGCAGCTTGACCGTCACGCGGTCAATGCCCACCACTTCGTCGGAGAGCGAATGTCTGCATCCAATCGGGCACTCGTTTAGACAGTAGTGGTTCAGCAGCCACGGGGCGTTGTACCTGTCAGCCATGAGCACCGCCTTATCGACCGGCATGAACTTTGTGTTCCCCAGCTCTGCATCTGCCAGCGAAGATACCGACATTCCGAGTTGCTCAGCCGCGCTCTCACGGCTACATAGCCTGTCGTCATATTCAGCAGCCTTTTTTCTGGCTTGATACCACGGATTTCCCGCCGCTTTCGTAGCGTCACGTCCCATTTTCTCTGAGCCTCCAATCGCCTATAATTACCGTAGTGGCAAGATAAATTATCCAAGCGGCTAATCATCGGGCAAAAAAATATACACCGACGCCGATGATGGCCTCGATTAACCAGTTGGCAACTTGCCGTCGAAGAAAAAGTCGTTCACCTGCGCATTGTTCAGCGTGAGCAGGCTGGCGACCTCCGGGACTTCATCCAAGGTAAACTCTACTTCGCCTCTCTCTTTTCTCCCATAGGAGACTTCCGTGAGGCCGAGCTTCTCTGCCATGTACTTCTGCGTAAATCCAAGCCTTGCGCGGGCTCCCTTGATTTCGAGTGGTTTCATAATGTTCACCCCTTTCTGCCTATCTTTTTTTGAAGATAATTGACTTATGTGATTATTATAATTATCCACGTGGCTAATGTCAATAGTTTTTTGCAGTTTTCTCGCAAAAAATGTTTGCGATTTCACCAAAAGAGCTATACAATGGCTAATACGAACAATCACGCTGGCAAAGGAGAAACACATCATGGAACTCGAACTCGATTTTACCGCCTTCAAGAAGAACCTGCGCGACCTGATTGAAAGCAGGGGCCTCTACGCCAAGGACATCGCCGCAGAGATCAACGTCTCGACGCCTACCCTGTCGAGATACCTTCAGGGCGTCCGTGAACCCGAACTCAAGTACGTCGTTCGGCTCGCCCGCTACTTCGGCGTTTCTGTTGACTGGCTTCTGGGCCTCAGCAGCGACCGCTACGAAGCAGTCCCCTCAGAAGTCCGTGAGTTTGCCACTCTGTACGCTCTGGCCTCGCCGGATGACCGCACCATCGTCGAAACTGTACTCAAAAAATATCGAGAGGAGAACTAACCATGATCTTCGGCAAAGACTTGGGACGTTCTGCCTTCTTTGCCGAAATCGGCTCGGAGGTCGAACGTCTGGACAACATCCCCAGCGATTACACGAACCTCGTCTGCATCGGGCAAGGCGTCAGCCTCACCGATACTGTGGGGCGCGAGTATCACATTGACCTGTTCATCTCGCCCACCGGCCGCGTCGCCGTCAGGCTGCCCCTCCCCCTTGCCGGTGCTTCACCGACTGACGCCGACCCAAAGCATCTGCGCCGCGTCGCCTCCATCGTGAGGGCGTGGAACGCGGAGCAGCTCAACGAGGTCTGCGCCGACCATTTCTACCGCGCTGAAGGACAGGCTGCCGACATCATCGACGTCCTTGTTCGCGCCGGCCTTGCGGGCTTCTCCGACAAAGGCAACATCAGCAAGGCTCTCGTCGCAACGCTGGCCGACGGCGAATTGCTCTTCGAGGTCATCGACTCAGCCTCCGCACACAAGGTCTTTACCAGCCGTGAACTCATTGACCGCTTCTCTGCCGCAAAAGGCGTTGACCCAGACGACGTGACCGAGTTCATCGGTGCCCTCGAAGTCATGGACGGCTTCAGTGCCGTCTCCATCGGCCGCGAGATTATCGTTCAATATGCTCCGCTCGGCGACGGCCGCCCGTACCAGCTCTTCAAGTTCACCATCGGGCAGCATCGCTCGGACGTGGTGGCCGAGCCCCGTGTCACCCGACACCAGCTCCAGAGCAACGGGCGAGGTCCTGCCGAGGCCGACAGTTTCTTCGAGGCCCTCATTCCCTATGCGGACACAGCCTCAATGCAGCCTGCACCCGACGGCTCCATCAGTGTCTTGCCTCTCAGCATTGACGCCCTGATGGATGGCACGATGGGGCTTGTGGCAGCGGCCAGAGGCTTCGCAAAAGCAGTCTCGCAATAAAAACACATACGGGGCATCGCAGCAGCGGTGCCCCAAAACTATATCTAACGGTTACGTTACGTTTACGGTATAGGTTACGGTTACGGTATGGTTACGGTTATACACGGAACGTCCGTGGATTTTTGGTCGGACGTTCCTATGGAATATCCCGAAAAAGGAGGACTTCGTATGGCTTCTCGCATCGCCGAGAAACTGGCCGCGAAGAAGGCGGCCATCTATATTCGCGTCTCTACTCATTGGCAGGTGGACAAAGACTCCCTCAAAGTTCAGCGCCGCGAGCTTATCGCCTATGTCACGCTGGTGCTGGGCATCACCGACTACGTCGTGTTTGAAGACCCCGGCTACTCAGCCAAGAACACAGACCGCCCAGAATATCAGGCCATGATGGATCGCATCCGCACAGGCGAGTTTACCCACCTTGTCGTCTGGAAGATTGACCGTATCAGCCGCAACCTGATCGACTTCGCCGCCATGCACGACGAGCTGCAGTCCCTCGGCGTCACCTTCGTCTCCAAGAACGAGCAGTTCGACACCTCCTCCGCCATCGGTGAGGCCATGATGCGCATTATCCTGATTTTCGCCGAGCTGGAGCGCAAGACCACCGCCGAGCGCGTCACGGCCGTCATGCTCTCCCGTGCCTCAGACGGTCAATGGAATGGCGGCCGCGTCCCCTTCGGCTATTCGTGGTCGAAGGAAGCGAAGACGTTCTCCATCGTTCCCGAAGAGGCCAAGGCCATCCGCCGCATGGCCGAACTGTACGAGCAGTACCAGTCCTTGCTCTATGTCGCCAAGTACCTCAACGACGCCGGTATCGTCACGAAGACGGGCGGCCAATGGACACCAACCACGGTGCGTACCATCCTGACAAACCCGTGGTACATCGGCCAGTATGTCTATAACGTCCACTCAGACGGCAAGGGCATCGAGAAGCGCGACTCTGACGAATGGATCACCGTCGAGAACCACCACGAACCCATTCTGAACGAAGATGTATTCTGCCGCATGAAGTTCCTGCTGACTCGGAACAAGCGCGGCGGCGTTCCATCTCACAAAACATACGTCAGGAAGAACATCCACGTCTTTGCTGGCCTGCTCCGCTGCGGCCAGTGCGGCTCCAACATGACAGCCAACCTCGACCGGCGGCGAGCGAACGGCTTCCGCCCCTCCCAATACGCCTGTGGCAGCCGACGGCGCAAAGGAACCTCCTGCACCAACAAATACATCTCAGACACCACGCTCGGCCCGTTCGTCCTGAACTACGTTGCCAACATCATCAGGGCCTCCAAGAACTCCTCTGAGGCCACGACGCCCGAGGTTCTGGAGCGTAAGTTGCTCCGCGGCGAAGCGTTCGAGGACGTGGCCTCCGTCAGCACCGACGCTCTGGGCCAGCTCCTCGATGCGTTCCGTTCTGCCGGCGACGCCGTGGAGTACCGCCCGCAAATCGCCTTCTCCGGTGATGACAACTCCATCCGTGAAATTGACACCCTCCGCGCTCGGCGCCGCAAGCTCGACAACGCCCTCGCCCGTTTGAACGCCCTGTACCTCTACGACGACGAAGCCATGCCGGAGAAAGACTTCGTCATGCAGCGCGGCCAGATCACCAAACAGCTCGAAGAAGTCAATGCCCGCATTGAGGAACTGCAGAACCAAGAGTCCAGCGAGGAACTGGGCGACGACTTCATCGGCAAGGCCAGCTACTACATCATGGCGAACAAGCTGATCGAAGACCGCTACATCGACTACGAGAAGTACATCCGAGCCATTGACCCCTCTATCCCGCGCAGCTTCCTCCAGCAGATCATAGACCACATCGTCGTGAACGATGGCCGCGTCACCTCCATCACATTCAAGAACGGTGCGACCCACACATTCACCTACAAGACATGAGAAAAGCCCCGGCCTCATATACTGAGGTCGGGGCCATCTTATGCAGTCTATGCAGTATCGCCGCAACATTATGCGCCAAAAAAGTTGTTCAATTTTATAAGCATCCCCTCAAAGCTAACGATGCGTGATGCTTTTCAGTTATCCATGCGGCTTTTTCTGCTTTTTGCGCCGGTTAAGCCGTTTCCCACGAAAACCCTTATTTTTCGGGCTTTTCGCCGTTTTCAGCCTTGGAGGGCATCACGTCTCCAATGAACATCGCATCGCCGAAGCTGAAAAAGCGGTATTTTTCCCGGACGGCTTCCTCATAAGCGGCCAGAACATGCTCCCGTCCGGCAAAGGCGGACACCAGCATGATGAGGGTGCTCTCCGGCAGGTGGAAGTTGGTCACAAGGCCGTCCATCACCTTGAAGCGGTAGCCGGGGTAGATATAGATGTTGGTCCAGCCGGCCTTGGCCTCCATGTGGCCGTCCTCCGCCGCCCAGGATTCCAGCGTCCGGCAGGAGGTGGTGCCCACGCAGATGCACCGGCCCCCGTTTGCCCGGGTCTCGTTGATGAGGTCCGCCGTCTCCTGGGGGATGGTGCAGTACTCGCTGTGCATGGGGTGGTCCTCAATGGTGTCCTCTTTCACGGGCCGGAAGGTGCCCAGGCCCACATGGAGCGTCACATACCCGATCTTTACGCCCTTGGCCCGGATCTTCTCCAGCAGCTCCGGGGTGAAGTGGAGCCCCGCCGTGGGGGCGGCGGCGCTGCCCAGGACCTTGGAGTACACGGTCTGATACCGCTCCTGGTCCTGGAGCTCCTCCTTGATGTAGGGCGGCAGGGGCATCTTGCCCAGCCGCTCCAGCGTCTCCAGAAAGATGCCCTCGTAGTCGAAGCGGATCAGGCGGCCGCCCTCCTCCAGCTGCTCCACGATCTCGGCGGTCAGCTCCCCGTTGCCGAAGGACAGTCTGGTGCCCTTGCGGAGCTTCCGGCCCGGGCGGACCAGACACTCCCACACCTTGTCTCCCCTGTCGTTCAGCAGCAGCACCTCGCAGATGCCGCCGCCGGGCAGCCGCTGTCCCACCAGACGGGCGGGCAGCACCCGGGAGTTGTTCAAAATCAGGCAGTCGCCGGGGTTCAGGTAGTCCGGCAGGGCGTAGAAATGGTGGTGTCCCGTGGCGCCGCTCACCCGATCCAGGGTCATCAGGCGGGAGGTGTCCCGCTTCTCAATGGGGGTCTGGGCGATCAGCTCCTGGGGCAGGTCGTAGTAAAAATCACTGGTCTTCATGTTGCTTCCTTCTCATTACCGGACACGGATGCCGGTGAAATAAAATTCCAAAATGTCGATGTAGTCGTGGCCCTGCTCCGCCATGGCCCTGGCGCCGTACTGGCTCATGCCCACGTTATGGCCGTTTCCGGTGCCGGTGATGGTGATGCCGCCCCGGGAGGCGGAGCCCCGCCCGCCGGAGCTGCCGCCGGTGAGGTCCGCCGTTCCGGAGGCGGAGATGGCGGCGTGGTCCTCCCCCTCCAGGCGGCTGACGGTGCCGCTGCCGGAGATGACGGACGCACCGTCCAGAGCCGACAGGGTGCCGGAGGCGCTGTTCACCGCGTAGCTGCTGCCGCCCCCGGTGCCGCCGGTGATGGTGAACCGCAGGCTGGGGACGTTCTTGCCCAGGGTGGTGCTGTAAAAGGCCATCCGGGCATCGTCCCCCGTGCGGACCAGGGTCTTTCCCCGGCTGTCCACAAAGGTCACGGAATACACGTTGCCCAGATCGGTGACTTCCGATACATAGGCGTCCACCACGTCCCCGATGTCGTAGCCGCTGTTCTGCAGCACCCAGGTCAGCTCCTCCCAGGTATAGGTGACCGTCCACCTGTAATCAGGAATGGAGATCTGCGCCTCGTAGGGGTCTTCCTTTCCCCGGAGATAGGGCACGTCGGTGCCCCAGACGTTCTCCGCGTCCTCGGTGGCGCCGCCGTCGGAGGAGTGGTAGTAGGCCTGGGCCAGCTCGCCGTCATAATAGAGGCACTCCCCCTCCGTCTCCTCCACCGCCCGGTCCGTGGCGGAGGTGGCCTCACCGATGCCGCTGTACGCCTGGCAGTCTGTGGAGCTGCACACGTCGAATCCGTAGGCGGACAGGTGCTTGGTGGTGAGGCAGGCAAAGGTCCGGGCGCACACGGCCTGGGCCTTCAAGGCCTCCAGTTCCCAGTTCCCCGGCATTTCAGAGGGCAGAACGCCCTTCACATAGTCCTCCAGGTCCACCACGTTCACCACCTGCAGCCCGCCGCCGCTGACGGTGTACTCGAACCCGCCACGGTAGCGGTTCCCCCGGAACCAGGTGACGGGGTCCCGGCCCTGGGGCATCACGGCCAGGGTGTCCTCCCTGCTCTCATAGAGGACCCGGTCTGTGCCGGTGATGGTCACCTGGATGCCGTCCCGGCCTGCCGGCTCCATGGTGATGGCGGTCTCGTCCGTCTCACCCAGGGACACGAAGGTCCGGTCGTCCTCGAAGTACCCGAACTCGTAACCGCTGCCCTCATCGTTTTCCAGGTTGGCGGAGGACATGACGGAGGAGCCGTACCGCAGCCCCACCTTCACCGTATCATTGGTGACGGCGGAGGCGCTGACAGTACCCAGGGCGTAAAATGTCACAATCAGCGACAGCAGGAACAAGCCTTTTTTCATGGAACCTCCCCAAGCCATGCACCTTGACGGAATCGCGGAAGTATGCTAATATATGTACAAATGTCCGTGCTGGAAGTACAGGCTTTCTACATCAATATGGATCATTATAGTACATTCCGGCGCCATATTCAACCAAAATCGACGGAAGGCATCGCGTTTTTCCGCCGCAACATGGGAGCAGGAGGCACATACTATGAAACAGTACAAAGTCGGAATCATCGGCGGCACCGGCATGGTGGGCCAGCGCTTCATCACGCTGATGGAGCATCACCCCTGGTTTCAGCTGACGGCCATCGCCGCCAGCGCACGCAGCGCCGGGAAACCTTACGCCGAGGCGGTGGCGGGCCGCTGGGCCCTGGACGTCCCCATGCCGGAGGAGGCCAAAAATCTGGTGGTCCTGGACGCGGAGCAGGACGCGGAGCGGCTGGCCTCCATGGTGGATTTCTGCTTCTGCGCCGTGGACATGAAGAAAGAGGAGATCCGGGCCCTGGAGGAGAAATACGCGAGACTGGAGTGCCCCATCGTCTCCAACAACTCCGCCCACCGGTGGACCGACGATGTACCCATGGTAGTCCCGGAGATCAACGCGGACCATCTGGCGGTGATCGAGGCCCAGCGCAAGCGCCTGGGCACCCGCCGGGGCTTCATCGCCGTGAAGAGCAACTGTTCGCTCCAGAGCTACGTCCCGGCCCTGCACCCCCTGAAGAAGTACGGCCTGGACAAAATCCTGGTCTGCACCTATCAGGCCATCTCCGGCGCCGGCAAGACCTTCCAGCGCTGGCCGGAGATGGTGGATAACTGCATCCCCTACATCGGCGGCGAGGAGGAGAAGAGCGAGCAGGAGCCGTTGAAGCTGTGGGGCCGCGTGGAGGACGGGAAGATCGTCAGGGCCGACGGCCCCTCCATCACCGCCCAGTGCTTCCGGGTGGCCTGCCAGGACGGTCACATGGCCGCGGTGTTTATGAAATTCGCGGACGGCAAGGCCCCCTCCATGGAGCAGATCAAGGCCGACTGGGCCGCCTTCCGGGGCGTACCCCAGGAGCTGGAGCTCCCCTCCGCCCCCAAGCAGTTCCTCCACTACTTTGAGGAGCCTGACCGGCCCCAGACCCGGCTGGACCGGAACCTGGAGCACGGCATGGCCGTGTCCGTGGGCCGCCTGCGGCCGGACACCCAGTACGACTACAAGTTCGTGTGCCTCTCCCACAACACCCTGCGGGGCGCTGCGGGCGGCGCGGTGCTCCTGGCGGAGCTGCTGTGCGCCAAGGGATACATGGACTGATTCCATCTCATACATCCACAAAAGAGACGGCTTGCCGGAGTTGGCAGGCCGCCTCTTTTATCCTCAGACCTGCATCAAATTTAGGAATTGGAAATTTGAAATGGAGGTGTTCCGCCGCAGGCGGAACGATTTTAAATTTCCAAGCTCCACCGGGCACCAAAATTTCTAATTCCCCATTTCCAGCTGAAAAGGAGCGTGTGTACATTGAAAAAGCCTCTCTTCACCGGGTCCGGTGTGGCCATTGTCACGCCCTTTACCAAAGAGACCGTGGATCTCCCCACCCTGGGGAAGCTGCTGGACTTTCAAATGAAAAACGGCACCGACGCCATCATCGTCTGCGGCACCACCGGCGAGGCCAGCACCATGAGCTACCGGGAGCGGATGCGGACCATCGAGTTCTGTGTGGACCACGTGGACGGGCGGCTGCCGGTGATCGCCGGCACCGGCTCCAACTCCACAGAGAACGCCCTGGCCCTGTCCCGGGACGCGGAGCGGGCCGGGGCCGACGGATTGCTGCTGGTGACGCCCTACTACAACAAGGCCAGCCAAGCCGGGCTCATCCGCCACTTCCAGGTGATCGCCGACGGCGTGGATGTGCCGCTGATCCTGTACGACGTACCCTCCCGCACCGGCGTCACCATCGCGCCGGAGACGTATGCGGAGCTTGCCAAGCACCCCAACATCAACGGCGTCAAGGAGGCGGGGGGCAATTTCTCCAACATTCAGAAGACCCGGAACCTGTGCCCGGAGGACTTCTCCATCTGGTCCGGCAACGATGACGAGACAGCGGCCATCTGTATGCTGGGCGGCAAGGGCGTCATCTCCGTAGTGGCCAACGTCCTGCCGGCGGAGATGCACCGGCTGACGGAGCTGTGCCTGCGGAACGACTTCGCCGCCGCCGGAAAGCTGCAGCTGGAGCTGAAGGACTTCTGCGACGCCATGTTCTGCGACGTGAACCCCATCCCCGTCAAAACGGCGCTGAACCTGCTGGGCTGGGACGTGGGCCCCCTGCGCCTGCCGTTGTGCGACCCCACCGAGGCCGGGCTGGAGAAAATCAGGGCGGCCCTGGAAAAGCACGGGCTGACCTCCAGAGTATAAGCCACAGCCGCCCGGCTTTCGCCGGGCGGCTGCTGTTCGGTTTATTTCCGGGTACTGCCGCCGTACTGCTCCGAGGACAGGCGCACCTGGGCCTCTCCATCGCCGATGCCGGTGATTTCCACCGTCAGCTTGTTCCGCAGGTCGGCGCTCTCCCCTTCCTGGACCTGGAAAGCCCGGACCAGCGTCTCCCCGGCGGGGATGCGAACCATGGAGAACAGCTCCTGGTTGATATGGCCCACGGTCCAGGGGCGGAAGACACGCACCAGGATGTCCTGGTCCCCCTGGTTCTCGATCACCAGGGCGGCATAGGGCAGCTCCGGCATGAAGTGGAAGGTGTACGTCAGATCCGCCCCCTGGAGGGCCACGCCGTCCACGAACCGCCCCAGATAGGCGGCTGGATCCAGCACCGCCGGGTCCACCTCGGTGAACACCCCGCAGCTGACGCCATACTCCGGCACGGTGGGCGTCTCCATCTGCCGCTGGATGAGTTCCTCCCGGATGGGCGAGTCCTCTTCCAGCCCGTGTCCGACGATGACGGAGGTGCCGTCCCCCACCTGAATCTCCGCCTTCTGGTCGCCGATGGCGACGATGCGCTCCGTGCCGTCTTCGTTCTGCGTGGTCCTTCTGGAGAAGAACTCAGCCCCCGTCCAGTAGATGGGCTGGCCGTTCCCGTCCAGACGGGGATTGCCCTCCGCATCTACGGCCGCCTCAGTGCCGAAATCAATGCAGTTCAGGTCCTCCCGGTACACCGCGCCGTAGACCATGTCCAGCACCTCCGCCGCGGTCTCGGCGCTGATGAAGTAGTGGTCCTCCCCGTTTTCATCAGTGTAGGTCAGCACAGTGGGGATCTGCGCTCCGTCCTCCGTAGTCCAGGCAGCGCCGGCAGGTACCTGTTCCTTGCCGAACAGAGCCACACCCGCCTCGCCGTAGGCCACCTGTCCGTTCAGCGTTCCGCTCTGAGGGACAGCGGGCGGCCTGGTCTCCCCCGCCAGGGAGGCCCCCACCAGCCCTACCAACAGCAGCATGGTGCTCATGCCCGCGATAAAGGGAATGTAATTGCGTTTCATCAGATTCCTTCCTTTCCTGTCACCAGGTCACATTCCTGGCAATCTCCAGCAGCTCTTCGGCGGACAGGCCCTTCCCATGGAGGGCGAAGATGTAGGGCCCGTCCGTCCACAGCAGGGCTTTTTCTGTGCTGTCCGTCTCCTCTTCCACCAGCAGGCCCAGGCGGCCGTTGACCTCCACCTCAGAGCCCTGGCAGGCGGTCCCCTTGGAACCCACCAGGTCCTCTCCCTGGGTCTGCATCAGGGTGAAGGAGGCATCCTCCCCCCTTCGGTACGCCAGACTTCGCTCCCCGCGGATCTCACTGGTGCTGCCGCGGACCAGGATGAAGCCCTCCGGCACACAGCGCAGTTGGGCGTCCTGGAAAGGCCGGGTGGTGGTGTGCTCCAGGCGGATAACGTACCGCAGTTCCCCGTCCGTCTGGGACCAGTAGATCTGGCAGTCCGTCCGGTCCCCCGCCCCCACGGAGAGTCCCGCCGCCAGGGCGCCCAGCACGGCGGCCGCCGCCAGCAGGGCCCGCCAGTGCCGCCGTCTCCGCTGACGGCGGAGCAGCGTCGCCATCCGGGCCTCGAAGTCCGGGGAGAAGTCATGGACGCAGTCCTCCCGGTCCGGCAGAGCGGAGAGGAATTTCTCCGCCGCCTCCGGCGCCGCCGCGTACAGGGCCTCCTCTGAGATCATCATGGCGTCTCCCCCCTCTCATCCAGAATTTCCGCCAGCTTCTTCCGGGCCCGGTGCAAGGTCTGGGTCACGGCATCAGGGGTGGCGGAGAGAAATCCCGCGATCTCCCGGGCGGAATAGCCGTTGTAGTATTTTAGCAGAAGCACCTCCCGGTACCGGGGCGGCAGGGATGCCATGGCATCGGCCAGACCGCCGCCCTCCGGCGGTGCGGACCAGACGGTCTGTTCATCCAGCTCCGTCTCCGGATGGCGCTGGTGGGAGCGATATAGATCGATGGCCTTCCGCTCCGCCACCGTCACCACCAGATTCCGCGTCCGGGGACAGGGGCCGTCGGGGATAGTCGCCATGTGCTCCGCCAGCTTCACGAAGGACTGGTGCACCGCGTCCTCTGCGTCTTGTGGATTTTTCAGGATGTGATAGGCCACATGGTACATGAGGCCCCGGTAGGCCAGGTACAGCGATTCAAACCTGGTCCGATCATCCGCTGTCTCCATGGTTGCCAGATATTCCAGCATGGCGTTCCCTCCTGTCCCTCTGCTCTCTATGACGCTGGAGCGGGCGCAAATCTGACGGCCGGATTTGAAAATTCATGAAAACAGGCGGGAGTACTCCCGCCTGTTCTGCTATGCAGCGCCCAGCTCCGCCTCCTGCTGCCGGACCGAGGCCTCCATGGCCTCCAGGCTGTCCAGGGACAGCAGATCGCTGAATATATAATTCTGCAGCTCCAGCCCCGGAATACCAGTCTGGAACTCCCCGTTTTCCGTGCTGGCCAAAAGGATGCTGTCCTGGAGGAGACCTCGCAGCTCCCAGAAAAACCCGGCGATGGCCTCCGGGTCAAACTGGTGTTCCTCCCGGCCAAAGTTGATGTCAAAGGTTACCGACCTGTTGTCCGATGTGTATGCCTGCCCGTTCCCATCAAAGGCCCACAATTCATAGGCGTATTCCGCCCAGCCCTGGTACATCTCCGGCTCGTATTGCAGCAGGTAGTCCTCGCCATCGATCTTGCAGGCAAATACGCTGGTCCAGCCGGCATGGGACGGATGGGCTCCGGCGGACCACAACTCCACGCCGTCCTGCCGGATGACCTGCAGGATATACCAAGCGGGATAGTAATCTGTCTCCGGGGTGAGCACCGTCACCAGCTCCGTGGTCTCCGGCATGCCGTCGTGGTCGAAGTCGTAGTCCTCCGACAGTACCTCTGTGGTCTGTTCCAAAGCGGAGCCAGACAGCGTTCCGTCCTGGTTCATACGCACGGTGCAGCGGTAGGTGTGGGGCTCCCCTGCGTCCCCACCCCGGCCGACCGTCAGCAACAGGGTGTCCATGTCCGGCCATGTGCCCCAGTCCTCCGGGAGAAATTCGTACTCCGGGATGGGGCTGCCGTCCGGCAGGGTGAAGTCCCAGCTGATCCAGCAGGCGGTGGAGATGACCTTCACCTGGGTCCAGGTCCGGCCGCCATAGGCGATAGCCACCAGATTATTTGCCGGAGACCACCGCGCCGACTGCCAGAGCGCCCCTTGGTCCTGCCAGAGAAGTTCACCGGTCTCCGTGTCCACGATCTGCAGGAATTCCGGCACCACGTATCCGCTGACATACATCTCACTCTTTCCCGCTGTCCGGACCTGGAACTGCCCGTTGGGGGACAGGGTCTCTCCCTCCACCTGGGCTACCGGTGCGGCCTCCAGAGGCGCTTGGTACTCCGCCGTCTCCTGCCGCTGTGCCGCCATTTGGGGGGACGCCACCCCCGCTGTGACCGCCGTGATAACTGCCAGTGCCAACACGCCAAAAATCCGCCGTTTGTCCATGAAAAACCACCCCGCAAGCTGTTTTGCAAACAGTTTACAGGGTGGTTTTGCCTGATGTCAACTACAATCCAGTAACAGCTCAGCCGTTCAGCCGGGCAAGCATCTCCTCCCGGGCCCCGGCGATATACGCATCGTAGGTGCACATCTTGTCGATGAGCTTCCCGTCCACGAACTCCATGACCCGGTTGGCGATGGTCTGGACAAACTCATGGTCGTGGCTGGCGAAGAGGACCACGCCCTTGAAGTCGATCAGGCCGTTGTTGACGGCGGTGATGGACTCCAGGTCCAGGTGGTTGGTGGGCTGGTCCAGCACCAGGGCATTGGAACCGAACAGCATCATCCGGGACAACATGCACCGGACCTTCTCGCCGCCGGAGAGGACCTTAACGGGCTTGTACACGTCGTCGCCGGAGAACAGCATCCGCCCCAGGAAGGACCGCTTGAAGGACTCGGTGCCCTCCTCCGCGTTGTCGGCGGTGTACTGGCCCAGCCAGTCCACCAGATTCAGGTCGCAGTCGTTGAAGAAGGCGGAGTTGTCCAGGGGGAAGTAGCTGGTGGTGATGGTGGTGCCCCACTTGAAGGTGCCCGCATCCGGCTCCAGCTCCTCCATCAAGATCTTGAACAGCGTGGTGGTGGCGATCTCGTCCTCCCCCACGAAGGCGATCTTGTCGCCCTTGTTCACCCGGAAGCTGACGTTGTCCAGCACCTTCCGGCCGTCTACGGTCTTGGTAAGGCCCTCCACCGCCAGAATCTCCTTGCCCGGCTCCCGGTCCATCTTGAAGCCCACGAAGGGATAGCGCCGGGAGGAGGCGGGCATCTCCTCCACCGTCAGCTTGTCCAGCAGCTTCCGGCGGGCGGTGGCCTGCTTGCTCTTGGACTTGTTGGCAGAGAAGCGGGAGACGAACTCCTGGAGCTCCTTGATCTTCTCTTCCTTCTTCTTGTTCTGGTCCCGGATCAGCCGCTGCATCATCTGGCTGGACTCGTACCAGAACTCGTAGTTGCCCACATACATCTTGATCCCGCCGTAGTCCACGTCCACGATATTGGTGCACACAGTATTCAGGAAGTGGCGGTCGTGGCTCACCACGATAATAAGGCTCTCGCACTCCAGGATGAAGTCCTCCAGCCACTCCACGGCGTGGATGTCCAGGTGGTTGGTGGGCTCGTCCAGCAGGATGATGTCCGGCTTGCCGAAGAGGGCCTGGGCCAGCAGCACCTTCACCTTCTCCTTGGCGGTCAGCGTGCTCATCTCGCTGTACAGAATGTCCTCGGACAATCCCAGGCCCTGGATCAGGCGGCTCACGTCGCTCTCCGCCTCCCAGCCGTCCATATCGGCAAACTCCGCCTCC
>ERZ857982.1900-NODE-1900-length-17908-cov-11.015572_pt1 | contig 17908 bp, 15 predicted proteins | sample MGYA00519955_ERZ857982 | MGnify/ENA primary metagenome ERZ857982 (study PRJEB31778, sample SAMEA3449416) | human gut metagenome | biome: human gut; feature: human-associated habitat; material: faeces | place: United Kingdom | collected 2010/2012 ... | reverse complement strand
CCGTGCCGCAGCCGCCGGAGCGGTGCTTGAGCCGTTAGGCGGGAATTGTGCGGTGCTGCCTTAAGTCTATCGGAGGTTCTGGCCATGCTGGATATCATTCTGCTTGGCACCGGCGGCACACAGCCCCTGCCGGAGCGCGCCCTGGCGGCTGCCTGCATCACGGTGGGCGGCTCCAACCTGCTGCTGGACTGCGGCGAGGGCACCCAGACTGCCGCGCGCCGGGCCGGGGTCAGTATTTTCCGCATGGACGCCATTCTGCTGACCCATTACCACGGGGACCACATTTTCGGCCTGCCCGGTATCTGGCAGACGATGGCCGCCCAGGGCCGCACTGCCCCCCTCGTCATGGCTGGGCCGCCGGGCTTGACGGATGTGGTGCGCACCTTTTACGCCGTGGCCGGCCCGCTGCCGTTCGAACTACGGCTGAAAGAACTGCCGGACTGCAAAGGCGAGTTTGAAGTGCCCGCCGGGTGCGTGCAGGCGTTCCCCCTCAAGCACCGGGTACCCTGCTGCGGATATGCGTTCACCCTGCCGCGGGCGGGCAAGTTTGATCCCCAGCGGGCAAAGGCGGCGGGCATCCCCGTGCGTTACTGGTCCACCCTGCAAAGCGACCAGCCGGTGGGCGGCTTCCTGCCGTCCCAGGTTCTCGGCCCGCCGCGCCGCGGGCTGAAAGTTGTCTATGCGACCGACACCCGCCCCTGCGCTGCGCTGCGCCGCGCTGCACAGGATGCCGATCTTTTGTTGATGGATTCCACCTATGCCGATGACGCCGACCTGCCCAAAGCGAAGTTATACGGCCATTCCACCTGCCGCGAAACGGGGGTCCTTGCCGCCGAAGCCAACGTGTGCCGCCTGTGGCTGACCCATTACAGCGCCGCCGTAACGGACCTTGCCCCCGGCCTTGCCGCCGCGCAGCAGGCGTTCCCCACCGCAGCCGCCGGGGTTGACGGCATGCGGCTGACCTTGAATTTTGACCCTGATTAAATGAGGTTTTCCCCTTGAAAAAATCTGCCCGTCTGAACATTTTGTTTGCCATCATCATTCTGCTGGCCGCCGGGGTTCTGTGGCTCTGTTTCGGCCATCCGGCTGCCGGGTCCGGTCTGGTTGCCGTGCTGACCTATGGCGATGACAGCACCCAGCTGCGCATCCCGCTGGACACCGACCATCGCTATGATATTGATACCGGCTATTACACCATCCATCTGGTTGTGGAAAACGGCGGCATCCGCTTTGTGGAAAGCCCCTGCCCGGACCACACCTGTGAATCCTTTGGCGTACTGACCAAACAGGGCGATTGGGCCGCCTGCCTGCCCGCCCGCGCCAGCGTTACCGTTGAATAACCATACATTACGGAGGTTCCCCATGAAACCCACCTACAAGCAAGTGACCAAAACCCGCTATATTGAGCAGATCAGCCAGCTGGCGGAAGAAATTTTTGTTCAGCATTACACCAAGCTGACCCCAAAAGTAGCCCGCGCCCTGGCGGAAAAGTACCAGAGTGATATCCTGACGGATGACGAGATCCACAGCGGAACTGTGAATTATTTCATGATCTATCTGGGCAGCGATCCAGTCGGCTATTTTGCGCTGGATCTTACCCCCACGGGGGCCATGTGCCTGTCCCGCCTGTTCCTTTTGGAAAAAGCCCGCGGCCAGGGCATTGGCCGCAGCATTGTGGCCTATGCCCAAAAACTGGCTGAAGGCGATGGCCGCAGCCGCCTATATCTGCGGGTATGGGCCAAGGACCTGAAAGCTGAAGGGTTCTGCAAAAAGTGCCGCTTCCGCAAAAGCGAGACCGTCCCCATGGAAGTCCTGCCCGGCGTTACTCTCGATATCACCACCTGGGAAAAAATCTGGCGCTGACCATCCAGCCTTTTTGAAAAAAGGCTGGGCGAAAACCTTTCATGGGCCGAGCATAGGGCGGGAGTTCATCCTGGCGGACGTAAAAATTATAGAGTGTTTGCCGTATATTCCACCACGCTATTCCCCACAAAGCAACGGGCGCACAATGTGCGCCCCTACGGGTGGGATGCATACAAAATGACGATTGCGCATTATAAAACAATCTGTAGGGAACGGTCTTGACCGTTCCGCGATTTTATGGTGGATGCCACAACAAATTCATACAGAAGCCCGCCGTATATTTTGGCTCCCCTGGAGGGGAGCTGTCCGCACAGCGGACTGAGGAGTGGCTCCCCACGCAGGGCCTAAAAATAATCAGAATTTACGTCAGGTTCACCCCGCCCTACCCCACAAATTTACCATTCACCCCAAATTTCAAACTTATCCCCATCTCCAATTCCTAATTTCTCATTCCTCATTCCTAATTGAGATAACTCCTAACTTTCAAGGGGGTGCCACCTTTGAATCTTCTCCACCTCGCCGATCTTCACCTCGGCAAGCGGGTCAATGGCTTTGACCTGCTGCCGGATCAGCGCTATATCTTAGAGCAGGTCCTTGACCTGTGCACTGCCCACAATGTGCAGGCGGTGGCGCTGGCCGGGGATATTTACGATACCGCCCTGCCCCCTGCCGCCGCAGTTTTGCTGCTGGACTGGTTTTTGACCGAGCTTGCTCATCGGAACATCCCGGTGCTGGCCATTGCCGGCAACCATGACAGCGCCGAGCGGCTGGATTATGCCGCCGGGCTGCTTTCCAACCAACAGGTCTATCTGGCCGGGCAGTTCACCAGTGCCCCCCGCCGGGTCATCTTGCAGGATGAATTCGGCGAGCTCACCTTTGACCTCCTGCCCTTTGTCCGCCCCGCCACCGTGCGCCACTGCCTGCCGGATGCCGATATCCGGGATGAAGATTCCGCCATCGCCGCCGCGCTGGGCCCGCTGCCCACCGCCGGGGAGCGTCGGGTTCTGATCGCCCACCAGATGGTGCTGGGCGGCGGCAGTCTGCCCACCTGTTCCGGCAGTGAGAGCGTTGCCGCCGATGTCAACGTCGGCACGGTTCAGGCCGTGGATGCCGTCCGCTTTACCGGCTACCTGTACACCGCCCTTGGCCACATTCACCGCCCGCAGCAGGTCGGCTGCCCCACTGTGCGGTACGCGGGCAGCCCGCTGTGCTATTCGCTGGATGAGTGCGGCGCGCAGAAAAGCGCCGTTCTGGTTCATATCGGGGCCAACGGAGCCGAACCGGAGCTTTTGCCCCTGCGCCCGCTGCACGCCATGCGCCACCTCACCGGCCCGCTGGACCAGCTGACCGCCGCCGATACCGTAACAGATGCCGAAGATTACATCTGGGCCACCCTGACCGACCCGGTTCCCCGCCCGGACGCCATGGCCGTGCTGCGTGCCGCTTACCCCAACGCCATGAAGCTGGATTACGCCCCCGGCGGCGCACTGGATACCGGCAGCGATGCCATCCTGCAGGCCGCCCAGCTGCGCACCATGAGCTTTGACGAGCTGTTCGCCCGCTTTTTTGAAAAGATGCACGGCCGCACCCTTACCCCCGAAGAAACCGCAGCTCTGGCCCAGCTGCGCCAGGAGGCCGGACTATGAAACCTGTACGCCTGACCCTTTGCGCCTTTGGCCCTTATGCCGGCACCTGCACATTGGATTTGTCCGGCTTTGGCTCCAGCGGCCTCTTTCTGATCAGCGGCGATACCGGCGCGGGCAAAACCGCGCTGTTTGACGCTATCACCTTTGCCCTGTACGGCGAAACCACCGGCGCTTACCGCGAACCGGACATGCTGCGCAGCGACTATGCCATCCCCACTGATACCACCTTTGTGGAGCTGGAGTTCACCCACCGCGGCCGTACTTATACCGTCAACCGCACCCCGGAGCAGACCCGCGCCAAGCGCCGGGGCGAGGGCGTGACCACGGTTCCCGGCTCTGCCACCTTAGCGCAGGAGCCGGACGCTCCCGTGACCGGCACCAAAGCCGTGACTGCAGCGGTGACAGCCCTGCTGGGCATTGACGCCCGCCAGTTTGCCCAAATCTCGATGATCGCGCAGAATGATTTTGCCCGCCTGCTCAACGCTTCCAGCGCCGACCGAGCCGAAATTCTGCGCCGCGTGTTTGATACCGCCAGCTACCAGCGCCTTGGCAGTGCCGCCCGCACCAAAGCCGGGGAAGCTCTGCGCCAGGCCGAGCTTGCCAACCACACCGTTGTGCAGCTGCTGGCCACTTTACAGCCTGCCCCCGGCAGCCCCCACACCGGCGAACTTGCCGATGCGCAGGACAGCCGTGACCCCTACCGTGCCCCCGCCGCGCTGGACTGGGCCGCTGAGATGATCGAAGCGGACACCGCCCTGACGGCGGAGCAATCCCAACAGCTGGATATCCTTGATGCCCGCATTGAAGCGCAGTCCGCCGCGGTGGAAGCCGCCCAAAGCCGTGCCAAACTGCTGAGCAGTCTGGATGAAGCCCAGGCCAAAACCGCCGAGCTGACTGCCCAGGCCCCCGCTTTGAATGCGGAGTGGGACAAGACTGAAGCCCGCCGCCCGGAGCTTGCCGAGCTGGATGCCAAGCTGCAGCGCTTTGCGGAGTGGGAGCCGCGCTATCAAGAGTTGAGCACCGCCGCAGCCAGCGCCAAAACCGCCCGCGCCCAGGCCGAGCAGGCCGCCGCGGCGCTGGAAAAAGACCAGAAAACTCTAAGCAGTACCGATACTGCCTTAGCCCAGCTGGAACCGCAGATCACGGCCTGCGGCGAACCGAACGCCGAGCTGGAAAGCTGCCGCAAAACCATTGAGCTGGCCCAAAGCCAGCAGCAGGACTGCCAAGCCCTGTTGGACGATATCCCCCGCCTGCACGCCGCGCAAACCAACTGGCAGCGCGCTGCCGATGAATACCGGCAAAAGCAGCAGCAGGCCGATGCCGCCCAGCATTCCAGCGCCGAGATGCAGCGCGCCCTGAATGCCGCCCGCGCCGGGATTCTGGCGCAAGATCTGGTGGATGGCACCCCCTGCCCGGTGTGCGGTGCTCTGCACCACCCAGCACCGGCAGCCCCCGCCCCCAGCCATGTCACCGAAGCCGCCTGCAACAAAGCTGCGCAGGCAGCGGCGAGCGCTGCGGCGGAAGCTTCCAAAGCCTCCACCGCAGCCGGGGAAGCCAAAGCCGCAGCCCAAACCCAGCGGGATACCCTGTATGCGCGTACCGCCGCCTTTCTGGCGCGCCGCCAGCATTATACCGGGCCGCAGGCCGATGCCCTGACCCCGGACGAGCTGCAAACCGCCCTGCAGGCCCAACATGACAGCCTGCGCCGCGGCCTTGCCGAAGTGCATGACCGTATGGCAAATGCTGAATCCCGCAAAAAAGATCTGGAAAAGCTGACCCGCCAAAAAGCCCAGCTGCAAGCCCAGCGCCCCGACCAGGCAAACGCTGTGGAGCAGGCCCGCATCGCACAGGCCAACGCCGAAAAAGCCGCCGCGGAAGCCCAGACCCGCCTTGCCGAGGGGCAGAAAAACCTGCCCTGGCCAGATGCCGCCGCTATGGCCGCCGCCCGCGCCGAGACCCAAAAACAGCGCCGCACCCTGCAAGCCGCACTGGATGCCGCCGCCAAAAGCCGCGATGCTTTTTCCAAAGAACTTGCTGCGGCCCAAAGCGCCGCCCAAACCCTGGCTGAACAGGCCGGGGATACCGCCAGCCGCCCGGACCCTGCCGCCCAGCAGCAGGCCCTTACTGCACTGCAAGCTGAGCGCAAAAACCTGCGCGACCAAAACCAGGCCGCCCTGCACCGGCTGGATACCAACCGCGATGCCCTGACCAACCTAAAAAAAGCCATCACCGCCGCAGAATCTGCCCGCGCCAACGCCGCCATGCTGGATAACCTGAGCAAGACCATCAACGGCAATCTGACCCAAAAGCAAAAGCTGCCCTTTGAACAGTATGTGCAGAGCTTTTATTTTGACGGCGTGGTCGCCGCCGCAAACCGTCGTTTTACCCGCATGACGGGCGGCCAGTATACCCTGCGCCGCCGCCAGAGCGCCGATATTGCCGCCAAGACCGCACTGGAGCTGGATGTGTTCGATGCCTACACCGGCAAAACCCGCCCGGTCGGTTCCCTTTCCGGCGGCGAAAGCTTTTTGGCGGCGCTCAGCCTGGCTCTTGGCATCAGCGATACCATCCAGGAAAGTGCCGGCGGCATCAGCGTGGATACCCTGTTTGTGGACGAAGGCTTTGGCACGCTGGACGCCGACGCCCTGCAAAAAGCCATCGACACCCTGACTGCCCTTGCCGGTTCTGATAAGCTGGTCGGCATCATCAGCCACGTCGAAACCCTCCAGGACCGCATCCCCAAACAAATCCTGGTCCAAAAGACCAAATGCGGAAGCAAAGCCCAAGTAGAACTTGGTTAATTGGAAGTTAGGGGGGAGGAGTTAGGGCAATACCGCATAATTCTAAGTGCCGATACGGCGAGCGAGGTGCGGCAGCTGCCGGAGCGGTGCTTAAGCCGCAAGGCGGGAATTGTGCGGTGTTGCCTTAGGAGTTTATGGTGCGGCTTGCGCCGCGTATTAAAATCATAACACTCTTATACTCTCTCCGTTTCCTCACTTCTAATTATTGCCGCTTCCAAAAATTCCGTCCTTCAACTCCTAACTCCTACTTCCTACCTCCTAACTTATGAACCATCTTCTCCAATCTCAACTCCAATCCTATGCTTCCTCCGGGCTTTACCCCTTGCACATGCCGGGGCACAAGCGGCGGGTGGTGCCGGCACCGGGCCTGCCCGCCGGGTGGGATATGACCGAAGTTCCCGGCGTAGATGACCTGCACGATGCAGACGGCATTTTGGCCGATGCCATGGCCCGCACCGCCGCCCTGTGGGGGGCAAAGCGAACCTGGTATCTGGTCAACGGCTCCACCTGCGGCATTCTGGCCGCCATCCGGGCCGCTGTCGTCAGTTCCGGCCGCACCGCCGTCATCTGCGCGCGCAACTGCCACAAATCCGTTTACCACGCCATTGAGCTCAACCGCTTAACGGCACACTGGCTGGTGCCCCCCGTGGACCCGGCGTTCGGCATTTACGGCAGCATCACTCCCGCCATGGTAGCGGATGCCCTGCGCGCCTGCCCGGATGCCGCTGCGGTCATCCTTACCAGCCCCACCTATGAGGGTGTTTTGAGTGATCTTGCCGCCATTGCCGCTTTGTGCCACGCCGCCAACGTTCCCCTGATCGTGGACGAAGCCCACGGCGCGCACTATCTGCCACTAGCCGCCGCCCACGGCTGGCAGGGCGGTGCCATTGCTGCCGGGGCGGATGTCATCATTCAAAGCCCGCACAAGACACTGCCCAGCCTGACCCAGACTGCCCTGCTGCACTGGAACAGTTCTTTCATTCCGCCGCAGGAGCTGGAACGCCAGCTGGATGTGTTTGAAACCAGTTCCCCCTCCTATCCGTTAATGGCCAGTCTGGACGGCTGCACCGGCCTGCTGGCCGAACACGGCGATGCCTGGTTTGCCGCCTGGCGTGCCCGCTTGCAGCGGTTCAGCGGCGCTGTGCGCCCACTGCGCCGCCTGCGCGTGCTCTGCCATGGGATGGATGATGTTTCTGCCCACCCCGGCTTTTTTGCCCACGATTCCGGCAAGATCCTCGTCAACGGTGCTGCTGCCGGGCTGACCGGCCCCGCCCTGGCGGAACTGCTGCGCCGGGACTGGCAGTTTGAAACCGAGATGTCCTGTGGTGCCAACGTGCTGGCCATGACCTCCCCCTGCGATGAAGAAACCGCCCTTGACCGTTTTGCCGCTGCCCTGTTGGTGATCGATGCTGCGGCGGCGCAGAACGCTCCCCTGCCCGCCTCGGCGCAGGTGCTGCCCACCCCCGGCCCAGCCGCCTGTTCCATCGCACAGGCGCTTTTTGCCCCGCACACCGCGTTGGCACTGCAACATGCCGTTGGCCGCACCTCGGCGGAGTATGTCTGGGCATATCCGCCGGGCGTTCCGCTGCTGGCACCGGGCGAAGTGATCACTCCGGAATTCATCGCGGCCTGCACCGCCCTTGCTGCCTGCGGCACCCACCTGCACCACACTGGCCTTGGCGGTGGCTCCACTTTGGATGTTCTGCCATAGCACCATTCCTGTTGTGGGCAAAAAACTGCCCGCCTCCCCGCAAAAATCCCCGCTTTTGCTTGACAAACCCTATGGTTTCCGTGTATATTTAATATAATCTATATTTATAGAAGAGGTGAAATTTCATGAAGCACATTCAGACTCTGAACACCCGCGATATGGCTAAGAGCCTCCAGAACGGCGGCTGCGGCGAATGCCAGACTTCCTGCCAGAGCGCCTGCAAGACCAGCTGCGGCATTGCCAACCAGCCTTGCGAGAAGAAGTAATTTTTACTCGAACTGGCTTTCTGCCGGGACTGCCTTTTACCAAAAAGGCGCTCCCGGTTCTTTTTATGTAACCCCACTTTGATTCGGATATGAGGAATAGTATGATCCATCAATATAAACTCAACGGCTACAACATTGTGCTGGATGTCTACAGCGGCAGCGTTCACGCCGTAGACGAACTGGCGTATGCCGCCATCGCTCTGGTCGATGCCGGCCACCCCCGCGCAGAAGCTGCCGACCTGCTGGCAAAGAAATATGCTGACCATCCCGAAGTGACCGCCGAGGACATCAACGACTGCTTTGACGATATCGAAGAACTGAAGGCCGATGGCAAGCTGTTTGCCGAAGATATTTACGCTGACCATGCCTTTGACTTCAAGAATCGTTCCACCGTTGTCAAGGCACTCTGCCTGCATGTGGCCCACACCTGCAATCTGAACTGCGAATACTGCTTTGCCGCCCAGGGCAAGTTCCACGGCCAGTCCGGCCTGATGAGCTTTGAGACCGGCAAGCGTGCGCTGGATTTCCTGGTGGAGCACAGCGGCACCCGCCACAACCTGGAGGTTGACTTTTTCGGCGGCGAACCGCTGATGAACTTTGAGGTCTGCAAACAGCTGGTTGCCTATGCTCGCAGCATTGAAAAAGAAAAAGGCAAGAACTTCCGCTTCACCCTGACCACCAACGGCATCGGCATCACCGATGAAGTCATTGAGTGGGCCAACAAAGAGTGCTACAACGTGGTTCTTTCTCTGGATGGCCGCAAGGAGGTCAACGACCGTTTCCGCAAAGATATTGCAGGCCGCGGCAGCTATGACCGCATTGTGCCCAAGTTCCAGCAGCTGGTCAAGGCCCGCGGCGGTAAGGGCTACTACATGCGCGGCACCTTCACCCATTACAACACCGATTTCACCAACGACCTGTTCCACATGGCGGATGATCTCGGCTTTGACGAGCTTTCCATGGAGCCGGTCGTGAGCAAGGCCGGCAGTCCCGAAGCCCTGACCGAAGCCGACCTACCCATCCTGTTTGACCAGTATGAGCTGCTGGCCAAGGATATGCTCCGCCGTGAAAAAGCCGGTCATCCCATCACCTTCTACCATTACATGATCGACTTGGCCCATGGCCCCTGCATTTACAAGCGCATTTCCGGCTGTGGTTCCGGCACCGAATATATGGCCGTTACCCCCTGGGGCGACCTGTACCCCTGCCATCAGTTTGTCGGCGACCCGGATTACAAGCTGGGCGATATCTGGAACGGCGTTACCAACACCGAACTGCGGGATGAATTCAAGCTGTGCAACGTGTACGCCCGCCCCGACTGCAAGGATTGCTGGGCACGCCTGTACTGCGCGGGCGGCTGCGCCGCCAACGCCCTGCACGCCACCGGCGATATCCACGGTGTGTATGAATATGGCTGCGAAGTGTTCCGCAAGCGCATTGAATGTGCCCTGATGATCAAAGTAGCCGAAAGCCTTGATCCCGAGCTGGCAGGCCGCGCCGCAACGGCAGCTCCTGCCACCGACGAGGACTGTGGCGACTGTTCCTCCTGCGAATAATTTCCTTTTCCCAGGGTGTATCTGAAAAGTCGAAAATATCGGCTGTTTCTTTGTTTTCAGATACACCTTAACCGCCGAGCCAGCAAAATCGGCGTTTCTTGTTTATCCCCGCACCAAATCTTCCATCAAATTCATCTGGCAAAGCCGGAATAAGGAGCGTAACTTGTATGGAATACCGTGTCTGCCGCAATACCCCTGCCCCCTATAATGACCTCAGCGGCAAAATCAGCCTGCTGGGTCTTGGCACCATGCGCCTGCCCCTGCGGGACGCCGCCGACCAGACCAGCATTGACGAGGAAAAGGCACAGGAGATTTTTGATTATGCCTATGCCCACGGCGTGAACTATTTCGATACTGCCTACCCCTACCACGGCGGCATGAGCGAAAAATTCTGCGGCAAAGCTCTGGCCAAGTATTCCCGCGCCAGCTATCACCTTGCCAGCAAACTGCCCGGCTGGCTGTTGAAATGCGATGAGGATGTGCCCCGTATTTTTAACGAGCAGTTGGCCAACTGCCGCACTGATTACTTTGATTTTTACCTCGTTCACTCTGTGCATGAAAGCAGCTGGTCCAATTACGTCAAGTACCACGCCTATGACCAGCTGAACGAGCTGCGCAAGGCGGGCAAAATCAAGCGGCTGGGCTTTTCTTTCCATGGCAGCGCTGAGCAGCTGCCAGAGATCCTTGCTGCAGGCGATTGGGATTTTGTACAGCTGCAGCTCAATTATTTTGACTGGGACTATCAGCAGAGCCGCAAAAAATACGAGCTGTGCGCCGCTGCCGGGCTGCAGGTCATCGTTATGGAGCCGGTGCGCGGCGGGATGCTGAACACCCTTTGCCCTGAAGCCGCCGCCCTGCTGCATCAGGCCGCCCCGGAAAAGAGCCTGGCCAGCTGGGCCATTCGCTGGGTTGCCAGCCTGCCCAATGTGCTGTGCGTACTTTCCGGCATGACTACCCTGGAGCAGGTACAGGATAACGTGGCTTCCATGGATCCCTTTATTCCGCTTTCCACCACCGAGCAGGATACCCTCGCCCGTGCGCTGGATGTGTTCAAGGCCCAAAAGCTTGCCCCCTGCACGGCCTGCAAGTACTGCATGCCCTGCCCCGCCGGGGTCAACATTCCGGGCATGCTGCACGCCTGGAACGAATACCGCCTGTGTGGTGACCGCCTCGCCACCCTAAAAGAGGAATATGAGGACGCCCCCGCCGCCACCCGCGCCGAGCATTGCATCAAGTGCGGTGCCTGCCTGCCCAAATGCCCCCAGCACATCGACATCCGTTCCATGATGAGCACCATCTGCGATACGCTGTGATTTTTGGATTTACGGGGGATTTTTCCAACCTTTTTGAAAAAAGGCTTCGGCGAAAACCTTTAATCCAATAGGTACAATCGTATAAATAAGGCGCACCACGGGGATTATTCTGTGGTGCGCCTGTTTTTTGTTGTTCCTGTTTATGATCCCTGCCTATGCGGAATTACAGCAGGTTCAACCCTTGCCACGAACTTTTTCCGCCGTCCCACTCCGAATTCCTAATTTTCCCCTCTCCGCGTAAAATGCCAAAAGCCCGATGTCAACACGGCATCGGGCTTTTGGATTTTCTGCATATAAAACGTTAATTTACTTAATCCTGCGCGTTATGCTTCGCGGCAAACGGCAGCTTGCCATAGATTCCGCCGGTCGTCTCCTTGGCGGCACAGATTTTATCTGCCAGGCACACCAGCCACGCTTCACGGCAGGTGGGTGGGATGGGGGTTAAGGGGAACATGTGCTTTTTGATGATCTCCCGCTCCACCGGGGTCAGCTTCCAATCCTCGCTTGCGTTGTGCAGGGCGGTGCCTGGGTGGGTAAAACCGTGCCAGTGGTGGCCGTTGGCTTTATCGTGCCAGTCATACAAAAAGTAATCATGCAGCAATGCACCGCGGATCAGCGCCCGCTCGTTTACGCGCAGGTGCAGCGTTTCCGCCAAGACGCAGGCGGTATCCGCCACGCTGACGCAGTGGGCATACACGCTGACCTTGCCGTGCTGGATGCACCGCCGGGTTGCCGTGTAGCGGCCCTCTTTTTCCAGCCGAGCGGCTGCGGCTGCCACGCGGGCTTCGATTGCCCTGCGGCGTTCCCCGCTCAACTGAAGGTCACCACATCATCACGCGGGGCCGCGGCAGGCTCCACGTTGATGGCCGTCAGTACCGGGCCGACAGAATCTGGGGTCTGGCCCTTGTAAATCGGGTGGTATTTCAGGTTCACCTTTGCCGTTACCGTGATCCAGTCACGCTGCTTCAGGTTCTTGTACTCCGTGTACTTGCAGGGGAAGCCCACAAACTGGATATCCTGCACGCAGCAGGTCATGGCAAAGCGGCCGGGCACAAAGCTGTCCTTGCCGGCGCGGTTGGTCTGGCACACCTGAGCCAGGAATTTCACCGTTTTGCCGTCGTACTTCTGCATCTCATCCATGCAGTCCATATACCACACGCCAAAGAACTCTTCGGGAATCTCGATCACCGGGGCGTTTACATCGAACGGCAGCGGGTCCGGGATATCGTCATAGGCAACGCTGCCATCCTTGAACTCATAGGCGATATCGCAGCGGCGGCTGGCCTGGCGCACCAGCTTGTGGATCAGCTGGTGGCTTTCGTCATCGTTTACCGCCTCGGCACGGTTCACCACCAGCAGCTCGCTGCCACGCAGCTTGTCCAGCAGCAGGCCGCGCATGGCATTGTCGTTGGCATAGGTCTTGATGGTAGTGCCGTCTGCGGTGGCCAGGCACTGGTAAATCAGCCAGTTATCCGGCAGGGCATCGTACAGCTCCTGCACCAGCCACATGCCGTTGTATTCAATGATCACACGCCCACAGTCAGACTTTTCAGCCAGCTGCTGCAGGTGTTCGCGGTTCAGTTCCGCTTTGTCCTCAATGGTGGCAACGGTCACGCCGCCAAAGGCAAATCGCTCGGAATCATATTCCTCTTCGCCTTCCTCACAGATCAACAGCAGCGTTTTGTCGCCGGAATCAAACTGCGGGTCCTCCATTGTTTCCTGAATAAACTTGGTTTTGCCGCTTTCCAGCATACCCACAAAGAGGTAACAGGGAATCTCTTTCTGCGCCATGTTTTACTCCTTTACAAATCAGGCGTGGAACAGCTCTTCCACCTCATGTTCCTTCAGCTGGGAACCGATCACGCACACCTTGCCGGTAACATCGGGGCCGCAGGTGCGGATCTCATGCTCACCGGGCACCATGTCGAACTCGTACCAGGTGTCGCCGCCGTCCACAATGCCCTTGGCACGCAGCACAGCGCCGTACTCGCCGGAATCCAGCGTGGTCAGGATGCTCTCCAGCTCGTCATGGCTGTACTTGTGGGCAGTCTCGTGGCCCCAGCTGGTGAACACTTCGTCTGCATCGTGGTCATGATGATGGTGATGATGGCCGCAGCAACACTCGCCGTCATGGTGGTGATGATGGTGTTCATGCTCGTCATCGTCGTCATCATGGTCGTGGTGGTGATGGCAGCATTCGTGGCCGTGGTCATCATCCTCGTCATGATGGTGGTGATGCTCGTGCTCATCCTCATCATCGTCGTCATCATCATGGTCGTGGTGATGGTGGCAGCACTCGTGGCCGTCCTCATCATGGTCATGGTGGTGGTGATGATGATGCTCTTCCTCATCCTCGTCCGCATGGGCAGCATTGGAAGCCTGTGCTTCGCTCAGAAGCTCGGCAACCAGGTCGCGCTTACCATCCATAACGGAAACGATCTGTGCACCGGTCAGTTCGTTCCAATCGGTGGTCACAATGGTGGCGGTGGGGTTCTTTTCCTGGATCAGGGCAACGGCTGCGGCAACCTTCTTCTCGTCTGCGCTGCCGGTGCGGCTCAGGATGATGCAGGATGCGTGGCTGATCTGGTCGTCATAGAACTCGCCAAAGTTCTTCATATACATTTTGACCTTGTTCACATCGGCCACAGTCACAAAGCTGTTCAGGCTGACCGGCAGGGTCTCGCCCACACCCTCAACAGCGCGGGTCACATCACTCAGCTTGCCAACGCCGGAAGGCTCGATCAGGATGCGGTCAGGATGATAAGTCTCCACGACCTTTTTCAGTGCCTCGCGGAAGTCGCCCACCAGGGAGCAGCAGATGCAGCCGGAGTTCAGCTCGTTGACCTGAATGCCAGCCTCACGCATAAAGCCGCCGTCAATGCCGATCTCGCCGAATTCGTTTTCGATCAGCACGATCTTTTCGCCCTGGAACGCTTCCTTGATGAGCTTTTTGATCAGGGTCGTTTTGCCTGCACCCAAAAAGCCGGAGAAAATATCAATTTTAGTTACCTGTTCTGCCATGGTAATATTCCCTTCTATCTTAAAGCTTGTCTGTGTTGTTAGCAATCTTGTTTTCTTACTGCTAACCTTATTATATCAAACCCGTCAAGAGCTTTTCGCCCATTTGGGCCTGCCAAAATTTGAAATTTTTGAAAACTTCTTGCCCTGTCAGCGCCTTTTTACCGCGGCGTTTCCCCCGTTTGCTGCAAAATCCTCTCACCTTTCAGCAGTTTGCCCGAAAAATCGCCCAGTATCGCCTGAAAAACCGTTTTTTCTATTGAATTTTGCGCCGGGCGCGTGTTACACTTGATTTATGCTGTTTTTACCGGAATTTTGCCTTGTTCACGCCCTGTTTTGGAGGTGAGCACCTTGCCCGCTACCCCTGCATCCCGCGCCGCCGGGCGCGAAGTGACCCCCGTGGAACTGTTCCGCCTGCTGCCCGCCCATTTCGCCGCGGTACTGGTTTGTACCCTGCTGGGAGGTATTCTGGCCTTTGCTGCCGCACGCCTTGCCCCGCGCAGCTACCAGGCCGAAGCCCAGCTGTATGTTGCCGCCGCACAGGAGGGGCTGACCTCCGGCTATGCGGAACTGCAATTAACGGCTGATTATCAGGAGCTTTTGACCAGCCGCACCATGCTGGAATCCGTTATTTCCACCCTTGGCCTTTCCACAGATACTGCCCACTTAAAAGACCAGATTACCATTCTGCACCCGGCAGATACCCATATTCTGCGCATTGTTGCGGCCGATTCCTCCCCACAGCGCGCAGCAGATATTGCCAACGCACTGGCTGCCCTTGCGTTGGATGATCTCTCTGCCCGCATGGGCACCACCCCGCCCCGCCTGGTGGAGCAGGCAGCCCCGCCGCAGCGCTTTTCCGGGCCGGGGGCTGTGTTCCACGCAGCGTTTGGCGCTGGCATCGGCTTTTTGCTCTGCTTTGCTTTCCTCTGCCTGCATTACCTGCGGGATGACCACATTTATACGGCGGACGATCTGGCCCGTTGCCTTGGCTCTTCGCCGCTGGCCTGCATCCCGGATGCCACGCCCCGCCGCCTCCATACCCGGAAAGGCGGCCGCCCATGAAAGAACTTGCTTTGAACCACCTGCCGGAGCTGGCACCCCGGACGGTTGAATCCCTGAATCTGCTGCGCCTGCGTCTGGAACAGACAGCCCCAGACGCCAAAATCATTCTGCTCACCAGCACTACCCCGCAGGAAGGTAAAACTACTCTGGCTTTGCAGTTCTGGCAGCTGCTTGCCGGGCTTGGCCAGCGCTGCCTGCTGGTTGACGGTGACCTGCGCCATTCCGGCATCTGCCGCCAGTGCGGGCTGACTGGTGAACACAAAGTGCCGGGTCTGGCACACTATCTTTCCGGCAGCGTTCCTCTGGAGGAAGTTCTCTACCACACCGAGATCCGCGGCACCTGCCTGGTTCCGGCCTCCGGCACCACCAGCCGCCCGGCCCTGCTGCTGGAACACCCCCGTTTTGCCCGCATGGTGGAAAGCTGTGCACCAAAGTTTGCTTATCTTTTGGTAGATGCTCCAGCCCTGAGCGAATGCAGTGACGCTCTCAGCCTTGCCAAAGTATGTGACGGTGCCCTGCTTGTGGTACAAAGCGGCGGCGTTACCCACCAGGAGCTGCGCCAGGCGGCTCACCTTCTGCAGGGCTGCGGCCTGCCGCTGCTGGGCACTGTGCTGAACCGCACCCCGTATTGACCTTTTATGAAAACATGTTAGAATGGACTTGTTCAACATTCTGCATATAAGGAGAGGACTATTTTGACGACCAATGAAAAAATCGCCGCTCTGCGCGCCGCTGCCCAGGCAGCCGGTGCCCACGGTGTTTTGCTGATGACCAGCGACCCACACTCCAGTGAATATCTGCCCGCTTATTACAACAGCCTGCCGTTTTTCTCCGGCTTTACCGGCGAGAACTCCACCCTTGTTGTCACCCTGACCGGCAGCGCCCTGTGGTGCGATGGCCGCTTTTATGTTCAGGGTGACCGTCAGCTGGCCGGTACCGAAATTGAGTGCATGCACGCCGGTTCCGCCGGGGTGCCCACCGTGGAAGAGTACCTGACCGCCCATTTTGCCGCAGGCCAGACCCTGCTGCTGGATGGCAGCTGCGTGCCTGCCACCATTGCCAACGGCTATGCCGCCGCTCTGGCCAAGAGCGGCGCCAAGCTGGGAAGCAAGGATATTGTCTCCCCCCTGTGGGAGAGCCTGACCACCCGCCCCAGCCTGCCCAACACCCCCTGTGAGCTGCTGACTGTTGAGCAGACCGGCGCCACCGCCGCCCAGCGCATTGCCATGGTGCGTGACGAGCTGAAAAAAGCCGGTGCCACCGCCCTGGCCGTGACTGGTCTGGACTGTGTGGGCTGGCTGACCAACATGCGCGCACGCGACCTGCCCTGTACCCCGCTGGCCGTTGCTTATGCCCTTGTCACGATGGACAGCTGCACCCTGTTTATCGCCCCCGGCCGCCTGAATGATGCCGACGCAAAAACGTTGGCCGATAACGGCGTTTCCCTGCGCGACTACCCGGAGCTGATCGATACCGTACACGCTCTGCCCGCAGAGGAAGTGTTCCTCGTAGACGAGAAAGCCACCAACTATGACCTGTACTGCGCCCTGAACGAGCACAAGACCGTTACCGGTGCCGACCCGATCTTTGCACTGAAAGGTGTCAAAAACCCGGTCGAGCTTGCCAACATCCGCGAATGCCATGTGCGTGACGGCGTTGCCATGGTGCGTTTCCAGATGGACTTGGAAAAGGCCATCGCCGAGGGCAAAATCCTGCACGAGACTGACATTGAAAAGATGCTGCAAAAGCGCCGTGCCGAAATACCCGGCTATTTTGAGGACAGCTTTGATACCATTGCCGCTTACGGCCCCAACGCCGCCATGATGCACTACCATGCCGAGGGCGAAGTGGACAGCGTGATCGAGCCGCGCGGCTTCCTGCTGGTAGATAACGGCGGCCAGTATGACTGCGGCACCACCGATATCACCCGCACCTATCCCGTCGGCCCCCTGACCGAGAACGAGCGCAAATACTACACCTGGACCCTGCAGAGCCACATTGACATTGCCCGCGCGATCTTCCTGGATTACTGCACTGGCTTTGCACTGGACAGCTTTGCCCGCGGCCCGCTGTGGGCACACAAAATCAACTACCGCTGCGGCACCGGCCACGGCGTTGGCTACATCTCCTCGGTGCACGAAGGCCCCCAGAGCCTGCGCCCCCAGAACCCCATTGTCTTCAAAGAGGGCATGACCATCACCGATGAGCCGGGCGTTTATGAGACCGATGAAGTCGGCATCCGCATTGAGAACGAGCTGGAATGCGTGGATGCCGGCACCAACCAATATGGTCACTGGCTGAAATTTGAGCCGCTGACCCTGGTGCCCATCTCCACCGAGCCGGTCATTGTGGACGAACTGACCCGTGACCAGATCAACTGGCTGAACGCCTACCATGCCCATGTATACGAGATGCTCAGCCCCCGCCTGACCGAGGAGGAAAAGACCTGGCTGAAAGCCAAGACTGCCCCCATCGACCGGTAAAGCTTTCTTTTCCGCATTTTTGAGTTATTTGAATCACTGAATTTATCGGCCCCTGCCGCACCAAGGCAGGGGCCGATTTTGTTTTGCCTTGGGCAACACCGCACAATTCCCGCCTTGCGGCTTAAGCACCACTCCGGCAGCTGCGGCACGGCATCTGCGTTGCCAAAATGCTCGATAATGTCGGGT
>ERZ857982.1868-NODE-1868-length-18096-cov-13.687290_pt1 | contig 18096 bp, 19 predicted proteins | sample MGYA00519955_ERZ857982 | MGnify/ENA primary metagenome ERZ857982 (study PRJEB31778, sample SAMEA3449416) | human gut metagenome | biome: human gut; feature: human-associated habitat; material: faeces | place: United Kingdom | collected 2010/2012 ... | reverse complement strand
GCTATCAAGACGCTATCCAAGCCCTAATAGACACAGCCCATCGTCAAGGCCACGCCCTAACCCTCTACAGCCATAAAGTAGATTTAGACACGGTCTACACCCTGGTAGACCTCACCGACGATATAGAGGTTTTTTCTACCTGTTTCCTACAACTAGCGTTCACCCGCTTGTTGCACTACATCAATTCCGGTTATCGTCACGATGAGGAGGTCAACAATGCCTAACGTACCGTCCCACTACTCCATCTCTCATGACAACGCACCCAACGGCCTTCTAGCTATCCTCGAGGAGCTTTCCGACACTGAGAACGTACCTACCCCCTTCGCATCGATAGCCCTTTTCAACGCCCGCAAATACCTCCTGCGGGCACCACGCAAGAACGGCCTTGAAGACCTCGTCAAGTGCCGTGACTACCTAGAGCGCTGCATTGCCATCTATGAGTCCGACCTAAAGCCAATCGAGACCGTATACGTATGCTCCCGCCAGCCAGACTTGAAGGCCTCAAGCTTACTTGAACTCGCAGACCGCTTTGGATGCGACTACCACGACCTCATGTTGATTAGACGTCAAGTCGTTGGAGGTAGTGTGTATCTTTGCTATGATTACACCGCTGATAGCAACCATCAGTCATAATCAGAACGTCAACGAAAGGAGTCCCGCCATGCGCCTATCCGATGCCCTAATAGCATCCCTTCTAGCCCTCCCCGGCGTCCTGGTATGCTATGCCCTCATAGTCCTTCTGTCCCTCATCCTCTAGGAGCCTCCCATGCCCAACCCCAACCACCTGTGGTACCTCGAAATCATCCTGCCGAACGACGAGCGCCCCCAGCGCGTGTTCTCATCGCGTGAGTCCATGTACGACTGGGCGCATGACAACGGCCTAAAGCCCCGCGTGGTAAAGCATGACAGCCCTAACAAGCGCCATGACTACACGTGCCATAGCCCCATCATGTTCGACGTTTGGAGCGACTGATGAACCGCATACGAAAGAACCCCATGCAGGGGGTCAACATCTCCGCCATGGAGACTTTCACCCTAATCCAAAAGAGAGGCAAGCAGGAGCTGGCCAAGCAACAGCTTGCGATGCAACGCGCCGAGGAGGCTATCAACGGCCCTGCACAGCGTGCAAAGCGCGAGCGTGCCCAAGCCAAGGTCAACGAGGCAGTCCGCAAGTACGCCCACATACCCGCAATGACCATGCAGCAGCGCATGATTCAGGGCCTCGGCATGGAGCCTACCACAGCCGAACAGGGTCAGCGAGAACTTCGTAACGCCCAGTCGCGTCTATCGAAAGACCTCAAAGCCTCCCGCAAGGCCCTCGCCACCCTCAACGACTCGAACGACCCCACGAACACCCGGCGCACCGCCATGCGACGCTACATCCAACGCTTAGAGTCTTTGCAGGCGGATATGAAGCAGCGTGGCAAAGACCCCGAGGGCAAGACCGTCACGCACACCTACAAGTCGCGCCTGGCTGCCATGCGAGACTATCTCATAGGCTACGCCGGTGCATCCAACCGCTCCAAGGCCCTTGCAGGTAACTCGCCACGATACCTCAACGACGCAGCCGCTCTTTTTGAGAAGAACTTCCGCCACCGTTGGGGTTTCGACTACGGTGACTATCCTGATGAGGCCGCAGGGGATTACACGATGCAAGACCTTTACGACGAGTACGAGGATGCGCTTATAGCGGGTGACTCAGACGAGGCTCGCGAGGTCGTGCTGAAGATTAACGCACGCCTAGAAGACCTGTACAACTACTGAGGAGGGACCCCCGGGTGATATGCACTTTCGACACAGAGGGCACGACGATCACCGACGCTCGGGGAACCTACGGCGTGCTGTACTATTGGGACTTCTGTACAATCCTCGAAGACCCGGAAGACGTATATCCTCAGACGGTGGGCTCTATGGTATGCCATGACTCAGGACGCGACTGCTCGAGCCTTTACCAGCACCTGCACACCCTCCTACAGTATTGGGAGGACTGCGGGGACACGGTAAAGGTGGCCGTCCACAACCTTACATATGACTTCGGCTACCTACGTCACTTTGTGACGCGCGTAAGCGATATGGGCTATACCGTAGACGTATGCGCTCGTAACTCCACGCACCTGATATCATGCTCCATCAAACGTGGAAAAGACGTCGCCCTCGTCTTTTACGACTCCCTGGCGCTGTTCCGCACGTCCTTGCGCTCCCTGGGAGACGCCCTCGGATACCGAAAGCTAGAGCTTGACTATTACCGTGCATACGCGCCAGACACAGTTCTCGGGGATTCGGAGCTGGCGTACAACACCCGTGACACAGAGCTTCTTTCCCTGGTTCTGTGCCGCAACTTCCTCACCCTCCCCTATGTCGGCATCGAGCGCGCCGGTAAGTCCATCCTTACCAAAACCGGTATGGTCAAGGCTTTCGACCGCGAGAACGCCTATATCGGCGCTGCGTCCATGGGAAAGCGCACGGTATACGACGCCGACCGGTACGAGACCTATGCACACCAATTCTCCACCGAAGACGAGATGCAGCGGTGGAACAGCTACAGCAACACGCGCACGACTGAGGTGAAAGGCTGTTACGCCGGTGGGGTCAACCTAGCCAACGGAACCATAACCGGGTGCGTGGTCCACGACGTCGAAGCGTACGACCTAACGAGCGCATACCCCGGCATCATGCTTGCCATGCGCATCCCCTCAAAGCCTATCACATGCTCTCCCGAGGGCATGGAACACCTGCTCAAGCCCGACGCCCCAGACCCAACTGACGTCTGTACCCTCAAGTGCGGCTTTTGGATAGGCACACTCCTTTTCGAGGGCTTTCGCATGAGACAGGACTGGCGGTCCCACGTCGGCGACAGCTCGCTCACCCTCGCCATGGCCCGGCAGAACACCGGTTCCAAGGGCGTTCGCTACGAGGACGGCTACCTTGTGTCCGCCGACTCTATGGTACTCACCGTGGCGACGCCTACCTTTTACGAGCTATGCTGCGAATATGAATGGGAATCCGCTGTATTTACCGACTTGACGCTATATATGGGAATCGAGCGACCAACTGTATACCAGAACTTGCGCGTGCTCTACCATTACGCCGAAAAGACGTGCGCAAAGAGGCTTTCCAAGGGAGACGGGGACGCAGAAGAGGCCTACAAACGCGGTTACATCACTTACGATGAGATGGAGATGCTCACCACCGGTGAGCCTACGGAGGATTGGATGGCACGCTTTGTCATGTCGCACAAAGAGAACCTCAACGGCCTATATGGAATCTTGGTACAAAACCCTGTTCGAGACTCATACGGATTGACAGACTCCGGATACCTCGAAAACCTCCATGACGGGTGCTGGGATACCTACAAATCCAGCAAGCGAGATCAAAAGATGTGGCGGGAGGCTGGGGGGCTCACCAGTCTATTTAACCGTTACAAAATCATATATGCCGTCCGCAAGGTGGTAGAGGCCGGTGGGTCGGTTCTATACACCGACACGGACTCCATAAAAGTGACCGGTCTTGACAAATCGACCATCGAAGAAACCTTAAACCCGATGCACGAGAACGTCGAGCTTTCCATCCGTGACACGGTGTCCTACACCGCGCGAAAGGTGCCTCAGGCAATGCCGGAGCTTGACGACGGGTTTTACAACCTGGGAAAGTTTGACTGGGAGGGTCATATACAACGGTTCTACACCCCGGGCCATAAGAAGTACGCCATGGATTTAGGCGACGGATGGAAAGCCAAGTGCGCCGGTTACAGCGTCAAGGTCGTTCAGCGTTTTATGGACGCCCTCACCGCCGAAGGGTTCGACGATATCGCCCCCCTCATGGCCCTAGGCTATGACGTGCGTTACGACAGCTCCACGGACATAGCCACAGTCCTTTCCTCCATCGGGCCTACATGGGTGACGGTGGAGTTCGAGGCCCTCGATTCAGGGGATGCAGAGACGACGCACACCTATACCGGCGAGACCTGCCCAGGCTATGCAGTCCTCAAATCCGGTAAAATCATGAACAACACCGACAAGAACGAACTGAACACCCAACGGATGAACACTGCAGCCCGCAACAACCCCCAGGTAGAGACCCTCTCGCGCATCGACGTCGCAGAGCTGGGCGGAGAGCTTGTATGGGGCAAGCGTGGGACGGTGCCCATGCAATGGAGCAAATGGGACCTCGATAGAGTAAAGGGAGATGCTATCATCTAATGAAGTATTACAGCCTAGACCGAATATTGGCCAAGAACTGCGACTACAACTTTATATTCTCCGGCCGCGGCCCCGGAAAGTCAACGGCCATGGTGAACCACCTCATAGACGAGTTCTTTCAAAGCGACGCCGAGTTTGTCAGAATAGGCCGCTATGACTGGGAAGTCTCAAGAACCCTCATGAGCAATTGGTTCAATACGGTAAACTATCGCAAACTCATCGATTACACGAACAACGACGAGGTTCTCGTCAAGTTCGAAGGCGGCCAATGGCGGCTGTACGAGGACGCGAAGCACTACAGGACCATGGGATATATGGTCACCCTCAACAACCAGGATGTGTTCAAGTCGGTCGCATACGACGGGGTAACCAACATCGTGTACGAGGAGTTCGCCATGCTGAACCAGCGCGACTACATGGTCGGCGAGGTCGAGGCATACCTCTCGGCTGTGTCGACCATCGCCCGCTCACGTCAGAACGTCAAGGCGTGGTTCATCGGCAACACGCTCGACAAGCACAACCCGTTCTTCGAGCTTTTCGGCATCGATATAGACCGCCTCGGCATCCAGCCCGGGGAGATAAGGACCTTTCAGTGCGCAGGTTTCGACGGCCTGGGGGCCACGGTGGCCGTGGAATACGCCGAGATGGCCTACGAGGACGTGAGCGAGCTGTCACCCCTCATGCGCATCTCAGGAAACGACACAGCGACGACGGGAACCTACATCCTATCCGAGGAGGTCACAGACTACGAGAGGAGGACCACGCTGGTACCGTCGAGCGGGTGGGTGCACGCTGTCCCAGGGGTGGAGGGCATATACATAGGAGGTGGCCAGTTCGCGAGCGCCTATGTGTCGAAGCGCCCCGTCGTGGACGGGAGGCACATCCTGCAGCTCTGCACCTACCACGGCGAGCGTCCCCCGTACCTGTGCCGTTGGCTCAACATGAGCGGGCTTACGATGCCTTGGTGGCAGCCAGACCTCCCAGGGGCCGAGCGCCGCGTGCTCAAGGTCGTAGACCCGCACGTGTTGCTTTCCACCCCACAGGGCAGAAGCGACGCAAAGCGGTTCGCCCAGATGTGCAGGACGACTTTCAACGCTTTCGAGCTTGACGAATACCGCCATTACTGGTATTCTCTTCTCGATACGATGAGTCAGGAAAGGAGGTGATAAGTAATGATTGTATACATCATGGACGAGGAGACCGTTATAGACGAGTTCTATGTGTCACCGAACGGCTCTCTAGAGCCGATAGAGACCCCCAGCCCGGCTTTCGGGAGGGACTACTCCATAGGGTCTGTCAACGGTTCGCCCACCCTCGTCCTGCGCGACCAGACGGTAAAGCTGAAAGGCGTGCTGCACGAGGCCCTGGAAGCCGTCTACCAGACACGGGAGCATCAGAACGCTCTCGTTGAAACCACCGACTAAAGAGATAAGAGGACAAACCATGGCTCTGGAAAACGTTAAGTTCTACAACGACGTGAAACTGCACCTGGTCAAGCAGGACGAGACGAAGAACGGAACCCCCAGGGTGTCGTTCTGCTGGGTGTACCTCGATGAGGAGGGAGAACGCCATTACCTTTGGAACTCGGTGATCTATTCCGGCGACTACTCCCCGGAGGTATTCCAACGCGTGATGCAGGACATGCTCCCGGAAGGGACCCCGGTCCCCCAGATGCCGACGGCCCCCGACGCTGCGGCGTTTGCGCAGGCCATGGTCGACAAAGTGAACTCGGTGAAGCTGTATGCCAAAGAGGGCACCAACGCAAAGGGCTACCGCCAGGTGTACGTCAACCGCTCGAAGAGGTAAATCCGTGGAAAGCAAAAGCGCTGATTTGGGTTCTCTCAAATGTAAACTCGAACGACGTATATCTATGATAAATTCCGAACTTTTGGCAATGAGCCATGTAGAAGACGGAACCTTTGTCGATAACATAAAGATTTATTATAGGGCAATGCTGGATGAATATATACCGGTCGATGATTTCGTAGGTTATATAAGAGGTATTGAAGCGGCAGTAGATACCCTATACGGAGAGGACAGTTAAATATGGCAACCGTTGAAGACGTTCTCAACATAGCCCGGGGCGAGCTTGGCTACTATGCCCCAGACGACCCCGAGCCGGGTTCCAAGTACGGGCGCTGGATGGCAGACATCACCGGTGAGGATTGGCTGCGCGGCCCTTCCCGAGAGATTTGGTGGTGCTGCTGCTTTACGAGTTGGTGTCTCGCAAAGGCCGGGGTGGAGTGCCCAGGCTTCCCCAGCTACAACACCGACCTTGTCCTTTCCGCCAACCCTCCCCGCGTACCGCTGTCCCAGGCCCTTCCCGGCGATATCGTCATCTGGGACTGGGACGGTAACGGGCAGACCGACCACATCGGCATCGTCGAAGACCCCCGCGCCATGATTACCATCGAGGGCAACAAGGACAACGCCGTCAAGCGCGTCAACCGCTCTTCGGTCAACTATTTGGTTCGAGCCGTCATCAGACCCGCGTACAGCGGTGTGGAGAGCGGCCATGAGAGGCCCAGCGCATCCGACCCGGTGGCCGGTATGGCCCAGCTTGTCATAGACGGTCGATACGGCAACTACCCTGAGCGGGTGGGCAACCTCTACAAAGAGGTGCAGGCGTGCGTAGATGCCCTGTGCTTCGGCGCAGACGTTTCCGGATACCCTAGCGCCGTGGTCGCGTTCGCCCAGCGGGTGATGAACGGCGATTATGGAAATTACCCGGAGCGTGTAGGCAACATTTACGCAACCGTTCAGGCAACGGTGGATTCGATGTACCATTAAGGTTCGGTGAGGATGACGGGGGGGCGCGCGAACCTCCTGGCTGTGGGCACCGATGACGCCGACGGTCATCAAACCAACCGTTGGCTAAGGAAAGACCTCCGATGAGTCGGGGGTCTTTCTCGTTTAGTACGGGAACCTGGACACGCACCAGAACGGGTTGTTAACCGTCCACCAGTTGGGGTTCGTGACCAGCGTGTCGGCGTCGTTCATGACGTAGGGACCCCCGCTGGAAGGCCTGCCGTCCCAGTCGGTGGTCACGTCCCACCATTTACCCCCCAAATACATCAGCACGTGCCCCCTACCGCCGTTGGACCAGCTCACAACCCCGTCGGCGTCTGGCTGGTTGTTCTCGAAGAACACGTCCCCGTCTCTCAAGTCCGGCATCTCGCCAGGCCTCACGGATATGTCGGTGCACGCGCCCCACAGCTGCTGGGTAGAGAACTGGAAGTCACCGCCGCCGATGGCATTCCAGACGGACGGGGCGAAAGCCCACAGCATCCTCGACACGAACCCGGAGCAGTCGCAGGGGCCGCCGGTCTCAAGCGTGTTGTAGGTCCCCTGCTGGTAGTACCACGCGCCCTGATGCGCCTCGCACCACGCAAGCATGTCCGCAGCCCCCGGGATGCCCTCACCGGCAGGCGGCTGCGGGGCCGGTTCGGTCGGTGTGACGGGTGTGTTGCCCCCTGCCTCCACCCTAGAGGCCCGCGAGGTGGGGACCCATACGGACCCGGTGGTCTTGTGGAAAAGCTCCCGCGTCCCGTCCCTCATAAAAAGCACCATATCGTCACCGTAGCGCTGTATGTAGAGGTTGTTGGAGGAGGTCAAATCGGGCGTGGATGGCTTGCCCCCGCCCTCGGTGCCGCCCGAATCGCCCGCAACGCCCCCACCGCTGCCGGAGCTTGGCGAGCGGTCGTACCCGAGGACCGCCCCGAACTCCGGCGGCGCGCTCTCACCGTCCCATTCGGAGAGCTGCCTGTAGATGTCGTTGGTGGCGTTCGCCCACCCCTGGCCGTATATGTCGTAATCTCTGAACAGGCTGTACTCGTAGAGCGCCTGGTCGCGCACGGCCTCCAAAGACGCCTCCCAACCGCCCGCCCCGTTGAACACGTCGGCCACGTAGTATCCCATGTTGTGACGCAGACGCATATAGAATATCAGGTTTTTTATTACCGTCGCGTTCTGCGTTGGCATGGGGCCTAGGTCGCTCTCGAGGGTGGAGCGGTGGTCCTCGAAGGACTCCGGCTCCGTCGTGTCCATCCAGTACCACGTCTGATGCGCCACGGCCTCGTCGTAGTTGTCGCGCACGCTGGCGCACCATCTGTCAATGGACGCAGAGCCGAAATCGACCGACTCGAAGTCCCCTCCCGCAGACGCCACGTCACGCCAGCTCTGGGGGAGCGCCGCCCACTGGTTCGGGGCGTGCGCCTCCATGGTGGCGCACAGTCGGACAGCGCTGCCGTAAGTCCAGTGCAAGATGCCTATCGACTTGGCGTCACCCCAGTTGACGTAGGCGTCGTAGCTGGTGGAATCCCATGCACATGATGACTCCCAAAGACCTAGCAGGTACATAGCGTAAAGTTTTTGGTTGTCGGTAAATGCCATAAAACACCTCCAAACTAAAAAGCCCCGATGTTTCACGTGAAACACCGGGGCCGTGGTTAAAACTTCGCTTCCGGCACCCAGCTACCGGACTTGCGCCTAAAGCCGCTGGCTGCGGATGGGTCACCCTCGCGGTTCTTGACCGGTTGCCACGTGCCCGACTCCCTGCGCCAGAGGCCTTCCGACTTGTTGGAGCTATGCCAGGCGTTGGACAACCTGCGCGCCCCGGGGTAGTAGTCCGCGAAGACCTCTGAGAAAGAGACCGAGAACGTTCCGCCAGCCCCCATGAGTGCCTTGGGGTCGGTCCTGTCCCAGTCGTACCACCTCGTGTAAGGGGTGATGATGGTTATATCGCTGTCAAACGGGCTCCCGGTGATTACCTGGGAGCGGGTCGTGGAGCCTCCCCACTCTCCGGAAACGGTGGGAGGTTTGTGCATGTCCTCGGCGTAGAGGCCCCATATGTTGACCGAATCGAAGTTTGCCTCGCTTCCGAAGACGGCGTTTCGCTGCTGCACGCAAAGGGCGTATGTGTCGTCCCCGCCGTCGGCAAGGTCTATCGTCGAGGTGGTGAGCGGGAAGTCGGCCCAGCATATGCCGCCCACGTTGATGAAGCCGCCTCCGACCTCAGACCCCCAGTCCCAGTGGGCGGACCAGTCGGTGACGGACGAGTCGAGACGCCATTTGCCCGCATCGGGACCCGACCCCTCGAAAAGGCTGCAGCCTAGGTTGAAATGAAAGCTAACGTTCATGAAACTGCCGTACTGGCCTACCCACTCGCAGTAGAGGGTGGAGGAGGCGTAAGGCGTCGTAGGGTAGCTCATAGGAACCGCCTACTTCTGCCAAAGGTCGTTGTCGGCCACACCGGCATGAGCGATGAGTCCGGCGCTGGATGCGGGGTTCGGGTTTGCGTCTGCACTGAAGATGTTGATGGTCGACACGGGAATCGGGGTCGTTCCGCTACCCCACGTAACCGCACCGGTGTTCGCATCCACAGTTCCTCCCCCGTAAATCTTGTTAATAATATCGGCCAGGGTCTTGGATGTCTTGGTTGACAGTTGCGTCACCTGGTTGGAAAGCGCGTTGATTCGACCGTCGAGCCGCGATATGTCGGCGTCGTGCTTTGCCTTAAGCGCGGATAGGTCGGCTTCGAGGTTGGTAACTGCGGTCGTTAGGTTATGCACAGAGTTCTGCAAAGCCGTGATGGCGTCCCCATGTCGACCCACGGTGTCCTCAAGCGTCTCTATACGGTTCTCAGCGGAGGTCATGCGCGTCTCAAGCGACGTGACGCGGGTTGCAAGTGCCTCAATCTGACTCTCCAGGTTGGCAAGCCAAGCTGTAGGGTCGTGTACGGTGTAGTACCAGGCCAGGGTCAGGCTGTTGCACGGACTCCCCCACTCGACCACGCGGGCGATATGGAGGGCGTTTTTTCCGAGATAGCGAGTGTCGAAGTCTGGCACCACGAGGCCGACGAAATCGCCCACCTTGGGTTGGTCGACCTCGGGAATGGTGGCATCGGTGTAGGTGAAAGGCTCATAGGCTGTAAAAGCGGAGGTGTCTACCGACGTGGTTCCGTAGTAGCAGTGCATGGCGCTCAAGGTGCGTAGCATGGAGTCTGCGTCCGAGCACAGGCCCGCGAGCCAGTGTATTTGGGCCTCGTAGCTCAGAGCCTCGCCGAACGTCTGGGGGATGGAGAACCGAGGGGTGAAGGGAGGGCGGTACCAGTAGCCGCCCTGCCCGGCCCCCGGCGTGTATGCCGGGGGCGTCGGGTAGGTGTTGGGCATGAGATGCTCCTTACATCGGCTGATTGTAACCGGTGAATACAGAATCAACAATGAAAATAAATTCGCCAGTATTAGAATCTCCTATGTTGAATTGAATATAAACAGTACCATCTGTAATATTATAAATATTTTTACCTTCAATAATGGTGTTACTGCTCTTGTGAACTAGCATCGGTTTATTAGAGAGTATGAATTTAGTAAAGGCGGGAGGTATGTTGATATCAGTTCCATTAATTTTAATATTTACCTCTACCCCCCCGTCGCCCCCCTCAGAGTCAACCGTAAAATCGCAGTCTCCATAGATGCGATTATTTTTAAAACGAACGTTATTATAGACAAGTTTTGATGTACCGCCTGATACAGTTATACTGTTATAATTAATCAAGCTTCCATCTACATAATCCATCATCAGCCCGTTGGTAGTCAGCAGGTCGTTGTGGGCGACGGTAACGGCGGTTCGGGTCGTAAAGGCGTTGGAAATCTCATGAGATACGTCAAGGGAGTTGGTGGAGTAGAGCAGATTCCAAGAGGCCCATCCCTCGTCCGAGAAGTAGTGTCGGTAATAGGTACGTCCACCATTGTATTCCACAAGATACTGGGCAGTGTATTTAGAAGTGGACAGCATTGGAACAACGTAGAGGTTAAACGCCATGGTCACGTCGTTTGGCTTGTTAACGACGGTATGGACCATCTTCGTGAACCTCGCAGAATAGTTACCTGGTTCTTTATAGGTGTTCAGGTCAGCTCCCTCTGGAATCAGTTCGTTGTCGAAGCTCATGAACTGCGTTGTAAGGTAGTTCCTGAGGGCGCTCATGGGTGCCGCGTCGTAGCGGTCGTTCGGTGCGTCGTGCATGACAAAGATGGCCGAGCTGTCCAAATCGTCGGTCACGTACGGCGTGTTGCCCCCGGTTCCTCCCTTGGACACAGGCAGGGGGATTGGGGCGTAGTCGGCAATAGACCCGGCGCTTTGAAGGTCCTTATGCCCGCTTACGATGTTTCTAGCCTCGGTAGAAATATTCTTCATAAACTGAGTTCCATCTGGAGCAACTCCGTACAATCTCTCAACGACGAATGTGCTAGATACTTTATCCACTTTCCCCTCAATCTCCGCTTCGAGGGGAGAGATGTTTGCGGTTACGTAATCGGCAACGGCTTTAGCTGAGGGTATTGACGCTTCGGTATGATTGTCAGGATTGTTAAATGCACTCGACGGCAACATATCAACGCGGCCCTCGCCGTTTGTGCTATTAGCATAGATTTGCGTATTATTTCCTGCTAATAGTACAGGTGTTGTAGAGGTAATCTTATCCCTCTTGACAGAGTCAAGGTATCTAGTGTCCTCCTCCCGGTCGTATCGCTCGTTCATAACGTCGTACATGTGGGCGTACTGGCACAGCTCGCCGTTCTCCGCGACCTGCTTTCGGCACGGGTTGAACCCATCGTCCAGGTCTTTGCAGGATTCGTCAATCATACTGACCTCCTAATACACGTTGATGTTGGGGCGTACCAGCTGGCAGAAGCAGACCTCTAGGCTCGTGAACAGCATCTCTAGGGCGTTGTTGACGCCGAGCGCCCACTGCTGCAAGCCAACGACCACGTTGCCGTAGGTGTCGTTCTGGTAGCTGTCTTGCAGGTGGTTGGCTGCCGAGTTCTGGCCGGTGTTGTGCTGCCCTGCATCGTAGTACAGCGTCGGGTCTTTGCCTACCATGGTCTCCTTGGGGTTGCGGGAGCTGTAGGCGTCTGCGGTCTGGCTGCCGTTCACGGTGGAGTCGCTCACGTGGTCGGTCTTAGACCTAGAGGTGCGGGAGAGTTCGTCGGCGCTTATGCTTTCGAGGGTTGCAAAGATGGGGTTTAGCGTCGGCATGTGCTCCACCATCCTGCGGTTCAGGAAGTATATGAACTGGTAGGGCGTCTCCCCGCGTATCTCCCGCCACATGAAATGGTTTACGATAAGGTCGTTAAGCCGTTGGCGCTTCGACTCGTCCCATATCGGGTAGTCCGCAAGCCCCAGGTCGTAGCCGTAGTTGAGCACGTCGTACAGAGTCATGTTGTACTGCTGGCCGATGCCGATTGCGGTGTTCACCTGGTATACGCTATTCGAGGTAGGCGAAGGACTCATCTGCTGCGTCACCCCCTTGGGTGTTGAAGTCGTCTAACGCGACCTCGTTGTCGGCTCGACGGTTGATTTTCCACTCGACCTTTATATCGGTTCCGAACAGCTCGTTTGCACGCTTGGCCGCTTGGCGGCGGGCATCGAGGCGGGAATGGCGGGAAAGTGCTATCTGCTCGTTGTTTGAGTCCATCTCGCCCTGAATCATGCGCTCTCGCTTCTCGCCGCTCATGGAGTCGGTCCCGAGGCAGTTCATTATGTCGGCGATGAGGTCGATTTTGAGGTCGTGGAGCTTGTCGGCGATAAAGGGGGCCTGTGTGTTGAGGACCCCCGCCTGCGCCGAGAAGCTGAACCCCTCGTTCTGGATGATGGCGGGTTCGTGTCCGACAAGCTGCTTGAAGTAGTTCACCGTATCTGTGCGGGCCTCCTCCGAGCAGGTGAGCACCCAGGGGGTGAGTTGGGCCAGAACGTTCTCGTCGATGGTGCGGTCGATGTGGGCGAGGCGTCGGGAGTATAGGTCGATGTAGTCCATCATGGGATACCGCAGCACGTTGTCGAAGCAGTATGCGGCGTTGGCCACCTCGACGTAAGGGGTCCCGTCCGGGGCTACCTTTACCACATCGTCGCAACGCCGGTCCCAAACCTCAGTCCCGTTGCCGGCGATAAGCTGCACCTCCTGGGGGTTGTAGTACATGTCAAGCATGTCGGTCTGCGACCCCCCGGCAAAGGCGAGAACGCCTGGGGCCTTCTCGAAGAAGCAGCCCCAGCCTTGGTAGAGCAAGGTCATCTCGACAAAGCGGGGGTCTACCTCCTTGGGAAGATTCACCCACTCGAACTGCTCAAGCGCGAGGGTCATCATGTAGTTGCGCCAAAAACGCTGGGTCTTGGCGTTCATCTCGGCGGTGGTCCAGGCGGTGTCCTCGATGTCGGATGCGCAGAGACAGCCGGGGGTTGGGCCGAAAGCGACGTTGACGGGACCGCCGGGGTTGAAGTTCATGTTGAGGTTTGTAGGCATGTCGTCACCTCCTATGTGTAATAGGTCTGTATCTTAGTCTGGATGGGTTGAATGTCGGTAGGCTTTGCCTTGCCTATCCGGCTGGGCTCTGCCCATACGGTCGTCCCCTGTTGGAGGATTGCCCTGATGCGGTCTTTGTCCGTCTCGTCGGCGCGGGCGCACTCCAAGTAGACCTCTGCAAAGCGCCAGTAAGAGCATGGGGTGCATATGCGCAGGTCGTCGGGGATGTCGATGTATCGGTTTACCGTATAGCCCCAACGCCGGAAGTAGTCCCCGAGCTTTGCCACGTAGGCGGGATTGATGCGCTTGTACTTGACGAAGAGGGTATAGGCCAAGCCGTTGGCGTACCTCATCCCCTGCCCGCCGATGTTGCCGACGGAGCTTGGGGGCTTCAGCTGGGCGTCGGCCACACCGGATTCGATGGCTTTGATTGCCTGGGCATAGTCACCGGATATCTTGGCTGTCTCGAAGTTGTAGTCGTTGAGGCCTGTGTTAAGCCCTCGCCAAGCGTCTCCGATGTAGGGCACCTGGGACACGATGCCGCCGAGAGCAAGGCCCATGGCGGCGTTTGTACCCTGCTGTGTCCACCCCAAGCCTAGGTCGCGACCCCAACCGGCTACCGCCTCCGCTCCCGAGCTGATGGCACCGGTGCCGAGGTCGCGCAGGGTGTTGGCGGCCTGGGCCATGTATGCCTGGTCGGAAGGCGAGAACGGGTAGCCTACCTGGTTGCTGAAGTTCCTGGCCTGGTTAAGCGTGCTCATCTCCTGGTTGTATGACGCCGTGTCGTACTGGTAGTGGCGAGAGTGTGCAGTGGATGCCATATAGACTATGGCTGAGTTGTTGATAATCGACCACTGGGGGAACTGGTCGAACCATACGGCTGTGTCCAGGAGGTCGCCGAACGGTACGGTTGCACTGCTCGTGGTGGTTGCGGTGCCGTCGGTCTGTACCATGGACAGGGTGAAGGTGCCTGGGTTGTTGCTGCCGTAACCCCAGGGGATGGCGGCTGCTTCCAGGTAGGGGGCCACGGCGCACGCCATGATTTTGACCGGTGTGTCGTTGGCGGGGAGGAGCTGCGGTTTGAGGAACACGCTGTTCTGGCCGTTGGAAAGCTCTACCACGGTGTAAGGGTACGCCCACAGCTTGCGAAGGTCCCTGTAGTCGGCAAGACCGTCCCAACCCTGGTTTAGGATGACGCCGGTCTTAATGCTGGCACCGGTGGTGCCGAGGTCGAATATACCGTCGCTTGCTGCGTGGAAGGTCATCAGCTGGGGGTTGGCGCTTGCCCCGAAGAGATGCCCTGCCGGCCCGATGTCGTCTGGCTGCACGAGGGCGCGCGGTACTGAGGTGATGGACACGATGCACTGGGTGACCCAGCTGTACAGGCTCATCTCATGGAGGATTTGGGAGACCGAGCTGGCGGAGGTGTCCAGGTCGATTAGGTAGACCGCTGAACCTGAGAAGATACCGTTGTAAAAGCCGCCGACGGCGCTTTTGAGCGTGGGGTTGTCCACGCTCCCAGGGTCTGCGGTGAGGTCGGCGGTGGACACTATGGCAAGGTAGTCGGCCTTGGCGACGCCGTTGGAGCCGGTCTGCAGGCTGTATGTCTCTACGTAAAAATCCTGAAATTCGGGGCCGTTGTCCAACCCCTCCGGAATGCTGAAGTAACGGTTGAGGGTTGCCGGGACGTTGTCGGTCGCGAGGCATGGGGTGTTGACCATCGGGAGGTGCCCTTGGGTATAGTACCCGGTGCCCATCTCGACGTCAAAGAGATACTGCTGCCACACGTCGGTCTGCAAGGTCAGCGTGGTCGGCTGGGGTGCGTCCTGGGTACAGCCGGTGATGAAATAGTAATAGTTGATTGGAGGCGTCACCGGGTCGGTGTCACGTACCGGGTTGCTTACAACAACATAGTTGTAGTGAAACGCCGACGTATAGGGTACGTCGATGGTTATAGGCTCACCGGGGTAGCAGTATACCGACGAATGCACGCCGATGCTCAGGGATTCGAGCGTAGCAAAGTAGTTCAGGCGGTCGGTCATGGTGTCGAACTGCACCACGTCGTGATAGTTTATGTCCCACGGAACGCGGTAAAGGGTTACGGTGGCTCCCGGCTCCCAGGTGGTTACTGGCATATGTTCACCTCCTAGTGTTTCACGTTAAGCGAAGAAAGGCCCTCCCCGAAGGGAGGGCCGGAAAAGGACTAGCCGACGGTAATAGTAACGGTGTCGGTATAGGTCTGGGTCGCGCCAGACGGGTTGATGTACGAGGCAGTGCCGGTGAGGGTGAGCTTACCGCCCTTGGTAGCGCCTGTCTTCTGGAGATGCAGTACGTTCTTGCTATCAATCCACGTGCGGTTGTTCAGGTCGAAATCGGCTGCAATATCCCAGGTGACGGCGTTCGGGCGGACGCCTAGACCGGTAAGGTCGACCGTGGCGGGAGAGCCAGTGAGCGTACCCTGAAGCTGCACGTTGAGGGACTGGGTCTTGCCAGGCTCGACGGTGGCGTTGGCGGGGGTGATGTCGACGCCGGTAACGGCCATGGTGACGGTCGGGGTTACGGTCGAGGTGCCGCCGTAGGTAAAGAGGATGGCGGGTACGAAAGGAGAGACCGAATAGATTCCCTGATGGTGGAGCCAGTAGTTGGTCGTGAGGTTGCTGCCGTCCTGGAAGGAACGCATACCCTTGAAGGTGTCGTGGCAGACGAAGAAATCCCTGGTGGTGAGCAACGCACAGGCGTTGGGGATGGGCAGCTCGTCCACGACGATTCGGCGCACGTCGATGTCGGCCAGCTCGACGTGGAAAAGGGAAGCGAGCACCTCGACGTCCAGGTTGGACTCGCACTCGGGGATAGTGATGAGCATCAGCTCAGATGGGTCGGACACAAAGACGGGAATGTCAATGACGTTGGCGTTGTATCGGGAGCTGGGAACCTTCATCTTACCGGTGAGGGTGCGGACCTGCTTGAGCAGTTCTTTACCGCCCGCCTCGGTGGTGAGGGGGTCGTTCTCGAGGTTGACGGTGTAAAAGCCCCAATGCTTCTCATAGTAGGCAATAAGTTCGAGCATGATGCGGTACTCGTCGTACTCGTCGGCATTCATGGGAGCGTTGAGGAATCCGGCCACCAGCGAGGAAAGGCCGTATTCCGAATCAAAGGATTGGCGCAGTTCCACCTCGTTGATGGAGATGGGGTACGTGTCCTCGCGGTTGCGGGAATGGAACCACTCCTGGGCTTCCGGCGCGTGAACGTCGAGGAGGGTCGATGCCTGGGAGTAGGCGTGGCCCTTAATCCACTTGGGGGCAATCTCCTGGATTGTGTGCCCGTACTGCATGGTAGCGCCCTTGAACTCACGCATGGGGTTCTTGTACTCCTGGTTGCGCACACGAACCATACCGATTCGCATTACAAGAGCGCTCACAAAGTAGTTCCACATGTCGTTGTTGAGCGGGTCGAACAAAGCCCCAAGGGTTGCGTCGATTCCGTGGATGGTAGGGTTGGGGATGCGCTGCTGAAAGTCGTTGGTGGCTTCGAGCCAAACCGAAGCCATGATGGTTGAGTTCTTCTCTGCCATGGTTATACACTCCTAATGTTTCACGTGAAACGTTGCTGTTAGATATCGAGGTCAGAAATAGGCTTGACGGTAGCCTTCCCAGTGTCGTTGGTAGAGGCAAAGCCGGTGTCAGCGCTTGCAGGGGTCCCGGACTTTACGAGGGTGGAGACTACCTTGGTAAGGTTGGAGATTGCCTCCCCCATGCTGGTCAGCTTGCGGTTGATTTCGTCCTGAGCGCGTTTGGTCGCGTCGATGTCGTCCCTGGTGTCGGCGTCGGTGTCGCGAACTTCCTGCTCCTCGTCGGTCTTGGAGGAGTCGATATCGTCGCGGGTGTCGGCGTCGGTGTCCTTGATCACGTCGTTGTCGGTGGCTTCTGCCATGATGTTAACCCTCCTTCTTGGGCTGCTGGGATTCCACGGTGCTGCACAGGTTCTTAACCTGGCTTATAAGCTCGTGGTTGGATTCTTTAAAGTTGTCCATCGACTGGCGAAACTCGCCGAGGGTCGTATTGCACATGTAATACATGGCGGCAAAAGCGGCGATAGGAAAGCCGATGTTGCCGATGAGTTGAGATAGCATCTCCATTTCCATAGGTTTACACCTCCTAGATGTGGTAGGCGGTGGTTAGAGCCGTATGTATGCGCTCCGGCGTGGCGGTTGCAAGTGCTGGTTAAAGCACGACCAGGCCCCAATAGCCGGGGTTACGCTTCTCGAATGTATTATAGCCGATAAACAGGAAAAACCGCCTAGTGTCAAGGGACAATAGGCGGTTGTGTGAAGGAAATATACTAAAACACCCTAGATGGCACTGGCATAGATGATGTGCTCGTCGTAGTAGACCGGGGTACCGGTCTCATAGTCCATGGCTTCGCAACCGTACTCACATCCGGTAGTGATGATATCAACGTTATATACGTTGCAGTAGTACATCATTTCTTCTTCCGATGTGAAATGAATAAGGGAGCAAACATCGTCGCAATCGTCAGTAAATACGAGCGTGTAGAGCTGATGGTCATCGGAGAGGTCGATGACGTCGGAGGCGATGACTATAA
>ERZ857982.1865-NODE-1865-length-18135-cov-15.072732_pt1 | contig 18135 bp, 16 predicted proteins | sample MGYA00519955_ERZ857982 | MGnify/ENA primary metagenome ERZ857982 (study PRJEB31778, sample SAMEA3449416) | human gut metagenome | biome: human gut; feature: human-associated habitat; material: faeces | place: United Kingdom | collected 2010/2012 ... | reverse complement strand
TCCGCGTCTCCGTTCCGGCGGCAAAGAGCGGCATCGCCGCGGCGGTCGTGCTCGGTGTGGGCCGCGCCATCGGCGAAGCGATGGCCGTGATGATGGTCTCGGGCAACGCGCCGAACATGCCCGGCTCGATCTTTGAGAGCGTCCGCTTTCTCACGACGGCGGTCGCGAGCGAGATGTCGTATTCGAGCGGCTTGCAGCGTCAGGCGCTCTTTTCCATCGCGCTCGTGCTGTATCTTTTCATCCTGCTCATCAATGCGGCGCTCAACTTCTTCTTAAAGCGCGACAAGGAGGGTAACTGATGCTGAAAATGCAGTCCTCGGTCCGCCGCAAGGCCTATATCACGGCGATGAAGCTCCTGATGGGCGTCGCCGCAGTATTGACTTGCGCGCTCGTAGTCGGTATGATTGGTTATATATTGGGCAACGGCATTCCGAACATCACCTGGGAGATGCTCTCCACCGCGCCGAGCTATCTTGCCAACCGCGTCGGCATCCTGCCGGACATCCTGAGCACGCTCTACATCGTCATCGCGACGCTTTTAATCGTGCTGCCGCTCGGCGTGGGCGCGGCCATCTACTTAAATGAATACGCCGCGAACAAAAAGCTCGTCTCCATCATCGAATACGCGTCCGAAACGCTCTCCGGTATCCCGTCGATCATCTACGGCCTTGTCGGCATGCTGATCTTCTGCAAAAACGGCACGTCGCTTCTTGCGGGTGCGCTGACGCTGACGATCATGAACCTGCCGACCATCATGCGCACGACACAGGAGAGCCTCAAGACCGTACCGCAGAGCTACCGCGAGGGCGCGTTCGGCCTGGGCGCGGGCAAATGGCGCACCATCCGCACGGTGGTGCTGCCAAGCTGCGTGGACGGTATCGTGACGGGCTGTATCCTGTCGATCGGACGCATCCTCGGCGAGTCGGCGGCGCTCTTATTCACGGCGGGCTCGGCGCACATGCTCTACAACTTCTTTGAGGGCATGCACAACGCGGGCGCGACGCTGACGGTGGCGCTGTACTTCTACGCCAAGGAGTCGAGCGATACGGGGGTGGTGTTCGCCATCGCGGCCATTTTGATGCTGCTGACGATGCTCATTAACCTCATCGCCGATCTGGTCGGCCGATACTTCAGGAGGAAACAGCAATGATACGACCTGTCAACGGAAGCGGCATGAAGCGCATGGCGCTCTTAAATGACCTTTCCTGCTTCGGCAAGTGTTCGCTGAGCGTGGCCATGCCCATCCTCTCTTCCTACGGGGTGGAGACGGTACCGCTGCCGACGGCCATTTTATCGACGCACACGGCGGACGGCTTCGGCAGCTACGTCATGCGCGATATGACGGACGAGATGAAGGCCTTTGCCGCGCACTGGAGACAGCTTCAAATCAAATTCGACGGCATCTGCATGGGCTTTTTCGGCTCGGTGGAGCAGATGCATTTTGCAAAAGATTTCCTCCGCGACTTTGCGGGGGAGGATACCATCGTTGTGGTCGACCCCGTGCTCGGCGACAACGGCGCGCTGTACGGCTGCTTTACCGAAGAGTACGTGCAGGCGATGCGCGCGCTGTGCGAAAGCGCGCAGCTTATCACACCAAACCGCACGGAGGCGGCGCTGCTCGCGGGCTGCGGGATGGACGCGCCGATAGAAACGCTTCTTAAAGCGCTCACGGTGGAAAATGTCATCATCACCGGCGTCCACCGCGGGGAGGAGATCGGCTACTGCGCGCGGTTGAACGGGCGGTATATGGAAATTTTCAAGCCCTGCCTTCCGCAGACGCTGCATGGCACGGGTGATGTGTTCGTCTCCGCCCTGTGCGGCGAGCTGATGAACGGTAAAGGCATGCCGCAAGCCCTGAAAGACGCGGCGGAATTCTGCGACGACTGCGTGCAGAAAACGGCAAAACGCGGCGAGAGCCACTGGTACGGCCTCGCCTTTGAAGACAAATTGAAAGAGGGGAGAGGGCTATGAACAACATCCTTTCCGTTGAGAACCTGTGTCTGTGGTACGGGAGCCATCAGGCGCTCAAGGACATCAACATTGAAATTCCCGAAAAAAGCATTACGGCGCTCATTGGCCCGAGTGGCTGCGGCAAGTCGACGTTTTTAAAGACGCTCGACCGCATGAACGATTTGATCCCCGATGTGAAGATCACGGGCAGCGTCCTCTATAAGGGTGAGGACATTTTTGACTCGTCCGTCGATGTGAGCGAGCTTAGGCGTCAGGTGGGTATGGTGTTCCAGAAGCCGAACCCCTTCCCGATGAGCATTTACGACAACATTGCCTACGGTCCGCGCACGCACGGCGTGAAGAACAAGGCAAAGCTCGATGAGATCGTTGAAAAATCCCTGCGCGGCGCGGCGATTTGGGACGAGGTCAAGGACCGCCTGAAGAAAAACGCGCTTGGCCTCTCCGGCGGCCAGCAGCAGCGCCTTTGCATCGCCCGCGCGCTCGCGGTCGAGCCCGAGGTGTTGCTGATGGACGAGCCGACAAGTGCGCTCGACCCCATTTCGACGTCGAAGATCGAAGAGCTCGCGATGGAGCTCAAGGAGAAGTACACCATCGTCATCGTCACGCACAACATGCAGCAGGCGGTGCGTATTTCCGACCACACGGCGTTCTTCCTGCTCGGCGAGCTCGTAGAGTACGGCGAGACGGAGAAGCTCTTCTCCCAGCCGCAGGACAAGCGGACAGAAGATTACATCACGGGGAGGTTCGGTTAAATGAGAAGCCGGTTTGATGAACAGCTTGCGCTTTTGAACCGCGAGCTCATTGAGATGGGCGCGCTGTGCGAGGAGGTCATCGCCCTTTCGGCACAGGCGTTGACGGAGGGCAACGCGGAGCTGGCCGCGCGCGTCGCACCGCTCGATCAGGAGATCGACCGCAAGGAGCGCGAGATCGAGTCGCTGTGCCTAAAGCTTCTTTTGCAGCAGCAGCCCGTGGCAAAGGACCTGCGCCAGATCTCGGCGGCGCTCAAGATGATCACGGACATGGAGCGCATCGGCGACCAGGCCGAGGATATTGCCGAGATCATCACGTTCCTCGGCGGGCGCGGTGCGGAAAACAGTAATCTCCTGCGCGAGATGGCGCGCTCGACCATCAAGATGGTGACCGAGAGCGTGGACGCCTATGTCAAGCACGACACAGCGCTTGCCGACCAGGTCATCGCCGAGGACGACACCGTGGACGACTATTTCGCGCGCGTGAAGAAGGACCTCATCAAGCGCATCGCGCAGGACCCTGATGATGGTGAATTCGCACTCGACCTGCTGATGATCGCCAAGTATTTTGAGCGCATCGGCGACCATGCGACGAACATCGCCGAATGGGTCATTTTCTCTGTGACAGGAGAGCATAAGGAGGGGTAAAGTATGATCTGGTGCGTGGAAGACGATGCCAGTATCCGCGATATCGAGGTATATGCCCTGCAATCGACCGGCTTTGAGGCCAAGGGCTTTGAAGACGGTACCTCGTTCTGGGAGGCGCTGCGCACGGGAAGACCCGAGCTTGTCGTGCTCGATGTGATGCTCCCCGGCATCGACGGGATGGAGCTGCTGCGCCGCATGCGCGCGGACGCGGCACTTTCCGATATCCCTGTCGTCATGGCGACGGCCAAGGGCGCGGAATACGACAAGATCCGCGGTCTCGACCTCGGTGCGGACTATTATCTAACAAAGCCGTTCGGCGTGATGGAGCTCGTCTCCTGCGTCAAAGCGGTGCTGCGCCGCTGCGGCACGAAGACGGCAGCCCAGCTGCGCTGCGGCGGTCTGGTGCTCGACGAAGAGAGCCACACCGTCACGGCGGATGGAGAGAGCGTCGCGCTGACATACAAGGAATTCGAACTGCTGCGCCTGTTCCTCTCACATCCCGGCACGGCGTTTTCGCGCGACCAGCTCATGGCGGACGTGTGGGGCACGGACTACTGCGGCGAGACGCGCACGGTGGACATGCACATCCGCACGCTGCGGCAGAAGCTCGGCGCGTACGGCGAGAAGATCGAGACCGTGCGCGGCGTGGGCTACCGGATGGAGGGCAAGGCATGACAAAAAAGATCTTTCACTCCATCCTGCTTGTGGCGGGCACGGTGCTGCTGGCGAGCCTGCTCGTCATCATGGGCTGCCTGTACGAATACTTCGGGAGCGTCGAAAAAAAGCAGCTGCGCGACGAGCTGGAGCTTGCCGCCGTCGCCGTGGAGGAAAACGGGACGGAGTATCTCTCTCAGCTCTCCTCCGAGCGCTACCGCCTGACGTGGATCGAAAACGACGGTACGGTGCTCTACGACACCGTGACCGATGCCGAAAGCCTTGAAAATCACGCCGACCGCGTGGAGGTCAAGCAAGCGCTGGAATACGGCGAGGGCGAGAGCACGCGCTATTCCTCGACACTGCTGCAAAAGACGATGTACTGCGCGGAAAAGCTCGCGGACGGGAGCGTGCTGCGCATTTCGATGAGCCGCGCGACGGCGGGTGTGCTGCTCGTCGGCATGGTGCAGCCCATTTTAGTGGTGCTGATCGTGGCGCTAATCCTGTCCTCTGTTTTGGCCAAGAGCCTGTCGTGCCGCATCGTCCAGCCGCTCAACAAGCTGGATTTGGAGCATCCGCTTGAAAACGACGCTTACGAGGAGCTCGCCCCGCTGCTCGGGCGCATCAACCGCCAGCACTTGCAGATCGGCGAGCAGATGGACGAGCTGCAGCGCCAGCAGACGGAATTTTCGCAGATCACAAGCAGCATGCGCGAAGGGCTTGTGCTGCTCGACGAAAAAGAGCATGTGCTGAGTATCAACCCCGCGGCGGAAAAGCTCTTCGGCACGGACGAGAGCTGCGTCGGGCAGGACTTTTTGACCATCGACCGCAGCCACGACATGAGCCTTGCCATCGAGCGCGCCATGGACGAGGGGCACAGTGAGGCGCGCGTGGAGCGCGGCGGCCGTATCTGGCAGTTTGACGTCAGCCGCATCGGCACAAGCGGCGCGGCGGTCGGCGCTGTGTTGCTGGCTTTCGACATCACCGAGCGCGAGACAGCGGAGCAGACGCGCCGTGAATTCACGGCGAACGTGTCGCACGAGCTCAAAACGCCGCTGCAAGGCATCATCGGCAGCGCGGAGCTGCTGGAAAACGGCATGGTGAAGCAGGAGGACGTCCCCCGCTTCGTCGGCCACATCCGAAAAGAAGCGCAGCGCCTTGTCACGCTGATCGGCGACATCATCCGCCTGTCCCAGCTCGACGAGGGCGACGAAATGCCGCGCGAGACGGTCGACCTGCTCACGCTTTCGCAGGAGGCGGCGGACGATCTCAAGACCGCGGCGGCGGAGAAGAACATCGCGATCGCCGTCGAGGGCGAGAGCGAGACCATCGGAGGCGTACGGCGGCTTTTGTACGAGGTCATCTATAACCTCTGCGACAACGCCATCAAGTACAACGTCGAGGGTGGCAGCGTGAAGGTAAGCGTCGGCGAGCGGGACGACAAGGCGTTCGTCTCCGTGGCCGATACGGGCATCGGCATCGCGCCGGAGCACCAGAGCCGCATTTTCGAGCGCTTCTACCGCGTGGACAAGAGCCACTCGAAGGCAAGCGGCGGCACGGGCCTCGGCCTTTCCATCGTCAAGCACGCCGTGCAGTACCATCATGGTACAGTCGAGCTTCATAGCGAAGAGGGCAAGGGCACGACGATCTGCATCCTGCTGCCGAAGGAGTAAGTGAATAGTAAGAGAGCCGCAGGCACAGCCTGCGGCTCTCGTTTTAGTTGACGATTCTCAATAATTCTCCGCGTGGACTTCAAAGTAGCTCTGCGGGTGGTTGCAGGTGGGGCAGACGTCGGGGGCCTTGGTGCCGACGACGATGTGGCCGCAGTTGCGGCACTCCCAGACCTTGACCTCGCTCTTTTCAAAGACCTTGGCGGTCTCAACGTTGCGCAGCAGCGCGCGGTAGCGTTCCTCGTGATGGCGCTCGATCTCGCCGACGAGGCGGAACTTCTGCGCCAGCTCGGGAAAGCCCTCTTCCTCTGCGGTCTTGGCGAAGGAATCGTACATGTCGGTCCACTCGTAGTTTTCGCCCTCGGCGGCGGAGAGCAGGTTGTCGGCGGTGGAGCCGATGCCCTGGAGCTCTTTGAACCACATCTTGGCATGCTCCTTTTCGTTGTCCGCGGTCTTCTGGAAGAGCGCGGCAATCTGCTCATAGCCCTCCTTCTTGGCGGTGGAGGCGAAGAAGGTGTACTTGTTGCGCGCCTCGGATTCGCCCGAGAAGGCGGTGCGCAGGTTCTGCTCGGTTTTGGTGCCGGAATACTTGTTGGTCTTCATGGTGAAATTCTCCTTTTTCTCTCAAAATTTAATGCTCTTTCTGCGCTTTGCGGCAGGCGGGGCAGAGATAGTGAATGCGAAGGTCGTAGGACTGGATGCGCGCGCCGAGCACGGCTTCGATGTCGTGCGTCAGGTCGGTGAACTTGAAGTCTGCGAGCGCGCCGCAGCGGGTGCAGATCAGGTGATCGTGGCGCGTGGTGTTGTCGTAGCGATCGGGCGCGCCGGGCTGCGACAGGCGGATGAGTTTGCCGTCCGCTACAAGCGTGTTGAGGTTGTTATACACCGTAGCTTGCGCAATTTTTGAATTTTCCTGCTTCATTTGCAGAAAAATCTGCTCGGCGGTCGGGTGCTCGGTGGAGCACAGGACGAGATCGAGAATCTGCTGGGCGTACTTGGTCATGCGTTTCTCCTAAATAAAAATTAGAATAATTCTTATTATAGCGATAAAAATAGAGTTGTCAAGCAAAAAATCAAAAATAGTTTGCGTCATGCGCGCACACGCTCCGGCATACCCTTTATGGAAAAGGGGGAATGAGATGGACCAGACGATAGCATTCCTGGGCGGCGACGCGCGCATGCGCCTGCTTGCCCAGATGATGGCGGCGGAGGGGTACGACATCTGCTCGTGGGAGCTGACCGGTGCGCCGAATGAACGGGCGCTGTGCGACGCGCTGAAAGCGGACATTATCGTCCTGCCGCTGCCGGCGGAGAAAAACGGCTATTTGAGCGGCACAGAGCTCACGATGGAGAGCCTGCTGCGCTCGCTGCGGCGCGAGCACCGCATTTTCGCGGGCAATGTGGGAAACGACGCGTCAACGCTCGCGCAGTCGTTGGGGCTTACGATCACGGACTACTTTGCCTCGGAAGAGCTGAGCGTGCGCAACGCGATCCCGACGGCGGAGGGGGCCATCGAGGCGGCGATGAAGCACACGAGTGTCACGCTGCACGGCACGCCATGCCTCGTGCTCGGCTTTGGCCGCATCGGAAAGGTGCTCGCGCACGATCTGAGCGCGCTGGGAGCGAAGGTCAGCGTCAGCGCGCGCAAGCGGTCGGACCTTGCGTGGATCGACGCGTTCGGCTACGCGCCGCTGCACACGAACCGCCTCTCCGGCACGCTGGGGGAATTCCGCGTGGTGTTCAACACCGTGCCGCATCAGGTATTGGACGAAACACTCCTTGCCGAGCTGCCGCCGGACTGCCTGCTCATCGAGCTTGCGAGCGCGAGCGGCTTTGACATGGATGCGGTCGAAACGCTTCGCCTTTCGTATCTCAAGGCAGGGGGACTGCCCGGGCGCGTCGCGCCAGAGACGGCGGCGCGGGCCATCAAAAAGACGTTATGTCGACTCATCAAGGAGGAAGCATGAAGATCGGATTTGCCTTTTGCGGCTCGTTCTGCAACCATCCCGAGCTGCTGAAGCTCTACGAGGACATCGCGCGCGAGCACGAGATTGTGCCAATCTTGTCGGAAAATGCGGCGAAGTATTCCACGCGCTTCGGCACGGCGGAGGACTTCGTCACCCGCGTGGAGGCTATCGCGGGGAGAAAGGCCGTGCGCAATATCGTCGAAGCCGAGCCCCTCGGCCCACAGGGCGCGATGGAGGTGCTCGTCATCGCGCCCTGCACGGGAAACACGCTTGCCAAGCTCGCCCACGGCATCACGGACGGCGCGGTGACGATGGCGGCGAAGGGGCACCTGCGCAACGGCAAGCCCGTTGTGCTTGCCATTGCGACGAATGACGGCTTATCCGCGAGCGCGCCGAACATCGCGGTGCTGCTGAACCGCAAGAACTACTATTTTGTCCCCTTCGGGCAGGACAACGCCGAGGCGAAGCCCACGTCGCTGATCGCGGACTTCCGCAAAATTATCCCGACGGCCGAGGCGGCGCTGGAGGGAAGACAAATTCAGCCGATTTTGCTGTGAAACGAGAAAAGGCAGGAATTTCCTGCCTTTTTTGTGATGTAACAATAAACTTGCGCGCGATTTTTGTCAATGCTCGCTGAACTTGCTTGAAAAATCCCCCTCGCTTCTTTATACTTTGCCATAGAGAGAAGAGAGGAGGGAGCGCGAATGGACGAAAACCTGCGCGAGACAACAGAGCTTCCGGAGAGCGGAGGGACTGCGCCGAACGAAGAGAATGAGCCCGAGACGAAGAGCATCCGCTTTGTGCCCAGCGCCTATGACCCGCGCGGCATCGAGCAGTGGCTTTCCGAGCGCGCGGCGGAGGGGAAGCTCCTGCTCCGCTACGACGATTTTGTGATCGGCGAGCCGTGCGACTGCCGCTATCACCTGGAACCCGCCGCGGACGATGACGACCCCGACGAAAGCCTGCGCGAAAAGCGCGCCCGCCTGGGCTGGGAGTACGTCTGCCGGACGAAGGACGGCATTTTCTACATCTGGCGCGGTGACAGGACTGCGCACGTCCCCACGCCGAAGGACTGTACGGACTCCTATGGCTACCGCAGACTGTGCAAAAAGCTGCGCCGCAGCTATTTTCTGCCGCTGGTCTATCTGCTGATGGACGCGGGGCTCATTTTTCTTGTGTTTTACGCGTGGAGTATCCCGCTGCTGTCGCTGCTCACGATGCCGAAGAATGATGTGATTCAGGGTGTTTCACTTCTCCTTGGCAGCATCATCGGTATGTTCAGCGGTGCACAGGAGAGGAAAGAGATGCGCACGCTTAAGCGCGCGATGGAGGATTGCGAGTATGTGGAGCAGATGCCGCGCAACCGCTGGGCGGGGGTAGACCGCGCGCTCTCGCTCATTGTCGTTGTGCTGATGGTCGCGGTGCTCTTCGGAAAAGGGGGATACAGCAAGTACGGCGATGACTATGACGAGCCGACGCTGCCCTATCTTCGCGCCGAAGAGCTCGGCGGCAATCCGTTCGACTGGTGCTATCAGCGAGATCTTTCCACCCCGCTCGGCGGGCGTGTGTACTCCGTCGGTGAAACCCCGTATGCGGGAATGATCGACGGCTGGGAGCAGCTGAGCACAGAGGTAGACTTCTACGCCCCGCGTATCTCTGTGCTGGCAACGCCCTTGACACATGAGCTGCGCGACTACTTCATGGGAAGCGGTGCGCAGACGCTTTCGATTGACGGCTTTGACGAAGCGTACTACGCAGAATTTATCAAACCAAATACCCGGCTTCCAAATGAACCGGACGAAGTCCACCAGTTTCTTATCCTGCGCCGCGGGGGAGAGATGCTTTACTTCCGCACCGAGGCACCCGACAGCCTGCGCGAGCATCTGGACGAGTTTGCAGATATCTTCAATCAGTACAGTGAATTAGCATAAAAAGAAGTGCGTTCCTAACGGGAACGCACTTCTTTTTTGCTATCTTGTCACTGCTCTAACTTTTTGAGCTCGTCGAGCTGGCCCTCCAGCGTGGTGAACGCCTCGGGCAGCTGTGCGACGGCAGCGTCCGCGCGCTTGAGCTCGCTCGACACGCTCTCGCAAGTCGCGCCGAGCGTCGAGAGCACCTGCTCGCAGTGCCCTCTGCATGCCGCGATCATTGCCTGCAAACGCTCGCGCGTGGCGGCGTCGAGCGCGTCGGCGCGCTCGCGGGCGGAGAGCTCTATGTCGGCGATGTGCGCCTTGACACGGCCATATTCCTCGACCTGCGGGCGGAGCTCGTCAAGCTCGCTTAAAAGGCGCTTGCGCTCCTGCTCGGCGGCGGAAAGGCGTTCGGCGTGCTGCGCTTCCAGCTCGGCGATGCGCTGCTCGGCAGCCTCCTCTTTGGCTTTCAGCTGGCGGTCGCAGTCGGCCTTGGCGCTCGCGAGCTTCTGCGCGCCCTCTTCGATCTGCGCGCGCAGCTCGGAGATCGTCTCCTGCGCGGCGGTCAGACCTTTTTTCAGTGCATCCTGCGCACTGGACGCGGTCGAATAGGACTCGGTGAGCTTGTCACGCTCGCACTCGGCGGCGGCGAGCTTGTCACGCAGCTCTGCATTCTCGCGGCAGAGGCCATCGCTCTCCTGCTCGAGCGCTTCGATCTGCTGCTTGCTCTCGAGCGAGGTTTTTTCGATATAACGGATGACGTCATCGCGGTTGAAGCCGCCGAAGACGGAACTCTTGAAGGTATTTTCCATGTTTCTCCCACCTTTTCCTTTGTCAAAGTTATGGTAACACAAACCCGCCGCGATGACAAGGAAAAAAGCGCGACCTCTTAAGGCTGCGCTTTTACGGTTTTATCGGAGAGGGAAGGAAACGCTCTTGCCCTTCTTGGTGAAAGTAAAGCTCTCCTGCTCTTCGCCGCCGGCTTTGGTGCAGCGCACGCGCTCGGCGCTCACGCTGCCGCTGACGTCGCCGCAGGTGACGCTGTCGCTTGCGCGGACATTGCCCTTGACCTCGCCGCAGCGGACGCTGTCGCTCGCGGACACGTCGCCGCCGACATTGCCGCAGGTGACGCTGTCGCTCGCGCGGACATTGCCCTGCACGTCGCCGGTGCAGTGCACACTGTCGCCCGCCTGCACATTGCCGCCGACATTGCCGCAGGTCACGTCATCGCCCGCGGTCACGTCGCCGCCAACGTCGGTGCAGGTCACGCCGTCACCGGCTCTGACGCTGCCGGAGATTGTCGAATCGGTGCAGACGACGGAAAAGTCGCTGTAAATATCCTGCGCCGTGCCGGAAAAGTGCAGCTCGACGGTCTTGCGGATCTCGTCATATTTGTCGTGGCGGAACAGGCTCCCCTGTTTCGGCTGGAGCAGCCGGTGCCCCTGGAAGAGCACGGCGTGGATGGCGTCGTCATCCTCCCACGGCAGTTCCGCCGCCACGGGCAGGATTTGATCGTTTGCGATGGCAGCCTTGCGCTCGCGGCCGAAGAGCTCATCGAGCGTCATCTCCAGCGCGTCGACAAGCTGCGGCAGCAGCGCGATGTCGGGACAGCAGACATCGCTCTCCCATTTGGAAACGGCCTGATTGCTCACGCCGAGAGTGTTTGCCAGTGCCTCCTGTGTCAGTCCTTTTTCTTTACGGCGGCGCAAAATGCGCGCGCCCATTGTCGATTCTTCCAAGTTGTCTATCCTCCTGCACTGCATTATAATAGTAAAGTGAGCGTTGGAAACGCGATGAGCGGGTGTCCCGCGTCGAACGGGAAGTCAGGCGCCGACGTTTCCCTCATATTCAGGCAGCACATCGTGTGCAAACGCCTGATCGCCGATCGTAACATGTTGGTCCTTCCTTGCCCCGTGCTGCAGCCGCGGCTTTGAATCACCGGTTATGGACTCAGTATAGGGGGCATGGGGAGGATTGACAATGGCGCGGTGGTTGAATCGGGGAAAATCCTTTCCAACCGCCGGTTGGAAAATGAAATTTCCCCTGATTTTTCAAGAAAAACTCAGTGCCGGATGACGGTGATCTCGCCCATATCCTTGGTGTAGTCGACCACATGCTGGAGGAAAAGCTGCGTGATCGTGGAGGGGAGGAATCCCTTTTTCACCGCGATGCCGATCTCGCGCGACTGCTTGACGTTGAGCGGCAGCGCGGCGACGCGGTAGCGTCCGGGCTTGATGAGCAGACTGTGCACGATGCCGACGCCAAGTCCCGCCTCGACCATGGACAAGAGCGCAAAGTCGCTCGTTGTGTCGTAGGTGACCTCGGGATGGATGTTGTAATGGTCGAGCAGACGGTTGAATTCGTAGTCTTCGATCTCCATCAGGCGCACGAAGTTCTCGTGCGGCAGCTGCTCGAGCGGGAAGACGGACACGTCCGCCATCGGGTGATCCTTAGGGAGAATGGCGACCATCGTGTCGTGCAGGATGGGCGTCGTCTCAAAGTCGTTGGAGGCGGGGATGGCAAGAAAGCCGCAGTCGATCGCGCCGCGGCGCAGCCATTCGGAAATTTCATAATACTCGCCAGTCATCAGCTGGATCTGAATGTTGGGGTACGTCTGGTGGAAGTCCTTCAGAATTTCCGGCAGCAGGCTGATGGCAAGGCTTGTAAAGCACCCGAGGCGCAGCGTGCCGGACTGCACGCCATGCAGCTCGGACACGGCAAAGTTGAGGTCCTCATAGTCCTTGACGATCTCGCGGATCGTGGGCAGGAGCACCATGCCGTCGGAGGAGATCTCGATGCCGGAGTGGTTGCGCGTTAAGAGCTTGACCTGCCAGTCCTGCTCAAGATCGGAGATCATCTTGCTCACGGCGGACTGCGTATAGCCCAATTCGTTCGCCGCCTGGGTGATGCTGCCGGTCTCCACAGTGCGGAGATAGGCAATATATTTACGAATACTCATTATAAATGCCCTCAATAATCAACAATACCTCAAAGATTCCATTTTGGAATGCGCATATAAAAATATATTCGCTTTTCAAAACTGCTTTTGGATTATACAATATCAACAAAGAAAATTCAATGCCTACACACGGGATTTTCCAAGCAGTACAAAATTGTCAGACAAAATGTCGAATCAACAAGGAGGAAAACAGACATGATCCATTATTCCTGCATCGGTGCTACCGGTTATGTTTGCGGCGAAGTGCTCCGCATGATGGTCAACCACCACGAGGGAGAGCTTGTCAACGTGCTCGATACCTACGGTGTCGGCGATGCCATCTCTACGCATCATCCCGCTCTGCGCGGCTTCTATGATCAGGTCATCATGGATCTCACGGAGGAGAACGTCCGCGAGACCGCAAAGAAGAGCGATGTCATCATGATCCAGGTCCCCTCTGGCGATGTGGCCAAGTGGGCGGAGATCGTGCTCGCTGAGGACTGCGCCATCATCGATATCGGCGCTGACATCCGCTTCCGCGATGTCGACGTCTGGGAGAAGTGGTACGGCCAGAAGCACCCCGACGCCAAGATGACCCACGACGCTGTTTACTGCATCCCTGAGGTCATGCGCGACCTTGCCAAGGGCAAGAAGCTCATCGCCAACCCCGGCTGCTATCCCACCGCTTCCACCCTCGGCCTTCAGCCCATGCTCAAGGCCGGTCACATTGTTGACAACACCATCGTTATCGATGCCAAGAGCGGCTACACCGGAGCCGGCCGCCGTCCCGCCCTCAACAAGCTCCTCACTGAGGCGGAGAACAACTTCTGCGCTTACGCCCTCGGCGGCGGCCACCGCCACACGCCCGAGATCGAGCAGAACATTGCCTACATCACCGGCAAGGATCTGATGAAGCCCGAGACCTGGCAGTACATCAACTTCCAGCCGCACCTCCTGCCCCAGGTCCGCGGTATCGAGGTCACCATCTACGCAACTTGCGACAAGGACTTCACCAACGAGGAAGTTTACGAGCTCTACAAGGACTTCTACAAGGATGAGCCTTTCGTCAAGGTCTTCCCGGCGAGCCTGCCCGTTCAGACCAAGTGGGTCTACGGCACGAACTTCTGCGAGATGACCCCGACCTTCGACGCGCGTACCCACCGCCTGATCGTCTCCTCCGTGATCGACAACATCGGCAAGGGCGCAGCCGGCCAGGCCATCCAGAACATGAACCTCATCATGGGCCTGCCCGAGACCACCGGCCTCATGATGCCCCCGATGTATCCGTAATTTTCGGTTCGACGAGTTTCGACCCGATTTAGGCAAGAATGCTGCTAAACTAACGTTAAGAGAGGAGATCCCCCCACATGTCCAATCTGAAAAAGATCGAGGGCGGCGTTACCACGCCGCAGGGCTTCACCGCCGGCGCGGTCTACACCGCCATCAAAAAGCGCGAGAACAAGAAGCCCGACGTCGCTGTTCTCTACTCCGACCTGCCCTGCTCCTGCGCGGCCTGCTTCACCACGAACAAGTTCTGCGCAGCTCCGGTCATCCTTGACCGCGAGATCCTGAAAAAGGGCAAGGCCCGCGCCGTCGTCATCAACTCCGGCAACGCCAACGCCGCCACAGGCAAGCAGGGCATCGAAGACGCCCGCACCGTTGAGCGCGAGGCGGAAAAGCTGCTCGGCCTCGGCGAGGACGAAGTGTTCGTCTGCTCCACCGGCGTCATCGGCCAGAGACTTCCGGTCGACAAGGTGCTTCAGGGCATCCGCGAGATCATTCCCGCAAAGCTTGCCAAGGAGAACGGCTCCGAGGCTGCCTACGCCATCATGACCACCGATACCGTCCGCAAGGAGTGCGCCTATGAGCTGCAGCTCTCCACCGGCACCGTGAAGATCGGCGCGATGGCCAAGGGCTCCGGCATGATCCACCCCAATATGGCGACGATGCTCGTCTACGTGACGACCGACGCCAAGGCGGATCCCGCAGACCTGCAGAAGATGCTCTCCGCGGCTGTGGATAAGAGCTTCAACATGTGCACCGTCGACGGCGACACCTCCACGAACGACTCGATCTTCCTGCTCGCCAACGGCGCTTCCGGCGTTGAGATCAAGACCGAAGAAGACAAGAAGGCGATGGCCGACCTCGTGCTCGCCATCTGCACCGATATGGCCCGCCGCGTCGCTTCCGACGGTGAAGGCGCGACCCACCTCATTGAGGTCGAGGCCTACGGCCTGCCCACCGAGCACGACGCGCGCCTGGTCGCCAAGTCCATCGCGGGCTCCATGCTCTTCAAGGCTGCCGTCTTCGGCCGCGATGCCAACTGGGGCCGCATCATGGCCGCTGCCGGTTACTCGGGCGCTGACGTTGACCCGACCCGTGCCGACTGCATCATCAAGAGCGCTGCCGGCGAAGTGCAGGTCATGAAGGACGGCTTCGGCGCGGACTTCAGCGAAGAGCTCGCCAAGAAGGTCCTCACCGAGCATGACATTACCGTCATCGTCCGCTTCTATCAGGGCGACGGCGAGGCCAAGGCCTGGGGCTGCGACCTCACTTACGATTACGTCAAGATCAACGGCGACTACCGCACCTAATTTTTGAAGGAGGCTCCACCATGAGCGATATCGCAAACAAGGTCGAAACTCTGATGGAGGCAATGCCTTACCTTCAGAAGTATCAGGGTAAGATCATCGTCATCAAGTACGGCGGCAACGCCATGATCAACGAAGAGCTCAAGGCCGCCGTCATGCACGACGTGGTGCTGCTCAAGCTCCTCGGCATGAAGCCCGTGCTCAGCCACGGCGGCGGCCCCGGCATCAACAAGATGCTCGAAAAGCTCGACATCCCCGTCGAGTTCATTGAGGGCCTGCGCTATACCTCCGCCGACATCATGCGTGTTGTCGAGATGGTGCTCGTCGGCCAGGTGAACACCGAGCTCGTCGGCTTTATCAACAAGCTCGGCGGCAAGGCGGTCGGTCTTTCCGGCGTCAGCGGTGACATCTATCACTGCCACCAGCGCGACGAGGTCCACGGCTACGTGGGCGACATCGACTATGTCGATCCCAAGCCCATCTTCGCCATGCTCGACGCGGGTTACATCCCCGTCATCGCCCCCGTCGGCACCGACGGTCAGGGCCACACTTTCAACATCAACGGCGATACCGCCGCGGGCAAGCTCGCTTCCGCGCTGGGCGCTGAAAAGCTCGTGATCCTCACCGATATCGAGGGCCTGTGCAACGACATTAAGATCCGCGACGTCATCAGCTATCTGAACATCGAGGATGTCAAGGCGCTCAAGGACAAGGGCACGATCGCCGGCGGCATGATCCCGAAGGTCGACTGCTGCGTGCAGGCCATCGAAGAGGGCGTGACAAGCGTCAACATCATCGACGGCCGCAAGCCGCACTCCGTGCTCTACGAGGCCTTCACGAACGAGGGCACCGGCACGACGATCGGCACCGCACAGCCGAGCGTCGGCATCAAATGGTAAAACATACACCCAACTTTTATTATAGGAGGACATAATAATGATCGAAAAGTTCAAGACCAACGCCGAAGTCATCGAGAACGGCGACAAGTATCTCTATGGCAACCATGTCCGTATGCCCCTTTCCATCGAGCGCGGCGAAGGCGCTTACGTCTTCGATAAGGACGGCAACAAGTACCTCGACTTCATCGGCGGTATCGCCGTCAACGGTCTCGGTCACTGCCATCCCGCGATCGTGAAGTGCCTCGAAGAGCGCGCCCACACGATCCTGCACTGCTCCAACTACTTCTACAATGAGCCCGCCGTCCAGACCGCGAAGCTCATCGTCGAGAACAGCTGCTTCGACAAGGTGCTGTTCGCCAACTCCGGCGCTGAGGCCAACGAAGGCCAGATCAAGCTCGCCCGCAAGTACGCCAAGGATCACGGCCATCCCGAGCGCTTCGTCGTCATCACGATGAAGAACTCCTTCCACGGCCGTACCCTCGCGACCTGCACGGCCACCGGCCAGTATGCGGTGCACCGCTACTTCGAGCCCCTGCCCTCCGGCTTCCGCTATGCTGAGTTCAACAACCTCCAGTCCGTCAAGGACATCATGGACGAGTACGTCTGCGCCATCCTGACCGAGCCTGTCCAGGGCGAGGGCGGCGTGCGTCCCGCTTCCCAGGAATTCCTGCAGGGCCTGCGTGACCTGTGCGACGAGAAGGGCATCCTCCTCATGTTCGACGAGGTCCAGGTCGGCTCCGGCCGTACCGGCAAGCTCTTCGCGCATCAGAACTACGGCGTTGAGCCCGATACCTGCTCCATGGCCAAGGCTCTCGGCTCCGGCGTGCCCATCGGCGCTGTCTGCGCCCGCGGCGAGGCTGCCAAGACCCTGACGCCCGGCACCCACGGCTCTACCTTCGCCGGCGGTCCTCTCGCCTGCGCACTCGCTGCCACCACGCTCGACGTGATGATCAACGACGGCGTCATCGAGAACTCCCGCAAGATGGGCGAGTATTTCCGCAAGCAGGCCCACGAGATCATCGAGAAGAACCATCCCGAGACGGTCAACGAGATCCGTGGCCTCGGCCTGATCGACGGCATCCAGCTCAACAAGCCCTCCGGCCAGCCCGTCGTCGACCTGTGCTTCAAGGACAGCAACGTCCTGATCAACAACACCAACGGCAACGTCCTGCGCTTTGTCCCGCCGCTGATCGTCAATGAAGAGGAAATCGACATTGTCATCAAGGCTGTTGATGAGGCCATGACCAAGCTCGGCTGGTAATTATCTCGGATACTACCTCGCGTTTCTTGCCTGCGAGGCCGGCGGCACGGGTTCCCTTCCCGTGCCATGCCGGAAGTATACATGATCTCATCCCCGGCCTGCCGATGGGGGATCGGCGGGCCGGGGAGAGAGGTATTTTCTGCATTTTACAAGCAGCATTTCACCCCTTGTGTTGTGCCAGTGTAAAATCCAAAAGGAGGAGTGCGATCCAAAACCTGCATCGGTAGATACCACGAGAATTGAAGAAGGAAAGAGCATTACCGTAAAACTGCGTTCACCATTCAAAAACACTTGCTATCGCTATGGAATCATGCTAAAATGAATGCATAGATATCCATACAAATAGCGAAGCGACCCCCAAAATTTCGAAAGGTTGGTAACACTATGAGTAAGGAAAAAAGAATGCCCAAACTGTGGGAAGCCCTGTTGACGCTGGCGATCCTGATCGCGGCACTCGCGGTCGGTATCATCATCTTCGGTGTTGACCCGCACGTCCCCATGTTTGTCGGCGTAATGGCTGCCGCAATCATGGCACTGCATCTCGGTTATAAGTGGGATGAAGTTGAAAAGTCCATGATGGACGGCATCTACAAAGCATTGCAGTCCATCTGCATCCTGATCATCGTCGGTATCCTGATCGGCGTGTGGATCAACGCGGGCGTTGTGCCTACGATGATCTATTACGGCCTGAAAGTCCTCAAGCCCGCGATCTTCTTCATCGCGTGCGTTCTCATTTGCTCCATCACCTCTCTTGCCACCGGTACGTCCTGGGGCACGATGGGCACGATGGGCGTTGCCCTGATGGGCATTGGCTTCGGCCTTGGCATGAGCCCCGGCATGACCGCCGGCGCGGTCCTCTCCGGCGCCTACTTCGGCG
>ERZ857982.1852-NODE-1852-length-18228-cov-8.691410_pt1 | contig 18228 bp, 17 predicted proteins | sample MGYA00519955_ERZ857982 | MGnify/ENA primary metagenome ERZ857982 (study PRJEB31778, sample SAMEA3449416) | human gut metagenome | biome: human gut; feature: human-associated habitat; material: faeces | place: United Kingdom | collected 2010/2012 ... | reverse complement strand
AATACCGCGACATGGCGGCGCAGGAGGCATACGGCAAGGACTTTGCCGAGCTGGAGGACATTGCAAAGCAATGGCAGGCGGCTTTTGACGCGGCGGAGCGGCAGGCGGAGAAAACAAAAACCGCCGCCGGTGAGGGCGACGGACGGATGATGTTGAAAGACTATTCCTACGACGCACTGGTGCGAAAGCCGGATATGACGCTGGCGGTGGTGGAGAACGCGGACAGACTTACCCGCAAAGAAGTGGTCGACAAGGCACTTGCGGAGGCAAAAAAGTACGGCGGCGTAAATCAGAATGGGAATGTGTACGTACACGTTAACGATACGGACGCGGATGTGATTATCAGCGCAAAGGTGCTGCGGCACGGGCTGGACCGGAGATTTACTGTCAATGCACCGGCTACTTTGAAGGTAGGCGAGATCTTGCAGAATGCTGTGCGTATCAATGAGCTGGTGCCGAAACTGGACACCATAGACGCAACGTATGTGCTGATGGGCGTCGCCAAAAACAAAAACAACGAACCGTACATCGTACAGTTCGTTGTAAATCGTGCCTCCAACGAGGTCATGTCCGTGGATGTTCTGTATGCGATAAACGCAAAAAAAGAACCGGCTGCATCGCTGCCAAAGTTCACGGACGAATCCGCTCCTCTAACCGGTTCCACTATCAGTATAGCCGATTTGCTTACGTATGTCAATCGGTATTTTCCGGACGTGCTGCCGGAGAGTGTTCTGCGGCATTTCGGCCACAGAGAGGGACCGGCGGGCAAACTGGGCGAGGGTGCGACGGCCGTGACCGGCGCGGAGCTGTGTGAGCGGCTATTTCAATCCGCGCCCCCCTGCGAGGGGGGCGACATTGCCGCTGGTACCGTGACGGTCTGCATACTTTATTTCAATCCACGCCCCCGCGAAGGGGGCGACCCCATCCGGGAACGTCCTTTGCCTGCGCCTCGTAGTAATTTCAATCCACGCCCCCCGCGAGGGGGGCGACTTTAACGGTATGTCGTGGCCGTCAGGGGTCACGATTTCAATCCACGCCCCCCCGCGAGGGGGGCGACGCATGGCCAGCAGCCGGTTCAGATAGTTCGTCTCATTTCAATCCACGCCCCCCGCGAGGGGGGCGACTCCGAGTAAAAACCGGTAGTAGCTGGTTCAATTGGCATTTCAATCCACGCCCCCCGCGAGGGGGGCGACACTGCACGTTGTTCAAGCTCCAGCCCGACTATGGTGATTTCAATCCACGCCCCCCGCGAGGGGGGCGACACTGCACGTTGTTCAAGCTCCAGCCCGACTATGGTGATTTCAATCCACGCCCCCCGCGAGGGGGGCGACGACTATGAGAAACTGGATGTGAGCGGAGACGGACATTTCAATCCACGCCCCCGCGAGGGGGGCGACGCCGTCGGCGCGGATGAGAGCCATGATGTAGAGCGATTTCAATCCACGCCCCCCGCGAGGGGGGCGACCCATCGACACCAGCGCCACCGGCGCGACCTACAAATTTCAATCCACGCCCCCCGCGAGGGGGGCGACCCACCACGTTCCGGCCGTCCGTGCTGCCGCTGACATTTCAATCCACGCCCCCCGCGAGGGGGGCGACCTGGGGGAGTAAGGAGGTGTGGCATGACAGTAACGGATTTCAATCCACGCCCCCCGCGAGGGGGGCGACGCCGCGGATACCAGGTCAAAATTCGTACCCTTTGGATTTCAATCCACGCCCCCCGCGAGGGGGGCGACGGCAACATCAGCACCGGCAAGGACCTGTCCTGACGATTTCAATCCACGCCCCCCGCGAGGGGGGCGACTCCGCATATCGCAGCGGAGCCGTAGGTCAGAAGATTTCAATCCACGCCCCCCGCGAGGGGGGCGACCGGGCATGAGCCGCAGCACCATCTATGCGCGGATATTTCAATCCACGCCCCCCGCGAGGGGGGCGACGGCGGACAGATCTCCGCGGGGTACCCTGTATTCGCATTTCAATCCACGCCCCCCGCGAGGGGGGAGACGCCTCCCAGCTCGGAGCGCGTGGTGATCCGCTCTATTTCAATCCACGCCCCCCGCGAGGGGGGCGACCGACAAATGGTTCTATGCTTTTATCAAAAGTGTGATTTCAATCCACGCCCCCCGCGAGGGGGGCGACCCGCTTTCCGACATCTATGTCACGGTGGCGCAGATATTTCAATCCACGCCCCCCGCGAGGGGGGCGACGGTTACCCGGGGCTGTCTGTCATCCATTCTCGATATTTCAATCCACGCCCCCCGCGAGGGGGGCGACTCCGTCAATTTACAGGAGGATAAGACATGGCAAAATTTCAATCCACGCCCCCCGCGAGGGGGGCGACCGCTCGAACTCCTGCAGGTAGCCCACGGCGTCTCGATTTCAATCCACGCCCCCCGCGAGGGGGGCGACGAAAAGGGGATCAACCGATTTCAGCGCATGAAAATTTCAATCCACGCCCCCCGCGAGGGGGGCGACCATAGCTCACGGCGGGAACATATTAGGCGAGGCATTTCAATCCACGCCCCCCGCGAGGGGGGCGACGCCGGGTCCGGCACAACGATTATGGCAGCAGAGCAATTTCAATCCACGCCCCCCGCGAGGGGGGCGACTTTGTAGTAGTATTTCTGCTTCAGCCATTCAATATTTCAATCCACGCCCCCCGCGAGGGGGGCGACTCGTCTCCCTCCAGCAGGTGGTCTACTGCGCTGAATTTCAATCCACGCCCCCCGCGAGGGGGGCGACACCATGGTGGCTGTCAGAGCCCAGGTCACAGCCTTGATTTCAATCCACGCCCCCCGCGAGGGGGGCGACAGCAAAGATGCACAGTTTTACCTGCGGATCTTTGACAAATAAGTAGAATTTTTGCGTTTTTTGGGGGAAAACACGGGGTGGCTGCCCGAGAAAACCGGGGAAAGACCAGCGCTTTCTCGGGAAAAGCCTTGCGAACCTCCCGACAATTACTGGTCACTTGGACTTCGCAAGGGGCGGGAAGGCACGTCCCGGATGCCCGTGCGCTGTACCACCGCCGTGCCGGGAGACGTGTGTCAGAGGATCAGGGGATCCTCCGGCAGGTAGGTGCTCTTCGCACCGAAATGCTCCACTTTTTTCTCGTATTGCTTCCCCAGATAGTAAAAGCGCAGACTGTCCTTCTCGGGATCCATGATAGACAGGAGCTGTGCCTGCAGGCGGCGGCACTGTCCTGCGTCCAGCAGACACTCGAACACGGAATTTTGCACCCGCTGTCCATAGTCCACGCACTTTTTGGCAATTTGCCGCAGGCGCTTGCGTCCGGCGGCGTCCTCGGTGTTTACATCGTATGTGATCAGCACCAGCATAGCATCACTTCCATAAAAACGGCGGATAGCCGTCCAAGTCGCCGCGGAGGCAGCGGGCCAACAGCAGCGCCTGCACATAGGGGACCATGCCCCAGCTCAGCTTTTCCCCCAGATAGGGGTGGGTCAGTGTGTCCCGTTTCCGCTCCTGCCAGGTCTTCAGGAATTTCCGACGGCCTTCATCGGACAGCAGCACCGCGCCGCTGTCCTGCACCTGAAAGTCCTCCGGGCGCAGCATCCGATTGTTCACAAGGGTCAGCACGAAGCGGTCTGCCATGCAGGGCCGCAGCTCCTCCATCAGATCCAGCGCCAACGACTGCCGTCCCGGCCGGTCGCGGTGGAGGAAGCCTACATAGCTGTCCAGCCCCACGCTTTCCAAGGCGCTGGCACAGTCGTGCGCCAGCAGACTGTAGGCAAAGGACAGCATGGCGTTTACCCGATCCAGCGGCGGGCGGCGGCTGCGCCCGTGGAAGAAGAAAGCCTCCTTTCGACTCAGGAGCATGTGATCGAGGACGCTGAAATACGCGGTGGCGGCAGCACCCTCTATTCCCCGCAGGGAGTCCAAGTCAGCGGCAGCCAGCACCTGCGGCAGCATGGCCCGGATGTTGGCGGCGGCGTCTTCCAGACCGCAGCCCGCCACGCGGGGCGCGTGATCCCGCAGGGTACGCTGGATGCTGGCGGCGCCGTTGCTCAGCTTGCCGAAGATCATGGTGCAGGCTATCGCACAACTGCGGGCGGGGTCATCGGCAGCACGGTACTGTTCACGCCGGAGCAGCACGTTGCCGCTGCTCTCGCCGCAGGTGCGGGCGAGGAAACGCCCATGCGGGGAGCAGAAGGCCAGACCGATCCCGGCCTCCGCGCATTTTCCCATCAGCGCGGGGGAGGCACCGGCATAGGAGAAACTGACGATGGCTTGCAGCGTGTGCAGCGGATAGCGGGCGACGACGGTCTTGTCTCGGTTTGCCAGCACGTTTTCCCCCTCCAGCGAGAGGTAGATGTCCTCAGAGGTGACAAATAGCGTGTTGAGAAGCTGCTTCATGGTGATTCCTCCGTGGCCGCCCGGAGATACGCGGAGACGGCTCTGCTTTTCATCAGCTTGGGCAGGCACAGTTCCTTTAAGGAGCAGGCGTTGCAGGATCTGGTGGGCTTGACCCTGGGGGTATAGCCCCGGCGGTACAGCTCGTGCATTTCCGCTAACAGCTCCCGCACCCCTGCGCGCAGCTCCGGGGTAAAGGACACCCTCTCGCGCCGGCGGATCTCCCCGTAATAGAGTGCGCCCTCGGGGATGTCGCAGCAGAGCATGGACTCCAGGCACATGGCCTGCGCGCATAGCTGCAGGGTGTCGCCGGTGTCCTCTCGGGGGCAGCCCCGCTTGTACTCCACAGGGTACGGCTGCCACAGTCCCTCTTTTCCGGAGAGGGGGATCCCGACAGCGCCCCGGTGGTATTCCAGTACGTCGCACTGTCCGGATATACCCAATTCCGCGGAATAGACGCTGACGCCCCGCGTAATGAAACGGTCGCCCCGCCGCTCCTGAAAGTCCGTGTCGTGGGCGTTTTCGTGGAGGATCGCGCCGTCAATGGTGCGGTAGTTTTCCGCCCACTGGTGCTCGATGTGGATCAGCGCCCACTGCCGCCTGCAAAACCGGAAATGCTGTAAGCCGGAGAGCTGTAGGAAGTCCTCCTCATTATACGCCATCGATCACCTCCGGCTCCAGACCCGGCAGTGCCTCCAGCGAGATCACGTAGTCGTCTGCAGCGGTGGGGATGGTACCCGCGTCCCGCAGAGCGACCTTGACGGAGCGGTGGACCCTCGCGGAGGAATACTGCCCATCCTTGCAGCTGTGCCGCCACCAGAACAGCTTCACCACCTCCATGGAGCCGTCGGGCCGTGCGGAGGAGGCATCGTTCACAAAGAGGGTGCGCAGACATTCCTTAACCGTGTCGGCGTCCTCCTCGGAGAAGCCGGTCTTTTCCGCCAGCTGGACATTGATAGAGCCCTTGATCTCGTACAGACCGAAGCGGACAAAGTGCTTCATGCCCATGGTGTCGGAGGCGCGGTTCTCACCCTTTTCCTTCTTCTCGCCGTTCACACTCTTGGTGATCTGGAGGGACTCGATCTCCACGGGGGACAGGCTGGACGCCTGATGGATAGAGACGGGGCCGCGCACACCACAGGAGAAGCCCTTGGCGTCCTTGAAGGCAAAGACCTGCCCGAAGGTACGCACGTCCAGCCACGTCTCACAGGCGCGCCGGGCATATTCCTCCCGATCCTTGATGCCCTTCATAGCGGCGGAGGCCCGCTCGCTGAGGCTGCCGCAGCCATCGCTGCACCGATCCTCCGACTGAACAAAGATGGGCTTGCCCAGATCCTGCATCCGGTTGCGGATCTTGCGCTTGATGCACACATCGGAGATCTCACCGAAGCCGTTCAGGTCGGTGCGGGGGCGATTGCCGTTCAGAGGGTCGCCGTTGCTGTTGGCGCGGATCACGGAGACCAGTGCCACAAAATCGATCTTGTTTTGCAAGCTGCTCATTTATTCTTCCTCCTGACTATTTTCGGTTTTACCGGATGTGTACAGCGCACTGCGCTGCAGATAGTACCCAAAGAGATAGGTGTCTTTCAGAGACTCCTCCTGTTCCGCCTGCGGGAAGGAGGAAATTTCCTGAATGATCTGCTCAATGATGCGGTCGTATTTTATTCTGGCGCCAGGCGCCAGCTTGGGGTAGTACGCCTTTTTCAGCTGCTCCCAGATGATCCGACTGGCGTAGAGCGGACGCTTTGCGAACACGGACTGCATCCGGATCGCGTTGGGCTCTCGCTGTTCATTGGAATCATAGGTATCTCGCTCGAGTTTTTCAAACACGGCCAAAAGCCGTCCATACTGATAGCTGACATCCTTCTTCTGCGGTTCCAGTGCCATGCTCCATTCCTCCTTGTACCAATCATATTTGTATTTCCGAAGCACCGCGCAGGCGGTGAACAATACCGTTTCCCGCAGGGCGGCGTCCATGATCTGCAGGTTGGACGCCTTGGCCGCCGCAGCGCGGGCGATATCAGCCGGCATTTTGCCCCGGTCCACCCGGCAGGAGAGCAGCCGCTGTATCTGCTGGCGCATGACGCGCTCGTCCGTCTCCAGCTTTGTCTGTCTGTCGGAGACGCGCACCGTGCCGAAGGCGCAGTCTGCGATCTGTGAAAGCGAGGGAGACTGTATGCCGAAGGAGGAATGCTCCCAGCAGCAAAGTGCATCCCAGTTGTGCAGACGCTCCAGAAGATCAGAGACCGGAAGCTCGCTGTAATAGGTGAGGGAAAGACGTCCGGATGTGGCGGCATCAAAGGCGGCCACCACGGCGCCGGCGTCCCGCGGGATCGTCTCCTGCCAGCCCCGGAGAGTTTCCGACAACGCCTTTCGATAGTCGGAGTATTTTATCTGCTTGGCGGCGCCCCGCCGCAGGAAGGCGGCCTGCGGTTTGGGGATCTCAATGCCCTGCGGATTCCAGCACAGGAAGGTGCGCCCGCCGATGAAGACGCCTTGGGTCGCCGCCAACCAGTGCAGCGCGCTGTGGATCTTCTGCGATGCCTCGTAACTCATAGTTGCAGCCTGCGAATCGTCTGTGAAGCGGCCCCGATAGGTAAAGCCGCTGGTGTCGTTGGCGGAGATCAGCTTGGCGTTGGCGCACAGGTTGATGATCTTCTTGGGGTGCTGGCTGGCGGGCGGGGCGTTTTTACCGGTAACCATGCAAAACGCAGACTTCCCGGATTTCGTGGATGCATAGTAGTCGATGAAGGCTTGGAAGAGGCTCTGATCCTGCCAGCAGGCGGGCGTCTCATTTTCCCCACCTGTCTCTACGCGCCAGCGGACCACCTGTTTTTCCTTGGTGGGTAGCCCCTTTTCATTCAGGGAGATCACACCCCGCTGCGCCAGGTCTTCAACGATTGTTCCCCTCTCCACATAGCGGGCGATGGCGGAGAGCTTGGGGTGGCCGTAGGGTGATAGCTCCCAGCGGTGCAGCTGTGTCAGGTAGCTTTCGTATTTGGCGGGATACAGCGGGGAGAGAAACTGAATCTGGTCGCATAGAGGGTGTGCGCCGGGGGCTTTGCCGGTTCGCCCCGAGGAACTCTCCGTCACAGGGATGATGGTGGCAGCCTGCTCCGCCTCGACGGAGCGGGCGTCCAGCAGATGACCGCCTGCGTCCAGAGTAAGCTCCAACTCTGCGTTTACGAGTTGGTGCGAAACAGGAACCAGCGGCTCCTTCGCCTTGCCGTAGATACCGGCGTATTGCGGCTCCATGGCACAGTAGGTGTCATAGGCTTGCTGCATCAGTCCCATTTACTCCACCTCCCCAAATTCCCGCAGACCGATAAAATTGCCCTCGTCGGCGGAGAAGACCTTCATAGGCATCTCCCGCAGAGGCTTCTGCCCCGGACATTCCGCCGGCGGGAGAAAGTGGATGACGCCGTTTTTCATGACCGGGTACCAAAACCGGGCAGTCATCCGCCCGCGGGTCTCCTCCGAGTAGGCCTCGTCCGGGTAGGTGATGCCGTGGTACATCAGCCCGAAGCCCAGCTCCGGCAGATCGTCATAGGCGCCTGCGCCGCTCCCGAACACGCAGGGCTCTACATAGCCCTGACATTCCCGGGTACCCAGAAAAATGTCCCGCCGCCCGCCTTTTTCGATCATCCGGCGGGCAATGCAGTGATGTTTGTTCTCATTTCGGTCGCCGCACAGCTCCGGGCGGTTGTCGTTCCAGTCGAAGCAGGCCCGCACCTGATACCGGCAGCTTTTCAGATAAGTGTAATACGCCAGATCGTTGCCGCCGCCGTATTTGATGGGGCGGATGCCCTTCACCTCGGTCTGGATGGGGTTCATGACCCGCACGTCCAGGATCCGCCAGATGAAGGTGGGCTTCCAGTATACGGAGGACAAAATGCCCTTCAGCGCCTCATAGGTGGGTATCTGATAGCTGCACTTTTCACCGCCCAGACGCATGAGCGGGTCGGAGAAGAGGGCGTAGTCTCCGTATACCTCGAATTCTACGATGTTGGGATGTTCCGTTTTCAATCGCTACACCTCCTGAAAATCACGGGTACCGGCCTCCAGAGAAAAGCCGGTATGTTCGTTATAAAAACCGTCGGACAACAGCAGTACGCCGCCGTCGAACAGTGAGGTCACGGCGCCGAGGGCCTCAAGCCGCTCCAACTGATAGCGGTAGACGCTGACGCAGTAGCCCTTTGCCTCGTCAATGCAGCCGCGTATGACTGCCCAATCCTTCTGCCCGTAGACCTGAGCGGCGTTCCGCAGCGTGTTTTGCAGCTCGCGCCCTCTTCCGTAGGGTACGAGCAGGGCGCCCGTGTCCTCGTCGAATACCTGAAAAAGACCGCCTGCCAGACGGAACGCCTGACGCAGAAAATAGCGCTGCCCTTGCTTGCAGTTGGCGTCTGCATAGCGGGGATTATCTGCCAGCAGATGATAGAGGGAGCCGTGGGTCGGGGTTTGGTCGTCCTGAAAGCCGGGCTCCATCTCTGCGTATAGCCGGCGATAGTAGAACCGGATGGCCTCCTCGGAGGACAGATCGTGTCGGAAAGCCCCCGGTGTTTGGGAAAAGGCGGTCAGCAGCGCGGTGGTGGCGTTCTGTCCGCGCACGATGTCGTCCAGACCGCGCAGCCGCTCGTCGGTACACCGGATGAGGCGGACGGGGGCGGGCTTCTTTTGCTCGGCGTGCCGGTTGCACCGCCCTGCCGCCTGCACGACACTATCCATTCCAGCGGAGAAGCGGATCACCCGCTGGAAGGAGATGTCCACACCGGCCTCGATCACCTGCGTGGAGACGCAGACGACCTTTTGCCTGTTGTCGGCGGAGGGCTTGTCCAGCGCGGACTGCAAGGCTTGCAGAGTCTCCCTGCGGTGCTGCATGCACATGGCGGCGGACAGATGGAAGCACCGGCAATTCGCGGCTTGCAGTGACTCGAACAGGAACGCCGCCTCCTTTTTCGTGTTGCACACCACCAGCAGGCTGTCGCACGACGACAGTGCCTCCGCAACGATCTGCGGGAGCTCCTCCAGCTTGGCACATCCGGCATTTTGGATGTCGGTGCGCTTAAAGACGTCCCACATTGCCTTTTGCTGCGGAACCAGATCGACGGGCTGGCGGTGCAGGGGATGGTCGGCTGCCTCCAGACAGGGCTGGGTGGCGGAGCACAGAACAATGGTGGCGCCGCAGACCTCGGACAGGAAGTTGACCGCCAAATTAAACAGCGTCAGCATTTTGCCGGGAACGGTCTGCACCTCGTCGATCACGATGACGCTGCCGCACAGCGCGTGAAATCTGCGGATGGCGCTGGTCCTTCCGCTGAAGCAGGTATTCAGCAGCTGCACCAGCGTGGTGATAACGATCGGCGCCGACCATGAGGCGGTGAGCAGCTCCAGCTCCTGCAAGCGCTCCGACGTCTCCTTCGGCTCGGCAAGGTTGGAGTGATGCTCCAGTATCAAAGCGTCGTCCCCTATGTAATCGCGGATGACCTGGGCATTTTGATCCAGGATCGACAGCAGCGGCGCGGTGAAGATAATTCGAGAGCAGTTCCACTTTGCCGCGTGGGTCAATGCGAAGCGGAGACTGGCCAGCGTTTTTCCGCCGCCGGTGGGAACATTCAGGCGGTAGACACCTCCGGGCCGGGCGGCACCGGCGGCACAGGTGTCGGAGATGGTGTGGCGCACCAGATCAATGGGCGTTTTTCGCGGGAATGCCGCCAGCTTCTTCTCCATAAACGCCAGCCGTTCTGTCCAGATTGGCCGCATATCCTCTGGGAACACGGGCGGTTCTATCCCATCCATAAAGGCCGCGGTGTCCATGCGGTCTCCCTCGATCACGGCGGACAGGAGCATCCGGGCCAGAAGGCCGATATAAAATGCGGTCTCCCGGTCCGCCTCATTGTCGTCCGCTTGGGCGGACAGAGCCGCCAGCCGATCCAGCATCGGGGTCATCTCCCGGACGGCGTCGCGGAACAGATGCTCCAGCTCCTCCTCGTCAGCAACCTCCGCCAAAAAGCCCTGTCGGGATTCATCGTAAAAGATCCCCTCCTTGGTCTGGCGATGAAAAAAACCGCTGTGCTGCTGGGGGTCGACGCAGTCAAACAGGCCGTGATGTGAGCCAACGGCAAAGACCAGCAGCTCTGCGGTCACGTCGGAATAGGAAAGGTCCCCTTCCCCACAATGCCACCTGTCCAGCAGAAATCGGACGCCGGCGAAGGTGTGGTTGACGCTGCCCCGGATGGCGTTCCCGCCGCTGACAGCCTCCGAAAGGTATTGCGCATACTCCTGTTTGTTTTTTCCGGCGTCGTGGAGCAGACCGGCCAAATAGGCACTTTTTTCCAGACCCAGCGGCCGCAGTGCGGTTGCGGCCAGCGCCGCCGTGTTCCGGCAATGCTCCCGGACGGTTTGCCGCTCTCCGGTTTCGCGGATATGGGCAGGATACATGGCGATCACATCCTGTCATATATTTTTTAACGCGCATATGTTGATGCTTTAACCATAGCACACGAAACGGGGCTTGTAAAGAGTTCAGTGACAAGGATAATTAACAAAATACATTGACTTTTTTTGTAAGCTATGCCATACTGTGCAGGTCGGGTATTCCCGTGGATTGAAAGAGTGAAAAGGAGAAGCTGCGCAAGGCATGGCAGGGGAACATCTCCTGCCGCGCCCTGCGCAGCTTTTCGCCCAACGCGGCTATGTAGCTGCTGTACACCAGATACGCCGCCTCCATGGTGTATCGTCTTTGCTTGTGGGCTCTTAGACTTTTATTATAACTCGCCATATTAAGAAAACGAGTTTTGCCATTTTCTAAATGTGTGCTCATTGCTTGCTTTTTGCAACACAGGAAGAGGTGTGACTATCGGTCACACCTCTTCTTTCTTTAACCACTCGATAAACTCGACTCGCGGCAGTTTTCTGGTTTCGCTGGCCTCTTTCTTCGGTCTGCCCTCTGCTTGCCTACGACTCTTTCAGCCACCGCTGGAATTCGCCCTCAGTGATGATACCCTCATCACATTTCTTTTTCTGCTCTCTGGCCTGTTCGCTCCAAGCGTAGAACTGGCTGTCGCTGATACGCCCGGCCTTGATCCACGCAAAGCGGCGTTTGTACTCTCTGCGATAGACCTTGAATACCGGGTCGCCCGCCTGCTTTAGCGTCCACTGCTGGAAAGCTCCCATCAACCGGCAGCTGGACTGACCATCCAGCGGAGGACGGTCACAATACTCAGCGCTGACACGGCCCGTCTGTGCAAAGTAGCGTCCGCAGTTCTTGCAGCGGCGCACAGTGATGCTGCGCTCCACGCAAGTCTGCAAAGAAAAGCTGATCATATCCGCCACAGAATTCGCGTACAGCACCGGCGCACAAGCATCGCCACCCACCGGCTCGAAGCGCGTGGTCAGCAGACGGAACGGGAACAACTCCGGGTCGCTGGGCTGGTCGGGCTGGTCAAAATGATAGTAACGCATGACTTGCCGGCTGGGCTCGCGCCCGACCTTGTCTATATCCAGTATCAGATCGAAGAAACACTGGATCTGCTTTTGGTACAGCGACAGCTCCTCCGGCAGCATCCGCAGCTCATTTAATGCCTCTGATACCGCAGTCGTGGCGTTCTCAAAACCTACGGAATGGAGATAGAACCACTTGGTATACAGCACACGGAAGAAGCTGTGTGTATCCGCCAGCGCTCCCAGCTTGGCCATGGCGTTGGTCACACGTTCGCGGTCAAGGCTCTCCAAGTCATCGGAGATACACCGAAGCACGATGGAGACCTTCTCCATATCCAGTTCAGTAAAGGACAACAGCGACTCTAAAAACGGGAAGGTCTTTCGCCGCGACGGCGCTCCCTGCGTGCCAAAGGCATCGCTCTCGATGACCTCATGCCTTCCAGGGAAATACATTTTGCAGTACCACATAGTGCCCTCCAATTGTGGACTAATTGTAAATATTGCTCGACAGCATTGACAGACTTTGCCGCCTTTGTTATGATAGGCTCGAGCAAGATGTCTAATTAATATTACAATCAGTCTACATCATCCGCACAGCCATGTCAACAAAAATCGGAGGTATCTATTGAACTTACAAAACAACAAATCGAAAAACTTCACACCACTGCCTAACGAGATATTCTCTCTGCACTTAAGCACCGGCGAGCTGGCGACCTACGCTGTACTGATGCGGCTGGAAGACCCGCGCACCTACGAGTGCTGGCCCAGCTACGAAACCATCGGTAAAGCCATCGGCAAAAGCAAGAGCTCCGTCAAGCGTTATGTGGCTGGGCTGGTAGAAAAAGGGCTCATCACCGTAGAGCCGACGTCGGTCATCATGCGGAACGGCCTGAAGAAAAACGGCAACCTGCGTTATCACATTCGCCCCATCCGAGAGGCGGTGGAGTGGTACACCCGGCACCAGCTGTACCTCGCCGAAGCCGCCGCCGAGCGACAGCGGGTACGGCAGAAACTGTCGGCGCAAGCCGCAGAACCGCCGTGTTCGCCCCTATGAGCCGCTGTGTGGTCTCGCAGGAAGGCGAGCGTGTCGTGGGACGCCGGAGGTTTGGGGAAGCGGAGCATCGCGCCTTTGGCGCGATGGCAAGTTTCGCGTTTGTGGTACGGTTTTCGGCCTCTGGCCGAAACCGCTCCCCAAACGCTGCATGCGGGCTAAGCCCACACCCCTTCCTCAACGCAAAGTCCGCCACTTCCGTTTCCGCCTTCGGCGAAAACTCCAGCTGCTTCCTTGCGTTTCGTCTCCAAACGAAACCCGCTGCGCTGGGCTTTCGTTTGGGTGATTTTGAAATTCAAGAGAGGAGAGTACGATGAAGAAAGAAGAATTTATCCGCATCCGCGTGGCGGGGTGGCAGAAGAAATACATCTCGCTTCAGGCGGAAAAGGCGCACAAGTCTCTCAGTCAGTATGTGCGGGACGCGGCTATGGACAAGGATGTGACGGTCATCGACGGCGTGGATGACCTCATCCGCGAGCTGCGTCGGCAGGGCAATAACCTGAATCAGCTGGTCGTCATGGCGCGGCAGGGTCACGTCGAGCTGGTCAACATGGAGCCGTTCATGGAGGTGTATGAAAACACATGGCAAACGTTGAATTCATTGCTGTCTCGCGTGGGCTGAGGGGCATCGTTGACTACGTCACCAACCGGGAAAAGACGGCGGAACAGCTCATCAGCGGCGTCAACTGTGTAGCGCGGACGGCGGTGCCGGAATTTGAGGCGGTGAAAAAGCAGTTCCGCAAAACGGAGGGCCGCGGCTACTACCACATCGTGCAGGCGTTCGCGCCGGATGATCCGCTGGACTTTGCAACGGCGCACGAGCTGGGGGTGAAGCTGGCGGAGCATTTTGAGGGCTACCAGTGCATCGTGGTCACCCACATGAACACAGCCCACATCCATAATCATATCATCATGAACTCCGTCAATTTCGAGACGGGCGTGAAACTCCATCAGTCTGCAAGGGAGATGCAGCAGGTCAAGGACTACTGCAGCCAACTCTGTCGGGAGTACGGTTTGTCCGTCACGGAGTCCAAGGCCGACCCGTTCCGCATCCCGACGTGGAAGAGGCGGCTGACGGATCATATCAAAGAGGCTATGGAACAGAGCCGCACGCAACAGGAGTTCATTGCGTATATGAATGCCTATGGCTACGATGTGAAATGGGAGCCGCATCAGAAATACATCACCTACACCACCCCGGAGAACATCCGCTGCCGGGACAGCAAGCTGTTCGACCAGACGCTGAAGCGCGAGAATATGGAGCTGTACTTCCGGCTGGGCGGCGCGGATTATCTGCAAGCCTGCCGGGAAATTGCCTATGACCATCGTGAGCCGACACCTACGCTGGAGGATGCCGTCTGCGGCATGGCGGGTACAGTGGCTGCCATCTGCGCCCTCTGCGAGGACGAGAACAGCGAGGTCAGTGACCTTGCCCGTGAGCTGTATTACAGCAGCCTCTTGCTGCAGGAACTGGTGGAGTGGTATCAGTCCCGCCGTCAGGAACGGGAAAATTACGAGGAAGAATATGAGCAGTATCACGGTTTCGATATGACCATGATGTAAGGAGGAGCGAATGAACGAATGTACCTATAAGAATTACGATGAGCTGCCCCTGATGCTGAACGTCGTGCAGGTGGCGGCGGTGCTGGGCATCTCCCGCGCCGGAGCGTATGAGTTAGTTCACAGCGAGGGTTTCCCTGCTCTGAAGATCGGCAGCCGCATCGTAGTGCCGAAGGACAAGCTGCGGGAGTGGATCGACGCCAACACAGCGCAAAAATGACCACGCTGTAACCAAAGAATACCCCCGCTGCGGAATTGATAACTTTCTCTTAACTCTGCCCATCTCCGATAGCTATTAAGGTCGGCTTGTGGTATGTGTATTGGCTACCAAGAAAAGGAGTTGATACCATGCCGAAAAAACGTGCAAACGGAGAAGGGAGTCTGCGCAAACGGAAGGACGGCCGCTGGGAGGGCCGCTACACCGCAGGCTGCGATCCCACCACCGGCAAGCCCATCCACAAGAGCGTCCTCGCCAAGACGCAGGCAGAAGCCAAGGAAAAGCTCAAGCAGGCCATTGCGGAGGCTGAAAAGCTGGACATGAGCCGTGCCAAGTCGTACACGCTGGGCGCGTGGATCAAGCTGTGGTATGAGGTCTACGCCGAGCCGCGCCTGCGGGAGAAAACCAAGGACTACTACCTCAACTACATTGACAACCACATCATTCCCGAGTTGGGCAACACGCCGCTGGAAAAACTGACCACCATCCAGATCCAGAAGTTCTACAACGACCTGCAAAAATCCGGCCGCATCCAACGGTATACCCACATCAAACTGAAGGACAAGGGTCTCAGCACCCGCGTGGTGCGGGGCATCCACACGCTGCTGAACAACTGCCTGGAGCAGGCGGTAGCGGAGCGGCTGCTCCTCACCAACCCCGCCAAGGGCTGCCGCCTGCCGAAGCTGGAGAAGCGCGAGATGAAAATACTGCCGGAGGACAAGATCGGCCCGTATCTGGCTGAAGCAGAACGGCGCGGGCTGCTGGCGGCTTTCTATCTGGAGCTGACCACCGGCCTGCGCCGAGGCGAGCTCCTCGCCCTGCTGTGGACGGACTTGGATGTGGAGAATATGACCATCTCCGTCAGCAAGCAGGTAAACCGCATCAACGGTGAACTGGTGGTCAGCCAGCCCAAGACGCCCAACTCCATCCGCAAGCTGGCCATCCCGCAGCGGGCGGTGGAGCTGCTGGTAGAGGAGCACGCAAAGCACCCACACAGTCCCTACCTGTTTGTGTCGCCCAAGACCGGCACCATGTTCGACCCGGACTCCTTCCGCCACACCCATGAGAAGATCCTGAAGGCCATCGGCGCGGAACACATCAGGTTTCACGACCTCAGACACACATTCGCCACGCTGTCCCTCAAATACGGCGTGGACGTCAAGACGCTGTCCGGTGCGCTGGGACACTACGACGCGGGCTTCACACTCAGCACCTACACCCACGCCACAGCGGAGATGAAACGTGACGCCGCCGATGCCATCGGGAATGTTATCAGTCAGGCGATGTAAACACAAAAAATAACGGGAGAGGAGCGGATAGCATCATCCGCCCCTCTCCCGTCATTTCGGCTTTTGGGTCACGGTTTGGGTCAAAGATAAAACGCGAAAATACCGCGTCACTATTTCAAGCCAAATATGCAAAAAAGTTCCTGATTTCTGACGAAATCAGGAACTTTTTGGTGGAGACTGCTGGACTCGAACCAGTGACCTCCTGCGTGTGAAGCATCGGCGGCAAAAAACCACAATCCGTTGTGGCATAAGGGATAGAACGTCCTTTCTGCCAAAAAATTTGCAACAAATTCCGCAAAACGTGCTGTGAGCACTTGTTAAACTATGGTAAATTACCGCAAAAAACGCCTTGTGATACGCCCCTTAAATCGGAATAAATACAGGAGGAAAAGTGATGATTATTGCCATTACAAATTCCAAGGGTGGCGTTGGAAAAACGACGACGGCCTTGAACCTTGGCGCCGCGCTGACCGCCGAAGGGCAGAAAGTCCTGCTCATTGACAACGACCCGCAGGGCAATCTGACTGCGGCACTGGGATATACCGCTGGCGAGATGAAGCACACACTGGCTTCTCTGCTGCTGGCCGCCATCGACTATCCGGAGGACATTGCGCAGCATCTGCAAAAGGCCATCCTACATAGCGATACCGGCATGGACATTATTCCCGCCAATCGCAGACTTGCAGATGCCGCGGCCCGGCTGCAAATCATGCAGCTATCTCAGTATCAGCCCTACGGCGATAGCAGCCGCAGCTGCGAAGCAATGCTCAAGCATATCACAGACGCCTTGCGCGACACCTATCGCTATATCATCATCGACTGCGGACTGAAGCACGAACTGCTGACGGTCAACGCACTGACCGCCGCAGATTACTGCATCATTCCCGTGCAGGCTCACTATCTTGCCAGCGAGGGTATCCCCGATGTGCTGGAGCTGGTACGCACGGTGCAGGCCCACTTCAATCCCTCACTGAAAATCGCCGGTATCCTGCTGACCATGTATCAATCCCGGCCGCAACTTTGCCAAAGCGTCCGGGCAACAGTCGGCGAAGTCTACGGCGAGGCGTTTCATGTGTTTGAACGTCCCATTGAGCAGACCATCAAGGTGGCGGAATGCCCTGCCGCCGGTATGAGTATCCTGGACTACGCGCCGAAGAACCCCGCTGCGGAGTCCTACCGCAGTCTGGCGCGGGAGGTGTTGTCGCTTGGCTAAGAGCAGCAACATGAAAGACCTGCTGAAGCAGCGCATGAGCGCTGCCCAGCAGGTCTCCGAAATGGAGATCGGCAACCGGGCTTACGAGAGCCTTATCGACCCGCTTCCCGTGGCAGCTTCTACGATTCGCGAGCTTCCGGTAGACAAGCTGCGTCCCTTTTTCACCACCGATATCGGATTTCACCCATATTCCCCAGAAAAACTGCGGGCGTTTTCCCAGCAGCTTCTTGAGCAAGGCTTGCTGGAGCGCATTATCGTCAGAAGTATTCCCGACAGTGATGAATATGAGATTCTGGCCGGACATAACCGCACCGCCGCATGGCGCATGGCCGGGCATGACACAATTCCCGCTGAGGTGGTTGTGGCCAACGATGCCCGCGCCATTATTATCGCTACAGCCACCAATTTGCTGCGGCGGCAGGAACTGACCATCATCGAACGCGGTAAGGCATACAAAGCTATGCTGGAGGCTAAAAACCGAAACGGGCAGCGTAATGCGGCACCAGAAACCTTTGGCGAAAACCGCCAAAGGTACAATGCCCGTGAAATCGTAGCGGATTTCTTTGGTGTCACAGAATATGAGATCCGCAAGGCTGTCAAGCTGGCCGGATTGATTCCGCCTCTGGCGGACGTTCTGGAAAACAATCCCCGGCACTTGCCGCTGAGCTGCGCGGATATGATTGCCGATTACGATGCAGCCTCACAGGAGGCGTTCGTGGAGATGTGCCGCATTGAAGGATACCGGCTGAACAAGGCCACCCTGAACCACATCACACAGAAATGTCCGCCGCCCACAGCGGATAAGCAGGCCATCTACGCCGCATGGCGTGAAGCCCGCGCCGCTGCGGATAAGAAGCGTTCCGCACCATCCAAGAAGATAACTTTTGACCGCAGAAAGTTTGCGCCGTATTTAGAGCAGATCGGCAGCGAGGCAGAGTTGGAGGAAATGTTTCTGGAGTTTCTAAAGGAAGTTGCACATAAACGCGCAACTCCAGAGACGAAAAGTCAAGGACTTTTTCATCAAATTCAAAAAGCAGTCACATTTTGCGGACTTCCTCACGGAGCAGACGCTTGATTTTGTCCTCCATCG
>ERZ857982.1840-NODE-1840-length-18304-cov-10.375801_pt1 | contig 18304 bp, 18 predicted proteins | sample MGYA00519955_ERZ857982 | MGnify/ENA primary metagenome ERZ857982 (study PRJEB31778, sample SAMEA3449416) | human gut metagenome | biome: human gut; feature: human-associated habitat; material: faeces | place: United Kingdom | collected 2010/2012 ... | reverse complement strand
TTATACTTCATGCCGGGGCTGCGGACAACAGCACCCTCGGGCAGCTTCTCGAGGATGGCTTTGGAGACCTCGACCTCCTCACCCAGAGCGCGCTCCAGATCTTCCAGCGTGATATGGCCGGGGCGGAACAGGGTGGGCTTTTCGCCTACCACAGAGATCACGGTACTCTCCACACCCACATCGCACTCGCCGCCATCCAAGATCAGGGGCAGACGGCCATCCATATCAGTGAACACATCCTGTGCGTTGGTGGGGCTGGGCTTGCCGGAAAGGTTCGCGCTGGGGGCCGCAAAGGCGCAGCCGCTCTGCGCAATGACAGCCCGTGCCACCGGGTGGCTGGGCATCCGGATGCCCACCGTGTCCAGACCGGCACAGCACTCCGCGGCCACCTCCGGGCCGCGGGGCATGATGATGGTCAGAGGGCCGGGGCAGAACGCGGCCATCAGCAGCTGGGCACGCTCGGGCACCTCGCTGACAAGGCCGGGCAGCATCTCCGGACCGGTGACATGGACGATCAGGGGGTTGTCCTGCGGGCGGCCCTTGGCCACAAAGATCTTTGCGACTGCCGCGCCGTTGCGCGCATCGGCGGCAATGCCGTAGACCGTCTCGGTGGGCAGGGCCACCAGCTCCCCTCTGCGCAGCAGATCAGCCGCCTTGGCGATTGCTTCGCCCTCAGCAGGTAAAATTTCAGTTTTCATTTTCATGCGATTCATCGTTCTTTCTATCTGTAAAGTAAAAATGCTTTTCAATCATTAAATCAACGCAATCACGTTATTCTTTTCATCGCAGTATCATTCGGCCTGTGCGTTGAGCTGACGCAGTTTTTCGGCCTGTTCATGGGTTGCCAGTGCATCAATGATCTCGTCCAGATTTCCGTCCATGATCTTATCCAGATTGTGGACCGTCAGGCCAATGCGGTGGTCGGTGCAGCGATCCTGCGGGAAGTTGTAAGTCCGGATCTTCTCGCTGCGATCACCGGTTCCCACCTGTCCCGCGCGGTTGGCATTGATGGCATCCTGCTGTTCCTTCTGCTTCTGGGCCAGCAGGCGGCTGCGCAGAATCTCCAGCGCCTTATCCTTATTCTGGAACTGGCTGCGCTCGTTCTGGCACTCCACCACCATTCCGGTGGGAATGTGCGTGACCCGGATGGCGCTGGACGTTTTGTTGATGTGCTGGCCGCCCGCACCCGAGGAGCGGAAGGTATCGATGCGCAGATCCTTGGGGTCGATGACAAGATCCACCTCTTCGGCCTGCGGCATCACCGCCACGGTTGCTGTGGAGGTGTGGATGCGGCCCTGCGTTTCGGTCTCGGGCACACGCTGGACACGGTGCACTCCGCTCTCATACTTGAGCCGGTTATAGGCCCCTGCGCCGTTCACGGCAAGAATGGCTTCCTTGACACCGCCCAGCTCCGTCTCGTTGAGGTTCAGCACCTCCAGCTCCCAGCCCCTGCTCTGAACGTACATTGTGTACATCCGCATCAGGCTGTGGGCAAACAGTGCGGCCTCTTCGCCGCCCGCACCACCACGCAGCTCCATGATGACGCTTTTATCATCGTTGACATCCTTGGGCAGCAGCAAAATTTTGAGATTATTTTCCAGCTGCGCCACTTCCTGACTTTTTTCGCCGATCTCCTGCTGTACCATTTCCTTAAAGTCCGGATCAAGGGCCTCGCCCTCGAGCAGGGCTTTGGCCTGAGCAAGATGATCCTGCGCCGTGATCAGGGCCTGATAGGCCTGCACCACTGGTTCCGCTTCGTGATACTCCTGCATCAAACGGCGGAACAGTGCGGGATCTGCCGCTGTTTCCGGCTGGTTCAGGCGGATGGAAAGTTCTTCAAACCGGTGGCTGACAGCCTCCATTTGGGAAAGCAGTCTTGACATACTGTGCAGTTCTCCTTACATGACCCAATGGTTACTCGGCAGCGCCGGGCTTGAGCACTTTCTTGATGTTTTTTTCAATTTTCGCGCGGGGCAGCATGACCTCACGGCCGCAGCCCGTGCAGCGGATCTTGAAATCCATACCGACCCGGAGCACCTCGAAGCTGGAAGCTCCGCACGGGTGTTTTTTGCGGGTCTGGATGGTATCTCCCACTGCGATATCCATATTTTTTTCCCTCCTGCCGCCCCTTTGCGGGGCAGCACCCTGTGCAGCTGGTTTCCATGCCGCACATACAGATATAGTATAAACCAAACTCGTATAAAATGCAATTGTCCGCGCATAGAGTTTTAATGCCGACACCTGCTTTGTGTGCCGACGTGCAGCGGAAAACGCTAAAATAACACAGAAAGAGGAACAAACCATGATGCAGACATTTCGTACTGAAGGCAATTACCGTTCCGCAGACCGGCTCAGCCCCGCAGAACTGCGCGCCGCCATCGCCAGCCGCGAAATTTTACAGAGCACTGCCCTTGCCTTTGACACCCAGCGCCAGCTCCGGTTCGACCTGGGCGGGGTAAAGGCCGTGATGCCCTTTGGCCAGTGTGCCGATGGGGCTGAGAGCGGCACCGTGCGGGACATTGCGGTGCTGACGAGGGTGGGCCGCCCCACCTGCTTTGTGATCGAAGGGATGGAGACCGGGGAAAACGGCCAGCCCTACTACCTGCTTTCCCGGGCTGAGGCACAGCGGATGTGCAAGGCAGAGTATCTGGACACCTTACAGCCCGGGGACATCCTGCCCTGCACTGTGACCCACATCGAGCCGTTTGGTGCCTTTTGTGACGTTGGGTGCGGCATCAGCGCCCTGTTGCCCATCGACTGCATGTCGGTCAGCCGCATCTCCTCTCCTGCCGACCGGGTGAGTGTGGGCCAGCAGATCCTGTGCGCCATCAAAAGCCGGGATGTGCAGGGGCGGTTCGTGCTGACCATCCGGGAGCTGCTGGGCACCTGGGAGGAGAACGCCGCCGGGTTCACCGTGGGCGAGACCGTGGTGGGCATTGTGCGGAGCGTGGAGGAATACGGCACCTTTGTGGAGATCGCCCCCAATCTGGCCGGCCTTGCCGAGACCTGCCCCGACCTGCACCCCGGGCAGGCGGTGAGCGTCTACATCAAAAACATCCTGCCCGATAAAATGAAGATCAAGCTGGTCATCGTCAACCACAGCCTGGGCCAGAGCCACCGGTTCGACCTGCGCTATTTCATCACCGAGGGGCATATCGACCACTGGCTGTATTCCACCCCCGAAAGCCGCAAGCGCATTGAAACAGATTTTGCGGTTGCGGCTTGCAATCCGGTCTGAAACCCTTTATACTATAAGAAAGTGATTCTTTACGGCCTGCCCCGAGGCAGTGCCGGGCAGCAATTTGAAATAACAGGGGGATGTGCAGAACGATGGCCGCCAACGATGCTTTTACCGCCGGTGTTCGTCCCGGCGGGCTGACCGACAGCACGGAGATCCGGTTGCTGTTGTGTTATCTGGTAAAGAATGCCGGGCCGATCACCCGGACGGAGATTGAGAATGCGCTGATGGAAGAGCAGCTGGTCAACTATTTTGAGATTGGCTCCTGTCTGGATGATATCACCCGCCAGCAGCTGGTCACGCTGAAGGAAGATCGCTATTCCATCACCGAAAAAGGACGCAAGGTCGCGCAGGAGCTTGCCTATGACCTGCCCCGCAGTGTGCGGGAGCGCGCGGTGGCGGCGGTTCTGCGCAGCCAGACCTGGGCCCGCAAAGAGGCCGAGTACAGCGCCCGCATCACCGAAAAGCCGGACGGCCACTGCTCCATCCGCTGCACCATCAAGGCGCTGGATCAGGAGCTGTTTTGTCTGGACATCGGCACGCCTGACCGGCTGAGTGCCGATCTGGTCAAGAAGCAATTCATCCTCAAGGGCAACGAGATCTATCAGATGCTCATCACCAAACTGACAGAGTAACAAAGAAACGGGGCTGTTGCAAAAACAGTCCCGTTTCTTTTAGTTCCAGCACGCTGCGGCGATCAGTTCCAGCACACTGCCCGCAATGCAGCGGGCCTTATCCGAGATGAGGAAGCAGTTTTCCAGCTCTGCGCGGCGGGGGTCCACATCGGCTACCTTAAATCCTTTGGTCACCGGGTAGCCATCCCGCAGCAGCCCCCGCAGGATGCCGGAGATCTGTGTGACCACCGGCAGACGCTGACCGTCCGGCGTTTCGATCTCGGCCACAGCCTCGCCCGCCTCCACAAAATCAGCGATAGAATGCAGGTTGCGGAAGATACCCGCGGCCTGTGCATGAAGTACACGCTCGGCACCATAGCCGCCGATGATGCCCGGCACGCCGGAGTTGGGTGCGGCAGCCCCTTCCCGGATGATGCGGCCCAGCTTGTGGCCGCGCTTGGTCTCCACCACCACGTCAACATCCTGCCCCGCTGCAAAACCGGGGCCAAGGGCAATGGTCAGCGGAGCCATCTCCCGGGTGGTGCCCAGATTTTTCTTTGCGATGATGGCATCCACCAGAACAGCTGGCCTTGCCTGCGGCAGACACGCACCTGTGGGGTCTATCAGAATCGGCACTGCGTTCTGTGCCCAGACGGCATCGGCATCCGCCAGCGTCTCCACCCGGATGCCCCGCATTCCTTCCACAGCGGTCTCGCCTTCGTAAACAGCCTCACAGAGAGACACCTGCCGACGGACGGCGGCGGGATGGGCTGTTTCCAGCACCAGCACCCGCAGCCCCGCCGACCAGAGCCGATGCACAACACCGGTGGCAAGGTCTCCCCCACCCCGGACAACGATCAGGTCATCACGCTTCATGGCTCATTCCTCCGGTTCCAGACGCTGCAAAAAGACTTCCATGGAGCCGCCGCAGGCCGCAATGGCCGCGGCATCGCTGGCCCCCTCTGTGGTAAAGGCGGCCAGCCTGCACGGGGCAGCCCCCGGCTCCAGCAATTCCCGCGCCAGCTGCTGGGTGCGGTACTCCATGATGCCGCCGCCCACGCTGCCCACGGCAGAGCCATCGGGCAGGACCAACATCTTGGAGCCTTCCTCCCGTGGCGTAGAGCCATGGCGGCCTACGATGGTCGCCAGCACCGCCGGAGCGGTCTGCTGTTCCAGCGCGGCCAGCAGCGCCGGGGAAAAGCCCTCGGTCTGCTGGCGGCTGTTTTTAACGGAGACGATCTCCGCAAGAATGGAAAGTGCGATCTCCTGTGCGGTTTTTGCGCCAATGGAAAGCCCAATGGGCGCGTTCAGGGCCTCAATGCGCTCTTGCGGCAGCCCCAGCTCGGCCAGTTGTGTGTGCACCAGAGCCGCGCGTTTCCGGCTGCCCATCATGCCCACATAGGCGGCGGGCTTTTGCAGAATAGAACGCAGGCAGGCAATATCACAGCTGTGGGCACGGGTCACGACCACAAAGTATGTCTCCTGCCCGCCGGAGATCTGCGCAAGGCCCTCTGCAAAGGGCAGGCAGAGCACAGCATCGGCCCCGGCCTGACGCAGCTCCTCCGCAAACTCGGGGCGGTCCTCCAGCGCTGTGACCGGCAGGCCCAGCAGCTTTGCCAGCCGCACCACCGACGCGCCCACATGGCCGCCGCCGCAGACCACAAGCTGCGGGGCTGCGCCAAAGCGCTCCACAAAGATGCGATGTCCGGCTGATTTCAGAATTCCACTGGAGGTCACAACGGCCAAGGCAGGCAGATGCTCCCCCCAGAACGCAGGCAGTTCCTCCGGCCAGACCGGTGCTGTGTTCCGCAGCAGGACACGTTCCCCCTGCGCCGGGCCTTCCAGCACCGTGGCCAGCAGAAAATCCCCCTCCCGGTCATGGAGTGCATTGAAAAAAGAACGATTTCCCATCCAATTCTCCTTTATTTGTTATTGTTCTACCACCGCTGCGGCATCATAGGCGGCGGGGTCGATGCGGCTCTGCCACAGCTGCCAGTCCTCGGGCGGCATCCGCCACGCAAGGCCGCACCCGGCAGAGAGCTCCCGGGGCAGCGGAATGAGCCGCCCGGGGATGTGTTCCGCTTCGCAGTGTTTTTCCCATGCCATCGCTTCCACTGTGGTGCGGAAGGATAACACGATATAGGGTCTCTTTGCACGCATTATTTATTCCTCCGCCAGGCTGCGCACCGCACGGGCAGCGGCAAGCGTCTCCTCCCGGGTGTTGGTGTGGGAGAAGCTGAACCGCACCACGCCCTGCTCCACGGTGCCCAGCGCTCTGTGCATCAGCGGAGCGCAGTGCGCACCGGCCCGCACACAGATGCCGTACTCTTCCCAGAGCACATCCGCCACCCGGGCGGAATCCTCGCCCGCCAGGTTCAGTGAGACGATGGGCGCACACGGCGCAGTGAAGTCACCATAAAGCCGCACACCGGGAATTTCCCGGACAGTTTCGTAAAACAGGCGTGCAAGCGCATTTTCTTTTGTTTTCAGCGCTTCCACGCCCTGCGTCAGGAGCCAGCGCACCCCGGCCCCCAGCCCGGCGATTCCCGGCACATTCAGCGTTCCAGCTTCCAGAGCGGTGGGCATTTCGGTAGGGTGGCGTTCATCAAAGCTGTGGACTCCGCTGCCGCCCACCACAAGGGGGGCAACCTGCAGCCCGGGCCGGACATACAGCCCGCCGGTGCCCTGCGGGCCCATCAGCGCCTTGTGCCCGGTAAAGCAGAGCACATCGATCCCCAGTGCCTGCACATCCACCAACATGGCACCCGCTGTCTGGGCGGCATCCACGAGAAACAACAGGCCGTGCTTTTTTGCAAAAGCGGACACGAACGCCAGGTCCGTGCGGTTGCCGGTAACATTGGAAGCACCGGTCACAACCACTCCCCTGGTGTTGGGACGGAGCAGCTGCTCAAACTGCGCATAGCAGAGCACACCGTTTGCGTCCACATCCACAAAGCTCACCTCAACCCCCTGCCTTTGGAGGCGGTAGAGGGGCCGCAGGACGGAATTGTGCTCGCAGACCGTGGTGATGACATGATCCCCCGGGCCAAAGAGGCCGTTGATGGCCGTGTTCAGCGCCTGGGTCGCATTGGATGCAAAGGCGATGCAGGCCGGGCCTTCGGCGTGGAAGAGCTGGGCCAGCGCTTCCCGGGTCTCGTAGACGATGCGGGAGGCGTGCAGGGTGGGCGCATGGGCTCCACGGCCCGGGTTGCCCGCTGTCTGCAAAGCATCCAGCATCGCCTGCCCCACCTCCGGGGGCTTGTACAAGGTGGTTGCGGCGTTATCAAGGTAGATCACGGCTTGACCACGTTCCCGGCGTTCAGCACCTTTTCAGCGATGACATACATATTGGTCACGCCGCCCACGGCCAGCTTCTCCGTTATGCCGTAGAAGTTCAGGCAGGTGCCGCAGGTCAGGATCTCCACGCCCTCAGCTTCCAGTGCCTTCAGGTCTTCCAGCATGGGCGAACCCTCACAGGTCAGGGATGCGCCGCCGTTATAGAAGAGGATCGTCTTGGGCAGCTTGTCCTGCTGGGTCAGGGAGAACACGAAAGCCTTGAGCAGGGTCTTACCCAGCTCCTCGGCCCCCTCCCCCATCTTGTCGGACGCGATGACCACCACTGTATCGGTGCGGGCATCCGGGATGCAGGTTTCCGCTTCTGCCTGCTGTTTCTCTTCGCCCGGCACAGCGGTTTCCGCAGCAGGCGCGTCCTTGATGGTAAAGCGGACACGGTATTCCTGCTCGGCCAGCTTTTCGGAGCTGGACAGATAGCCCTTCTGCTGGGCCATCTTGGTCAGGTTCTGGACAGCGATCTCATTGTCCACCAGCACTTCCACCTCGCCGGGGCCGTGCAGCTCTGCAATGGCCTTTTTGGCCTTGACCACGGGCAGCGGACAGGCATCTCCACGGGCATCAATCTTGATCATCAGTTGTTCCTCCCTCATTCGTATGTTACTGTGATCTCCGGTGTCTGCTTTTCCCCAATGGTGCCCACGATCTTTGCGGGCAGACCCGCCGCCTGCAGCTCTGCTTCCAGGGCAGCGGCATCCTGCGGGGCCACGGCAAACAGCAGGCCACCGGAGGTCTGGGGATCAAACAGGATCTCTTCCATCGGGAAGGGCACTTTCTCAAACCGGACAAAGGGCCCGGTGTGGTTGCGGTTGCGCTGACCGGCGGCGGTGTACAGGCAGGCATCTGCGGCCTCCCACGCACCGGGCAGTACCGGCACCGCATGGGCATCAATGACGCAGGAGAGCTTCTCCCCCATCATCTCGTGCAGATGGCCCAGGAAGCTGAACCCGGTCACATCCGTGGCGGCGTGCACCTCGTACCTGCGTGCGATCTCTGCCGCCGTTTTGTTCAGGGTGGTCATGGAACGGACGGCTGCTTCCATCTGCTCCGGAGCGGCTTCGCCCACCCGGTTGGCGGTGCAGATCAGCCCCACGCCAAGCGCCTTGGTCAGAAGAAGCTTGTCGCCCGGGCGGCCGGTATCGTTGGCCGTCAGGCGGTGCGGGTCTACCAGACCAGTCACCGACAGGCCGTACTTCACGCCGGTATCGGCAATGGAGTGTCCACCCGCCAGCGTACCCCCGGCTTCGGCCACCTTTTCGGCACCGCCGCGCAGGATTTCCCCCAACACGTTCAGATCCATGCTCTCGGGGAAGCAGACGAGATTCAGTGCCGTTTTGACCTCACCACCCATGGCGTAGACATCGCTCAGGGCATTGGCCGCGGCGATCTGCCCGAAGGTATAGGGGTCATCGACCATCGGCGGGAAAAAATCCACCGTCTGCACCAGGGCAATGTCCTCGGTAATGCGGTAGACGGCAGCATCGTCCCGGCTGTCGTAGCCAACCAGAAGGTCGGGGTCTTTTTCGCCCCGGGGCAGCTTTTCCAGAATGCGGCTCAGTACCCCGGCACCCAGCTTGGCGGTGCATCCGCCGCCGGTGCAGAAGACAATGGGGCCTTGTTCTGCCATTTCATGCACGCTCCCTTTCATCAAAATAAGTCAACACGCCCTGCATCTCATATTTTTCGCGCAGGAGCGCGAGGGTCTGTTCTCCGGCAGCAATGCGGGCGGGGGCATCCGCCTGATTGAGCACCACAGAAAAACGGCGGTTCCCTACCAGTTTTCGTCCTCCCTGCTCACTGGCCAGCAGCCTTGCCAGCAGCTCCGGGGTCAGAAGCGTTTCGGGGGCAGTGCCCAGCAGGGCGCAGGCCTGCTCCAGCCGGAAGCAGACCTCCCGCAGAGGTCTGCCCAGCGCAGACAATCCTGCCACGGCCAGCACGATATCGCTTTCCGGCAGCAGCACCGGTTCATGGGCCACCGGAACTTTGCAGGGCATCCGTTTTGCACCGTCCGCTTCCAGAAGAACCATATCCGCCTGTGCCATCCAGCGGGTCAGCCGCTCCGGCGGCAGGGCGGTCAGCTTGCCCTGCTCTGCCGGGACACCGGCCACGGCATATTGCCCTGCCACCCAGAGGGACGCAAGAGCAGCCTCATCTGCGGCATAATTCTCCCCCGGCTGCCGGATGTGGGTGGTGGTGCTCACCAGCACCCGCCAGCCTTTGGCGGCACAATGCCGGGCAAAGGCATAGAGCAGGGTGGTTTTTCCGCCGCCGCCCACCAGCGAGACCACATGGCCCTTTTCAGCCAGAAACGGAAACTGTGTTTCCGAAAGCATCAGCGGTTTTCTTCCACCGCCATGGCGACCTGCTCCGGGGTGATGGGCAGCTCGTAGAAGCGGGTGCCGATGGCATTGTAGATGGCATCTGCGATGGCGGGCAGCGGGGTGTTGATGACCACCTCACCGATGGATTTTGCACCAAACGGGCCGTTGGGCTCGTAGCTACTCTCAAACTCCACCCGGATGTGGCCGATGTCCACACGGGCGGGGATCTTATACTGCATAAAGGAATTCTCCATCGGCCAGCCCTTGGCATCGTAGGTGATGTTCTCGGTCAGAGCCATGCCGATGCCCTGCAGGATGCCGCCCTCGGTCTGGACACGGGTCAGGTTGGGGTTGATAGGGGTGCCGCAGTCCACGCAGGCGGCATAATCCACCACCTTGACCTCACCGGTCTCCTTGTCCAGCTCAATTTCAGCCGCGCCGACCATGTAGGGCGGGGGCGAAAGGGGCGAGGTGTGGGTCTCGGTGATCTCCAGCGGCACCATGTGGCCGAACTGGGAGGTGAAAGCCACCTCAGAGAGAGAGACCCTCTTCTCCGGGTCTGCGTTCAGGGAGACGAACTTGCCGTCAAAATCCACGGCATCTTCGGTCGTCTGGAGCAGCTCCGCGCCCAGCTTGCAGATCTGGCCGCGCAGCCGCAGGGCGCACTTCTCCACCGCCTTGCCGGTGACATAGGTGGTAGAGGAAGCGTAGGAGCCGGAGTCATAGGGCGAGGTATCGGTATCCGCGCCAAAGACGGTGATATTGTCCAGGTCACAGTCCAGCACCTCGGCGGCGATCTGAGCCAGCGTGGTGTCACAGCCGGTACCCATATCGGCCGCGCCGATGATGAGGGAGTAGAACCCGTCATCGTTTACCTTGAGGGTGGCGCTGCCCACGTCCATGCCGGAAATGCCGGAGCCCTGCATGGCCATGCCCATGCCCACGGCGCGCACCTTGCCATTGCCAAGGTCGCGCACAGGGTACTTGTTGTCCCAGTCGATCATCTCGTGGACTTTTTTCAGGCAGCGGTCCAGCGCGCAGCTGGTATTCACAGCGCCGTAATAGGCAGGCATCACATCGCCCTCTTTGACGATGTTCATTTCACGGATCTTGAAGGGGTCCATGTGGAGCCTGGCAGCCAGCTCGTTGACAGCAGATTCCACCGCAAACAGGCCCTGGGTCGCACCATAGCCGCGGTACGCACCGGCAGACATGTGGTTGGTGTAGACCACGTCGCTGACAAAACGGAAGGCTTCGGCCTTGCCGTACAGCGGGATGGACTTGTGACCGGAAAGGCCCACCGTTGTGGGGCCGTGCTCGCCGTAGGCACCGGTGTTGGACAGGGTGTAGAGGTCGATGCCCTTCACGATGCCGTCCTTGGTGGCACCCAGACGGACGTGCATCTCCATCTCGTGGCGGGGCGAAGATGCGGTCTGGCTCTCTTCGCGGGTGAAGATCAGCTTACAGGGCTTCTTGGTCTTCCAGGTAACAAAGGCCGGATAGATGGCCGAGACTGCCGTCTGCTTGGCACCAAAGCCGCCGCCGATGCGGGGTTTGATGACGCGGATCATGGATTTGGGGATGTGCAGGGCGTTTGCCACATTGCGGCGGGTATGGAACACGATCTGGGTCGAGCTGAGGATGTTCAGCCGTCCGTACAGGTCCATCCAGCAGCAGGTGCGGAAGGTCTCCATCATGGCCTGCTGGCAAGCCTTGGTGTGGTAAACACGGTCGATGACAACATCGCACTTTGCCAGCACGGCATCGATGTCGCCGTCGCCGCACTCATCGTGGGCACAGAGATTGCGCTTGTTATCGGCACCCACAGGACTCAGGCTCTCCCAGTTGTCCTCCGGGTGGACAAGGATGGGGTTGTCCTTCGCAGTGTGGAAATCCAGCACCGGCTCCAGCACCTGATACTCCACCTTGATGAGCTTCATGGCCTTCTCGACACACTTCTCATCCTTGCCCACCACAATGGCCACCACGTCCCCCACAAAGCGGACGTGGCGGTCAATGACCAGGCGGTCGTAGGGGCTGGCTTCGGGGTAGGTCTGGCCGGCCTGCGTGTAGCGGCGGGCGTTCTGATCCACATCCTCCCAGGTGAAGATGGCCTCGATGCCGGGCACCTTTTTGGCCACGGACGTGTCGATGCGCTCCACCATGGCGTTGGCATGGGGAGAACGGTACAGCTTGACGATCAGGCAGTCTGCCGGAGCCAGATCATCCATGTAAACGGGCTTGCCGGTCACAAGCTGCATGGCATCCTTTTTGCGGAATGCTTTGTTGACGTTTTTCATTCGGCACCCTCCTGTTTTGCTTTTTTCCAGGCGAGGAAATTCTGGATGCCCCGCAGCTGGCCCTCGTAGCCGGAGCAGCGGCAGAGGTTGCCCGCGAGATATTCCTTGATCTCCTCCTCAGTGGGGTATTCCTTTTCCCGGAAGAGGGCGAGGGCGTTCATAATAAAGCCCGGGTTGCAGAAGCCGCACTGCTCCGCACCCTGATCGGCGATAAAAGCGCCGAACTCAGCAGCCTCCTCCTGCAGGCCCTCCAGCGTGGTCACCCTGTGGCCGTCGGCACGGGCTGCCAGCACAGAGCAGGACAGCACCGGCACATCGTCCAGAAAGACGGTGCACAGGCCGCAGTTGGAGGTCTCACAGCCGCGCTTGACACTGTAACAGCCGTGTGCGCGGACAAAATCGATGAGCAGGGTGTCCGGTGCGGTCTCTGCCGTGATCTTGGTTCCGTTCAAAATAATATTCACCTGCATCTTGTCTCACCTGTTCCCTTCCAATTTCAGCACAGCGCGCTTGACCAGCACCCCGGCCAGATGATTGCGGTATTCCGCACTGCCGCGCATATTGCTCTCCGTCCGGATGTTTGCCCGCACCTCAGCGGCAAAGCGGGCGGCGGTCAGCTCCGGCGTTTCGACGGCATTGGGCTGCAGGGTATACAGCACTGCCTTGCCGGGCCGGGCACCAATGGCGACCCGGAAGCCCCCGGCCGTTTTCGCGGCGGCACAGGTCAGTACCGGGAAATCCGTCTGGCTGTTGCGTACCGACTGATAGCAGAATGCTGCCTGCTCTTTCGGCACGATGACCCGCACCAGGATATCCCTGTCGTACGGGCGCTGGGCATACTCCGAAAGCGGCACGATGCCGCCCTTGTAGAGCTCCACCGAAGCGTTCAGGGCCAGGAACATGGTCAGAACATCGGAAAAGCCAAAACGGCTGTAAATGCTGCCGCCCACGGTGGCAAGGTTGCGCAGCTGCACGCCCACAATGTGGCGCACAGATTCCCGCACAGCGCCGTCCGTGTAGGCATTGAGCCCCTCGTGGAGCTCGATCTGCCGCAGGGGCACCATAGCCCCGATGGAAAAGCCCTTGGCCGTTTCCTCAATTTTGTCCAGCCCAAGGCCCGACAGGTCGATGGCGGTGCCGACATTGATGTTCTCCATCTTGAGCCAGATCATGCCGCCGATGACCCGATTGTTTCGCTTCTGGTTGAGCTGCCAGGCTTCCTCGAGGCTTTCGGCCCGTTTGTATTCCCGGATCGTCATCATACGCAGTACCTCTCTTTTTTCGATTGCTACTTTTATTTTATCACAAAATCCCTTATAATGCCACTGGAAAGACTGCCGCAGATCCGGCAGGTTCAGGAGGAATGATTTTATGGCAGAGTTGTGCAGAAAAAACGCCCGCCTTCCGGTGGGGTGCGTCATCATGGCATCGGGGCTGGCCCGGCGGTTCGGCTCCAACAAGCTGCTGGCCGATTTCGGGGGCTGCCCCCTGCTCTGCCGGGCGCTGGAGGTCACCGCCACCCCTGCCCTTGCCGCCCGGGTGGTCGTGACCCGCTCTGCCGAGGTAAAGGCCCTGTGTGACGCACAGGCCGTTCCCTGCCTGCTCCACAGCATGCCGGGCCGGAACGACACCGTTCGGCTGGGGCTGGAGGCGCTGCTGGAGCAATGCCCCAATCTTGCAGGCTGCATCTTCCTGCCCGGAGATCAGCCCCTGCTGCAGCGGGAGACGCTGGAAGCGCTGATCACTGCTTTTGCCCAGACACAAAAAGAAACAGAGCGGGCGATCTTCCGGCTGGGAGCCCGGGCCGCACATGGCCCGGACACCGTTGTCGGAAGTCCCGTTCTGTTTGGATGCGGATATTTTCCCGCTCTGCGCACCCTGCCCGAGGGCAAGGGCGGCAGTGTTGTGCTCAAGGCTCACCCTGAGCAGGTACAGATCGTTTACGCCCAGCGGCGGGAAGAACTGCTGGATGCAGATACGCCGGAAGCTCTGGAGGAGCTCTCCGCCATTGCAGCGCAATGGTGCGTCACCTGACAGGAGAGGCAAGGGAACTTCTTGGCTCCCCTGTCAGGGGAGCTGTCACCGAAGGTGACTGAGAGGTTTATTCGGCCTTATCGTCCTTGGGCAGCAGCACGTTCAGCACAATGGCCACAAAGGCTGCGGGCACGATGCCGCTCTCGCCGCAGATCAACTGGAAGAACTGGGGGGTGTGTGCCAGAATGCTGGCATTGGCACCCATGCCGTAACCCACGCCCAGTGCAACGGAAACGATGGTCAGGGTGCGCGGGGTCATCTTTTCCTTGGTAATGAGCTGGATGCCGGACACCACGATGGAAGAGAACATCATCACGGCAGCACCGCCCAGAACGGCCTGCGGCATGATGGAGACCAGTGCGCCCAGCTTGGGGATCAGGCCGCAGAGGATCAGGAAGATGGCACCGGTAGCCAGTGCACCGCGGTTGACGACCTTGGTCATGGAAACCAGACCCACGTTCTGGCTGAAGGAGGTGTTGGGCAGAACACCAAAGCAGGCGGCAAAGGAAGAGCCCAGGCCGTCGCAGATAACACCGCCGGACAGCTCCTTATCGGTGGCCTCACGGCTCATGCCGCCCTCCATCACGCCGGAGATATCGCCCACGGTCTCCACAGCGGTGACGATGAACATGATCAGCACGGGCAGGATGGCGCGCATATCAAAAACGATCTTGACGGGAACCAGCTTGGGGATGGCAAACCAGTCGGCCTGTGCCACCTTGCTCCAGTTCAGCACCCATGCCTTGGTGAACTCCACACCCTCGGCAGTGACACCGGTGGTGGGCAGGACAAAGCCCATGATAAAGGCTGCCAGATAGCCCGCTACGATGCCGATGAGGATGGAGGAGGAGCTCAGAAAGCCCGTGGTCCAATGCTTGAAGAACAGGATCACCACCAGCACGAATACGGCCAGCAGCAGGTTTTCCGCGGAACCGAAGTCCTTGGCTGCGTTGCCGCCGCCAAAGGAGTTGACACCCACGGAGATCAGGGACAGACCGATGGACAGCACCACCGTGCCGGTGACCACCGTGGGGAAGAACTTGCGCAGGGGCTTGAGGAAGAAGCCCAGCACAGTCTCAAACAGGCCGCCCAGAATGGAAGCGCCCATGATGGCACCGTAGGCCAGCACGCCACCGCCCATGGAAGCAGCCACACTGTTGAACACGCCCAGGAAGCCGGAGCTGGTGCCCATGATAATGGGAACCTGACCGCCCACAGGGCCGATGGAGAACAGCTGCACCAGCGTGACCACACCGGCCACGAACATGGCGTTCTGCAGCAGGCTGACCTGCAGGTCAGCAAACTCACCGCCTGCAAGGCCGCAGGCACTGGTGATGATAAGAAGCGGGGTCAGGTTGCCCACGAACATGGCAAATACATGCTGCAGGCCCAGCGGGATGGCCTGGCGAAGAGGCATCTTGGCATCAAACTGGTATGCGCCCTTCTCCAACTCGATATTTTTGATCATAACTTCTCCTTTATCCAAAAGGCTTTTTTACACGACAAAAATTATTATAGCAGAGCCTTTCTCAAATTGGGAGAGGTCCGGGATGTTTTTTGTTCATTTTTAGTTCATAAGTCATACTTTAGCTTTGAATTGTTCTTCTGTGAAGTACAAAATCAGATAGATCAGCCCCCTGCTCCCGGCACCAGAAGCCTCTGAGGCGCATCGATGGCCGTGGTGCCCTCTGCAAGGTCGTTGGCGGCAAGCATCTGGGCCGGGGAGACATGGAACCGCCTGGCGATGGCAAACAGCTCCTCCCCTGCCTGTGCATAATAGATGCGCAGGCTGATCTCCGGGTCTGCCGGGGTCAACGGCTCTCCCAGCGCGATGGAGCCCACACAGGTGTTTCCGCTCCGCTGTAGGATGGCTCCTTCTGCCTTGACGGAAAGGTTGACCTCCAGTGTGCCGTTTGCGCAGACACAGCGCAGGTCCTCGGCACGGAGCCAGCACTCCGGGATCAGCTCCGCGTCCGAGGGCAGCTCCCGCCCCAGCGGCAGGGCAAGCTCCAACACCTTTTCATAGCTTTCCAGCTCTGAAAGGCTGTTCTCCCCAAAAGCAGTCACAGTCACCCGGCTGGTCAGATCCCAGTTGTTTTCCCTGTATGCCAGCAGGGCCGGGCCAAAGGAGGCAAAGCAGGCCAGAATTTTAGCCCCAGCGTCCGGCAGAGGGCCGGAGCCGGTCAGGGTCACGGTCTCATCCAGGGTGCAGGCCAGCGATTCCGTCTGTACCGTCTGCGGGGTCTGTTCTGTCTCAAATTTCGTGGAGAAGGCATCCGCCACGCACTGCAGCTGGTAGGGCCTCCATGCCCGCAGACGCAGCATCAGGGTGGCGGTCAGGCGGCTGGGTTCCTCCCCTTCTCCCTCCGTGAGCGTAAAGCCCACCGGCTCGGCCACGCAGAGGCAGCGGCAGTCCTCACTCAGGCCGTCCACATCCAGCACCTGATTGAAGTTCAGATTCACGCTCTGGCCTTGCAGTGCCGGGTCGCCCTCGGCACGCCAGGCACAGGAAACGACCAGCACGCCTTTGGCAACGGCTTTCCCGTTCAGGAGCTTGAGGTCTCCGACAGAGGCATTGCCGCTGAGGTCCAAAACGGCGGCGGGCGGCGTGGGAAAGCGGATCTCGCCCTCGACCGTGACCAGCTTTTCCAGCACAGCGGCACGCCGCACCCCGGAAAGGGTGACCAGTTTCTGCTCCACCCCGCCATCCGAAAGGGCCGTGATGACATCGGTTTTGACCTGCGTATGCACCGATACCACCAGCCCATACGCCCCCCGCACCTCGATGCGGCGCGGGTTGACGGTGCGGCAGTTCAGATATTCGGTCTGGCCTTCCACCTGCACGGCCCATGCCGTGAAGACAAACTCCGGCAGATCCAGCAGCTTGGTAAAGGGAAGCTTCTGCTCGGTCTGGCACAGACCCGCCCCGTCCTCGCCCTGATAATAGACCACACAGCGCAGATATCCCTCCAATTGCAGCTTGCCGGGCTGCAGCCGCTTTTGCAGCACCACCGGCCTGACAAAGCACTTGACCAGCTTGAACACCGGTGGCAGATAATCAGAGATCAGGATCTCTGTTTCCAGCGGCAGCTCTGCCTTGAGGGTACAGTTTGTCCCCGCCGCCGGCAGGGCATCCCGAAAGATCTTCAACTCCATGGTACGCGCTCCTTTCCTGTCCGCTCTTGGTGTCATTTTATTCCGGGAACAGGTGGGATAGAACGGAGCGCTTTTCCAGAGACGCAAAAAGCCGCCGCACAGCGTTTCCACTGTGCGGCGGCCTTATCACAATCAGGGTTCAGGAAAAATCAGGTGCTTACTCAGCAGCCTTTGCAGCCTCGATCTGCTTGATCAGCTCGGGAACGACCTTGAACAGATCGCCCACGATGCCGTAGTCAGCAACACCGAAGATAGGTGCGCTCTCGTTCTTGTTGACGGCGATGATGCACTCGGAATCCTGCATACCAGCGGTGTGCTGGATGGCACCGGAAATGCCCAGAGCAACATAGATCTTGGGGTGGACCGTCTTACCGGTCTGACCGACCTGATGGTCAGCGGTCATCCAGCCTGCGTCGGTAACGGCACGGGAAGCACCCACAACGCCGCCGCCCAGTGCAGCAGCCAGCTGCTCAGCCAGCTCGATGCCCTTGTTGACATCCTTGCTGATGCCGCGGCCAACAGAGACGATGACATCGGCACCGATCAGATCGACCAGCTTCTCAGCAGCCTTCTCGACACTCAGGACCTCGGTCTTGATGTCGGCAGCGGACAGCTCGAAAGCGGGCTTCACGATCTGGCAGGCATCAGCCTTGGCCTGATCGAAGGGAGCCTTCTTCATAACGCCGGGGCGCACGGTGGACATCTGAGGACGGAAGCGGGGGCAGATGATGGTAGCCATCAGATGGCCGCCGAATGCGGGACGGGTCATCTTCAGGTTGCGGTCTTCCATATCGAACTTCTGCTTGGACAGGTCGATGGTGGAGCTCTCCTTCAGGAAGTCGATGTACTTTGCAGTGTCGATATCCAGGTGGGTAGCATCAGCGGTCAGGCCGGTGTGCAGGCGGGCTGCGCAGCGGGGGCCCAGATCGCGGCCAATGTTGGTGGCACCGATCAGCAGGACCTCGGGCTTGTACTCGTTGACCATGTCGCAGACGACCTTGGCGTATGCGTCCGTGGTGTAATCCTTCAGCAGGGGGCTGTCGCAAACCATGACCTTATCAGCGCCATAGCCGCCCAGCTCCTTGGCAATGCCGTCCACGTTATCGCCCAGCAGCAGGCCGGTGACTTCGCAGTTCAGCTCATCAGCCAGCTTGCGGGCCTCGCTGACCAGCTCGAAATCGGTGGGCATCAGTCTGCCCTGGCGCTGCTCACAAAAGACCCAAACGCCCTTGTACTCGTTAAAATCAGCCATTGTAATCCTATGCTCCTTTCATCAGATCAGGTGCTTCT
>ERZ857982.1828-NODE-1828-length-18420-cov-16.818350_pt1 | contig 18420 bp, 17 predicted proteins | sample MGYA00519955_ERZ857982 | MGnify/ENA primary metagenome ERZ857982 (study PRJEB31778, sample SAMEA3449416) | human gut metagenome | biome: human gut; feature: human-associated habitat; material: faeces | place: United Kingdom | collected 2010/2012 ... | reverse complement strand
TTTGTTTTGTGGTAATTACATTTTACACGAAAGTGAGTATGATGTCCATATTTTTGTGTTGCACTTGATATTATAATCTACCCAGGCGCTTTTGCAGTTTCCCCTGCTATGTTCGATAAAACCGAACGAGTACGAAGAATGTCAGATGAGGAGCTTGTAAGAACGGCTGTAAGGGAAGGGTTTGATATAAACGAATATTTAAGGAGGTGTTGATGTGCCGGAACGAAAAATCCGGCCTGTTACGGACGGGGTGGATAAGGATATTACACAATATTTTGATAATCTTGTAAAAAAGATTAAACGTAGCGGAGTTATCAGAAAATCTTTGAATCTGAAATGAATATTATAGTGATATGGGGGAAATATGGGATTTCAAATCAGCAACGGCGTACTGAAGAAATACACCGAAGATAAAGGTGTGACCGAGATAGTTATACCTGACAGCGTACAAAGAATCGGTGAGCGGGCATTTTCGGGCTGCGACAATATTACAAACGTGACCATTCCCGATTCGGTCACAAGTATCGGCGGGTCGGCTTTTGCCGGCTGTAGCAACCTTGAAAATATAACTATTCCGAATTCTGTTACAAAAATCTGCGTATGTACATTTGAATGGTGTGACAAACTTATATGCATAACTATTCCCCGTTCGGTCACAAGTATCAGCGACGGCGCATTCCAAAACTGTACATGCCTTAAAAACGTAACTATTCCGGATTCGGTGACGAGTATCGGCAATTATGCTTTTGGAGGTTGTCGTAGTCTTAATAGCCTGACTATACCGGATTCGGTCACAAGTATCGGCAAAGGTGCGTTTCAAGAATGCATCAATCTTGCAAGCGTAACTATTCCCGTTTCGATTACAAGTATCAGTGACAATGCTTTTTTTGAATGCAACGGCCTTACAGCCGTTAGCATTCCGGATTCCGTTACAAGCATAGGCGCCGGTGCATTCTGCAAATGCGGCAGCCTTAAAAATATAGCCATTCCCGATTCGGTTACAAGTATCGGCGAAGCCGCTTTTTCCGACTGCAACAGTCTTGAAAGCATAGCTATTCCTGATTCCGTGACAAATATCAGTAATCATACATTTGTAAGTTGCAGTAATCTTACAAGTATAACCATTCCGGGTTCAGTTACCAATATCGGTAACTGTGCATTTTATGAGTGTACTAACCTTACAAGTATAACAATCCCTGATTCGGTTACGAGCATAGGTAACTTAGCATTTTACAAATGCGAAAATCTTAAAGACGTGACCATTCCCGAATCTGTTACCGATATCGGTGAATATGCGTTTAAAGGAACAAAGTGGCTTTCGGAATATCCTGATGATTTTGTTGTGCTGAAAAACGGAATCCTTATTGCGTACAAAGGAAAGGACAGCGTAATATCAATTCCCGATTCGGTCACAAGTATCTGCAACAGTGTATTTGCAAAATGCAACAATCTTACAAGCGTAACTATACCCGATTCTGTTACAAGTATAAGCGACAGCGCATTTGAAAGTTGCAGTAATCTTACAAGTGTAACAATTCCAAATTCGGTCACAAGTATCGGCAAACGTGCATTTCTGGAATGCAGAAGCCTTACAAGCATAGTCATTCCCGATTCAGTCATAAGTATCGGCGACAGTGCATTTGAAGACTGTAATTTTTCTTCTTTTACCGTCCCTAAGACTGTAAAGAAAGTCGGAAAAGAAAGTTTCCATGGATGCAAAGAGATTACGGTTTATGATTCTATTGATCCCGATGCAAAGCCGTGTAAAAGTCATTCAGATAAATATGGCGGCTCTCCCAACTCATTGTTAGGATCTGTTGTCAACTATAAAACTCATGATAACTGGCTCGATTATGAGGTGACTGTACGCTCTGCACAAACTGATGAGATAAAGTACAAAGTGTGGATGGGCGGCGACTGCACTCAAGGCGAATACTGCTACACACTGGCATCATCCTGGGGAAGAAACGCAACGTTCAATTTCAACGCAGTTGATGAATTTTTTCCGAAAATCAAGGGAGTATATCACAAGATCAGAGTTGCCCTGAACAGACTGCGTTATCCCATTGATTTAACGGACGAGCAGAAAGAAATGTACAGGTCTTATATTGTACGCTCTGCAAAAAATGCGGTAAAGCTCTGTATTGATACAGATGATATGGAATTGTTGCTTTCTTGCGAACCGCTTGGTATTATAAAAAAGAACAATATTGATGAATTACTTGAATATGCCACAGAGAAAAAGGCTGTTCAGTTTACCGCATATTTGCTTGAGTACAAGGAAAGTCATTTCAAAAAAGGTAAGAATGTGTTGGACAGCCTGAAGCTGTGATTTCTGTACTGTTTAATGTACTGATTCTGTGATATAATTACAACGGTATGATAAAAGCAGAAAAGATAACTCATTACAGCAGAGTTATCAGAAAATCTTTGAATCTGAAATAGTTATTACGCTTTGCAAAAATGCAGTAAAGCTCTGCATTGATGCAGATGATATGAAGCTGGTGCTTGACTTGGAGCAATTCGGAGTTATCAAAAAGAACGATATCGATGAATTGCTTGCATACGCAACGGAGAAAAAAGCCGATCGGTTTACCGCTTATTTGCTTGACAAAAAACATTGTATTTAAATAAAACAGTGCCGTGACCGAATGACACATTCGGTCACGGCACCGTTTTGTTTATCTGCGTATAATAGTAGCTGTTATAAGCATAAAATACATCGGCAAAATGAACCGGATAAGTATGTTATCATCGCATTTCTTACCGAATAATTCTTTTCAAAAGTCGGTTTCAGACACAGCTTATCCGCAATCACAGGCTGTCCGGTTTTGTCCCGACTTTCTCCGCTTAACCCCTTTTTCCCCGTTTTACTTGTATTTTATGGCTGTGTTTGTTATAATAAGTATAAAGAAATATTTGATGCGTCTTGCGAAAGGAGAAGGTACGCTATGGCATACGAAAAGCTCACAGGCACTTTTGAATCCTCGAACGGCACTGATAACTGTGCATATTACATCTATGTTCCGGTTCTTCCTATGAACGTGGGATATAAAGGCATCATTCAGATTTCGCACGGTATGTGTGAATATATTGAGCGTTATGAACACTTTGCGGATTTTCTTACCTCACACGGATATATCGTCTGCGGTAACGACCATCTCGGTCACGGAAACAGCGTCAGATCAAACGACGATCTCGGCTTTTTTGCCGAAAAGGACGGCTGGAGCCACCTTGTAAACGATCTGCACCGTATGACGATGATAATGAAAAAGAAGTACCCTGCACTGCCGTATATCCTTATAGGTCACAGTATGGGCAGTTTTGTTGCAAGGCTGTATCTCACACGCTTTCCTAACGAGCTGACCTGTGCAGTAATTATGGGTACGGGCGATGACAAGGCACTTTCCGAAATAGGAGTAAGGGCTACACGCTCCGTTGTTTCCTTGAAGGGCGAACGTTTCCGCAGTGATAAGCTGAACACTCTCATTTTCGGAGTATATAACGACAAAATCAAAGATCGTCAGACTATCTATGACTGGCTCACTCATGACAGAGATGTTGTAAAGAAGTATATCGACGATGAAAAAAGCAATTTTGTGTTTACGGCAAGCGGATTTGTTGACCTTACTACCCTTCTTCGCAGAGTGTCAAGTCAGCAGTGGGCTGAAAAGGTGCCGAAAAAGCTGCCTGTTATATTCATGGCAGGAACGGCAGACCCTGTCGGCGGATACGGCAAGGGCGTAAGAAACGTATACGCAAAGCTGATTGACGAGGGTTGCAACGTTGATATCAAGCTGTACCCCGGCGCACGTCACGAACTTGTAAACGAAACTATGAAGGAAATAGTTTTCGATGATATTTTAACCTGGATAGAAAGAAAGGTCGGCGGAATGACAGGCAATTACGAATTTTAAGCCTTAAGCCGAAAAGAACAATATGAAAGACGGATTTATAAAAGTAGCGGCGGCAACACCTGAGATTAAGGTTGCCGACTGTAAGCACAATGCAAAGCAGATAATCTCTCTGGCAAAGGAGCTTGCAAAAAAAGATGTAAAGCTCGCAGTTTTCCCGGAACTGTGCATCACGGGTTACACCTGTCAGGATCTGTTCTACCAGACAACGCTCCTTGACGGTGCTAAGAATGCGCTCATAACGATTCTGGAAGAACTGTCTGTGCTTGATATGATAACTGTCGTCGGACTGCCGATGCAGTATGACAGCAAGCTGTATAACTGTGCGGCTGTGACATATCACGGAAAAGTGCTGGGCTATGTGCCTAAGCAGTACTTGCCGAACTACAACGAATTTTACGAGATGCGCCACTTTACCGCCTGGGACGGCAGTAAATGCGAATATTTTTTAAACCGGTTTGACACGGATGCCGACGGCGAATGCGACGATTCGCTGAGTGCATATTTCGGTGCGGGACTTATATTCAGCTGTAACACTATGCACGATTTTTCTTTCGGAATCGAACTGTGCGAAGATCTGTGGTCACCCTGCCCTCCCTCGACATATCTTGCACAGGAAGGCGCAAATATCATTCTTAATCTTTCCGCAAGCAACGAAATGATAGGAAAGTCGGAATACCGCCGTTCGCTTGTTTTAAATCAATCTGCAAGGCTTATTTCGGGTTATATCTACTGCTCCGCAGGAGAAGGCGAAAGCACGCAGGACCTTGTATTCTCGGGACATAACATAATTGCCGAAAACGGTGCAACGCTTGCCGAAAGCGAGCTTTTCTCAAACGATTATGTTATCAGCGAGATAGACGTAAACAAGCTGGCATTTGAACGCAGAAAAAACACATCATTCAGAAATGACAAATGCGATACGGAAACTATATGGTTTGATATACCGCTCACCGAGACAAAGATAACACGTTTTGTATCACGCACACCGTTTATCCCCTACTCTGCCGATGAGACCGACAAGAGATGCGAGCTTATTCTTTCGATGCAGGCACACGGACTCAAAAAGCGTCTTGCCCATACTTACGCCAAAACCGCCGTTATAGGAATTTCGGGTGGACTTGACAGCACGCTTGCACTTCTTGTATGCGCCAATGCCATGAAGCTGCTCGGCAGACCTATGACGGATATTGTAGCGGTGACAATGCCGTGCTTCGGCACAACAAAACGCACAAAATCAAACGCTGTGAAGATATGCGAGGCCATAGGCGTCACACTGCGTGAAATCGACATAACCGACAGCGTAAAACAGCATTTTCTGGACATCGGACACGATATAAACGATCTATCGGTAGTATTTGAAAACGGTCAGGCAAGAGAACGCACAAAGGTGCTTATGAACATCGCCAATCAGACAGGCGGACTTGTAATAGGCACGGGCGATCTGTCCGAGCTTGCTCTCGGCTGGGCAACCTACAACGGCGATCATATGTCTATGTACGGTGTGAACTGCTCAATACCCAAGACGCTTATCAAGCATCTTGTCAGCTACTACAGCAAGACGACAGATAACAAGCTGCTCAAAGAATCGCTTGAGGATATACTTGATACGCCTGTAAGCCCCGAGCTTCTGCCTGCACATAACGGAGAAATATCGCAGAAAACCGAAGACCTTGTAGGTCCTTACGAGCTTCACGATTTCTTCCTGTACAACGGCATAAGATGGGGATTTACCCCCGAAAAAGTATTCAGGCTTGCGCTGTACGCTTTTGACGGTGCGTATGACCGTGAAACAATACTGAAATGGCTGAAAACCTTCTACCGCCGTTTCTTCTCGCAGCAGTTCAAGCGTTCGTGCCTGCCCGACGGTCCTAAGGTCGGATCGGTAACGCTGTCGCCAAGAGGCGACTGGAGAATGCCGAGCGATGCCTGTGCAACGCTGTGGTTAAGTCAGATAGAAAATCTGAAATAAAGTCTTATCTGCGAATAAATGAAACCAACCTGTCAATAATTACCTCACAAAGCTAAACGCTACGGAGGTAATTATGGCAGGTTTTTTTAAACGTAATATTCTTGACAAGGCTATGATACTGGGTGCGGTAATATGTATTGTAATAACAGCCTTTACCGCATTTGCGGAGGATTGCGAGGAAAAGCCGCAGGAAGTGCTGAGGCTTCATATACTGGCAAACTCGGACAGTAAGGATGACCAGACGCTGAAATACGATCTGCGTGACTATATGCTTTCAACGTTTTCGGATGTATTCGGAAACTGTGACAGCTTCAGTCAATCGGTAGCCGTTGCAAACGGACGCAGAGCCGAAATCGAAGAAAAGGCTAACGAATTTGTACATTCCAAAGGCTACAGCTACAATGTAAAATGCGAGGTCGCAAAAACATATTTCACCACCAGAAAGTACGAGAATGTAACCTTACCGGCAGGAGAATACACAGCCGTCCGCCTGCTTATCGGAAATGCAGAGGGTAGGAACTGGTGGTGCGTAATGTTCCCGCCGCTGTGCCTGCCTGCCGCATCGGGTGAATTTTTTACCGAAGAACAGAGCAAGCGGGTTGAAGAAAGCCGTGATTATGAAATAAAGTTTGCGATATTTGAAGCGTTGCAGGGGCTTTTCGGCGGCGGTGATACCGGTAGCGAAAGCTCAGAAGAAACCGCCTGCGACAGCACGGATAATGATTTTGCTAAAATATCCGTTTTCGGCATTTTGAACTGTGACGTTCTGTGATTATTAAGGCAGGCGGTTTTCCGCCTGCTATTTTTTAACCGCTATTGACATTTCCGGTATTCTGTGCTATACTGAAACTGTACTAATTCTGATAGTACAGTTAGTTTGTCACTTGCTGACAATCTTAACGGAAATATATTATGAAAAGGAGAAGAACAAATGAAATATCAAAAGCTTTATTTCAGTATGCTGAAAACATTTCTCAAAAGTGATATCAAGCTGAATATACTTATTTTTCTTATCTCTGTTTCGGCTGTCTTTACATTTATTTCTTTGTTCTGTGCATTGAACAGCGGTAATGCGGCATATCACAATATGATGGATCGTTCAGGCTACATCTTTGACGGTATTATGCCCGAAGATTCACCCGAATTTTTCAGAGAAAACCTGCCCGAAGTCTACACTGCCTATGCCGACAATGCGGTTGTCAGCTATCGCTCAAGCGAAAACTACATCTGTACAGAATCAGCCAAAGTTGCTTTTAACAAAAGCATGAAAGATCTGTACCGCTTCATACAATCCGACTATAACATAACCGACGGAAGATTTTTCACGGAAGATGAGTTGAAGGGTGACAGCAAGGTTATTATTGCCGAAAACGACTGCGGTATAAATGTGGGTGACAGGCTTATCATTCCCGATGATAAAGGCGACATCGTACTTAATGTAATAGGTCTTTCCGATGATTTTATTGTTCCGTACACTTTTTTCTTATATCACAACAACAGCGGAATTTATGTAAAGGATGAAGATTTTGAAAATGAGATGAAGAATACCGCTCCGACAAAATACAACGGCGCACGCTTTTTCTTTACTTCCGATCTGTCTGACGATGAACTGCAGGCACTTGAGCAATTTCTCGGCAAGGTGGTTTATATTCAGCCGCCGAACAGAGAGGATACCGAATCTGTTATCATAATCTACACTATCATCACGGGAGGAATCGTGGTAACAGGTATATTCACCGCTCTGCTCCTGCTGACGCTTTTGCTTCACCTGACGGATAATTGCAGCGAACAGATAAATGTGCTGAAGGTCACAGGCTGCAAGTCAATGCCGATAACACTGCTTTTATCTGCAGTCACTCTTACATACACAGCGGTTTCATTCATCTGCGCTATTGCTTTGAGTCCGATTTTTACCGCACTTATGGTAAAGCTCAGAATGGAATATGTACCTACCGCTTTTGACTATCTGCTGTCATTTGTAATATACAGCATTATAATCATAATATCGTTACTGCCCGGCTTTAAACGCATATCCTCAGCCACATACGCAAACGGAGGTGCAATATGAAGCTGTTATCTCTTGCATTATCCTTGCTTCGATCAAAAAAACGCAGTTTTATCCTTATGATGATATGTATCATTTTTTCAACTCTGCTGTTCAATTTTGCAATCACTGTATCTTCGGATTATCTTGCCGAAAAAGCATACATAACAAGTAACCGCTATGATAAGAAGATACTGCACGGTACACTCTCGTCAAAAGCACCTATAACCGATGAAAAGATAGTTTCAGAGTTTGAAAAGTACGGAATAAATTGCCGTGTCGAGCGTTACCACGAAACCACATTGGAGCTTTTCTCTGTAAACAGCCGAATAACCGACAACGAGATAAATAATATGGACGATGACACTTTCTATCGGTTTTATAATGATATAAACGGAACTCTGCTCGGATATTCGACCGAATACAGCGAATATCTCGATATAGGACTTTCGGGAGAACGTCCGGACAAGTCAAAGGACTACGGCGGCAAGATCCCGGTAATCGCAAACTATACATCGAGATGTAATATCGGCGACACAATAAAATACAAATGCGGGAAAGGAATTACCGAACTTCTTGTTGTCGGAAAATACACCGATAACTATCTCGACAGCGTAATACTGTATAATGCTGACACCGCAAGCTTGGGCACGACTTTCTACACCGATGCGGATATTCTCTACAATTCCGGACTTGCCACCGCTCCCGAAAATCAAGAGGACTATTCTGGAAAAAGCGTGGATAAGCGTTACTATCAATATGTGATAATTCTGAAAAACGGCAACGCTTCACTCGGCGAAATTGCGGCTCGTATAATTGACGGACTGGACGCAAACAGTGATGATTCAAAAGGCGATCTGTACATGAATATACGCTATGATGTGGCAAATCTCGATTTGCTGTACCGTGACAATATGCTGCTGATACAATTAATGCCTGTATTCATAATGATAGCCATAGTCGGCACTCTCGGAGTGATTGCCAATATTCTGCTGAATGCCGAAAAGCGCACAAAAGCAATGGCGGTATTCCGTCTGTGCGGCGGTAAGACCCGCTCTGTGATAATACTCGAGCTTGTCTGCGACACGGCTGTAACGGTTATTTCTGTGCTTGCCGCTACGCTTATCCTTCTCGCAATAAATCACATCTTTGCTATAGAAATCATCGATGCACAAAGCGGATTGTTCACTGCTGTATATCTGATTGCAATTTCCGTAATCGTCAGCATCGCAGGCTCTGTAACGCTGGTACGCAGTAATATGCTTGAAACAATAAGGAGATATGAGAACGTATGATGAAACTTGAAAATGTAGATAAATATTATAATATAAACACAAGCAGCGAGGTGCATGCACTGAAAAATATAAATCTTAGCATAGAAAAGGGCAAAATGATCGCTATAATGGGTGTATCCGGCTCCGGCAAGTCAACGCTTATACATATCCTCGGCTGTCTTGACAAACAAACAAGCGGTAAATATTTTCTCGGTGAATATGAGGTTTCCAAGTACAGCAATAACGACATTGCGGTAATAAGGAACGAGGAAATCGGTTTCGTGCTTCAGAATTTCGGACTTCTCGCCGACAAGACGGTATATGAGAACATTTCATATCCTCTTATCTTCAATCCTGCCGTTAAATACAAGATGATGAAAAAGCTTATCACCAAAACCGCCGACGCAATGCTGATAGGTGATCTGCTCAAAAAGCCCGTAAAAGAGCTGTCGGGCGGTCAGAAGCAACGTGTCGCTCTTGCCCGTGCACTTGTAAACCGTCCGAATATAATCATTGCGGACGAACCGACAGCGGCACTTGACAAAGCAACGGCAGATGAAATAACAGAGGTTATGAAGTCGCTCAATTCTATCGGAAAAACCATAGTTATAGTAACGCATGACAGGACAGTGGCCGAAAAGTGCAGGCGGATAGTTGAGCTTTCGGACGGGAAGATAATCTCGGATAGGACAATTGCGTAAATCATAAATACAATAAAAAAGCCTAGCATTTCTGATTGACTTTTTCGACAGTCTGCATTGAACGTGAACAAAAACTCACACTCCATTAGTCTGATTTTGGAAAGTTCTCAATTTTATTATGGATTTTCAACTGTCAATAGAATATCACTCGATCATTCTACAAGGCGGTTATTGAACTTTACAATTTATGATGATATAATAAGGACAAAGGAGGGCAGGCATATGAATATTGGCAATGTAATATCAGAAAAAAGGAAAGCACTTGGTCTGACACAGCAGGCTTTAGCCGAAAAGCTACACGTTTCTTTTCAAGCTATATCCAAATGGGAAAACGGAACTTCATGTCCCGATATTGAACTTCTGCCGCAGATCGCAGCTATTCTGAAAACAACTATTGATTCGCTGTTGGGGTATCCATCGCAATCCGTCACCGATTATGACAAAAGGTACGGCAATGAGGAGTATTATTGGGGCTTAAAGCCTAACAATCTGTGTTATGAGATAATGAGAATTAAGCCGCCTGTTAAGCCGTATAAGGTTATTGATATTGGTTGCGGAGAAGGCAAGGACGCAGTATTTCTTGCAAGAAACGGCTATGATGTTACAGCGTTTGATGCATCTGAACAGGGGCTGTCAAAGGCACGAGAGCTTGCCGATACTTATGGTGTAAAGGTTGACTTTTTCAAGGCAGATGTGAGAGATTTCAGGCTTGAAGCTAACTATGACATCATCTTTTCAAGTGGGGTTTTTCATTATATCCCGCTTGAATTACGAGAAAATGTTATCAATAATCTTAAAACTCATACGACTACGAATGGTATCAATGTTGTAAATGTTTTTGTAGAGAAGCCATTTATTCCTCTTCCGCCCGATACAGAAAAAGGCGAATTTGTTGTGGATAGCTGGAAATCAGGTGAGTTGTTTATGTATTACCACGATTGGCTGTTTCATAAAAACGAGGAGTGGATCTTTGAATGCGACAGCAGCGGTACTCCTCATAAGCATTGTATGGACGTATTGATTGCGGAAAAGGTTTGATAGCTGAGTTTTTATATGATTATCTCCTATGCGATGTTAATAGGCAATCTTCTCAAAAAGCCCGTAAAAGAGCTGTCGGGCGGACAAAAACAGCGTGTCGCACTTGCCCGTGCACTTGTAAACCGTCCGAATATAATCATTGCGGACGAACCGACAGCGGCACTTGACAAAGCAACGGCAGATGAAATAACAGAGGTTATGAAGTCGCTCAATTCTATCGGAAAAACCATAGTTATAGTAACGCATGACAGGACAGTGGCCGAAAAGTGCAGGCGGATAGTTGAGCTTTCGGACGGGAAGATAATCTCGGATAGGACAATTGCGTAAATCATAAATACAAAACAACGGACAGCAAGATTTTCCTGCTGTCCGTTTTCTATACGCTGTACTATCTGTTCACTTCGGGATTATCGGTCCTGCCGAGAAGATAATCTATGGATACGCCGAAATAATCAGCGAAAAGTATAAGCGTTCTATAATCGGCTTCACGCTGCTCATTCTCATAACGGCTTACGGAATTCTGATTAAGGTCAAGATCTATCGCCAGTTTCAGCTGTGAAATCTTTCGCTTTTTACGAAGCTCTTTCAGTCGAAAAATGTTGATCGCCCCCTTGACACGATTATACCATTATGGTATAATCTAAATATCCCGTTTTGGGATATTATTAATCGAAAGCAGAATTTTATGCTTTTCAAGGAGGAAATTTTCATGTTTAGAAAACTGTTCGGAGAAACTGAAACACAACAATTAAATTACCTCAAACCGAGGATTATATTGGTGATTGTCTTTGTAGCTGTTTTATTAGTCGGGGTGGTTACTCACTTTATGGGAATAGAGCCATTTTCCCGCACTTGCATGAATATCAGTTCATTGTTATATGCTGTTTCGGCTATTGTATTTGGTTGGCACTTCTTGAAATCCATGTTCGGATTTGCTTCATTAGGTGCTTTATTCTCCGGAAATATAGTATTCGGTGTAGTCATTATGGTGGTGTATTTTTTACTGAGTGCGGTTCTCGGTCTTATCACCCTTGTTCTCGGTATAGGCAGATTTATTTATCTGCTTGTAAAGAAGGCTAATCAGGGGCTGGAGGATTAACGGTGCTTTTTATAAGACACAGAAAGTCGCTTGACCCATTCTATGACGAATATGCCGAGGTATATTATGTTGACGGTACTTATGTAACATCGGTGGTCGCTTTCCTTATATTTGCCGCTGTTGCGATACCTGCGCTTGCTCTTTTCGGCGTTGTCAGATGGCTTTGCGATCATATGATGCTGTTATATGTGCTGTATGCTGTCGGAGTGGTAATTCTGATTATTATGCAGTCACGGCACACAAGAAAGAAATATATGTTTTTCTATGCGCTTTCAACGCTTACAATGCTTGTAATACCGATTACCGCTACAATCGCTTATATCTTTCCCATAATGGTTTTCGGTGAAACGCTAAGCGCCGCTCTCAGCGTCATTTTTTCATCTCTGCTCTTCTACGGTGGTGCTTTTATGACATTCTCGATAAACAGAATCATCAAAAACGGTATCGCCTGCTTTTTTGTTTCGCTTATATACATAGCTGTTGCGCTCCTCATTTTGTACGGATTTATCAGCGTAGATGCCGAAGCTATGAAAAAATTTGATTTCAACACTTTCTATACCCTATGGTCATAAAGATGACCGCACAAAACAACGGACAGCAAGATTTTCCTGCTGTCCGTTATTTATATTTACCTTATTTCAGTCTTTCCACGGCTTTTTACCGTCAAGGAAGCCGCAATTTTTCCACCAGTCACGGTCGGTCGGATTCCACGCTGTTTTCTCGTTTTTCTGCATAGCGCCGAACATATAGAACATCATTTTAGTGACGATTGACGGCTTTGCCTTTACCGACTTTATTTTGCGGGCTAACTTTTCCGCTGTCTTTTCTATCTCACGCTTTTTCTTATCCGAAAGCATCGTCACATTTGCCGCCATACTCGCAAGCGGGAACTGATAGCGTTTTGCAACACCCATCCATTTAAGCTGACGAGCCATAGACTTTGTGACGCTTTTCGGAGGAGCGCCTGCCGATGAAGAAACGGTCAGCCCGATTTTTGAGTACATTCTGCCGTCGGGTCTGTGCGTTACCCATCTGTACGCCAGATGATCCATCATATTTTTAAGCGCACCGCTCATTTCCAGGCAATAGCACGGGCTGTCAAGAATTATAAGACTGCTTTGTTCTATAGCTTTTACTATCGGCTGTACCTTTTTTGCGTCCGGACAGTATTCCTCGCCTTTCATAAAGCAGCTGTAACAGCCGACACAGTAGCCGGGTGCGTCAGCCGGCATAAAAAATTCGTGTATCTCGTTATCATTCCCCAGCTTGTCAAGCACAGCCTTTGTCATTGAGTATGTAATGCCCTTGTGCATAGCTCCGTGTATTACCGTTATTATCATATCTATACCTCTTTTATCTGAGCGTTGCTATGATCCTTGCAATTTCCACCGTAAGAATCTTAAGCGTTATTCCGCCCGACATAACATAAAACCATACCTCACGGGCTGCCTGCGTTTTAGCTATCGGCGTTGCGATTATTCCGACAATTACCGCAAGCGCACCGATACGGCCGACTATGTTCGGTATGCTGATAAGCTGAAACAATCCGGGATCACAGCTTCCGTCTATAGCATTCTGAATAGTCTTGTCAAGTCCGTCACGGGTTGCGGCGAAACAGCATACAACAAGGCCGTACACAAGCAGTATAAGGCTTCTCAGCCCCCAGTGCTGTGTCTGTTTTCGTGTCAGAATACAGAATGCTATGTAGCCAATAAGGATAAGTATCATTACGGTAGTCGCAATTGTGACCCCGTCCTTGAAATATAATTTCATATCAAAAACCTCTTTTCAAAAAAATAATGCAGTACCGCCCCGATAAATAGGTCAGCACTGCGTCTTTGCGTCTGTCTGAATCAACGTAATTATGTAATTTTCAACGTTTATAACGCTCTCCTGTTTGCATTTCGGACAAAACAGCGGAAAATTCTTCAGCACCGTGTCCTGTGTTATTTTTACCCTTGTTTTTGCTTTACAGTGAGGACACAGTATAAAACGGCTTTCATCCGTCACGCTTACCGCCTCTTTTCTCTGCCGTTTTCACCATATGCGGCGAATATGTGCGGTAGAAATTTCTGACGTGTGCCTCAAGCCGTTTCAGGCACTCCGCTTCCCTTTCGGGCTGTCTGTCGCAAATTTCAACCATAAGCACAACAGGCGCAACATACTCAAGCGCCAGCGTATCGGGATCTTCTCCGATTATCGTTCCCGACTTGATAAGCGCTCTGAAAAGTCCTGCGTGATAACGCACCAATCTTTCCAGATACCGTTCGGAATACATAGCCGCAAACTCAGCGTTTCTGAACTGCTCTATTGTCATCATTCGCCTGAATCGGCTGACATACTCATCGTGCAGTGAATATTCTATCAGCTGTCTTACCTTTTTTGCAAGCATTTCCTCGGAAATACCGTCAAACACCTTTTCATCGGCTTTGCTTTCGGAAACATGCACATCAATGCCATCCGTGAATGTATCATAACGGCGGTAGGTTTCCGCAACGATAGACTCAAATATCTCCTGCTTGCTTTTGAAATGCTTGTACAGTGAAGGCGCTTTTATCCCCACCGCCGAAGCTATTCTCTCAACACTTACAGCATCATAACCGCTCTGTGAAAAGAGCCGCAACGCTTCGTCAAGTATGCGTTGTTTTGTGTCTTCCTTTTTGGAGGCTTGTTTCATATATTCACCTCGATATAAAAAAGCTAACGATCGTTAGCTATATTATAAGCTAATAATCGTTAGCTGTCAAGAGGGTAGGGGATTTTTTTTGAATCTTTACATCTTCAGCGCATCCACCGGCTTCATCCTTGCCGCTTTATATGCAGGATAACTCCCCGAAATCATACCTATCACCGCTGACACCGCAACCGCAATAAGCATTATATCCGTCTGCATAACAAAGCTCTCACCGACTGCAAGACCTATGACAAACGCCACCGCACACCCTGCCGCAATGCCTACGATACTGCCGATAATACATATCATCGTGCTTTCGGCTAAAAACTCGCCGACTATTCTTATATTCCTTGCTCCGAGCGACTTTTTTATGCCTATCTCACGTTTTCGTTCGCCGACGCTTACAAGCATTGCGGTCATAACCGATACGGATGCAACCGCAAGCGAAATTCCTGCCGTGAACGACAGTGCAGAGGTTGCGGCAGCCAGTATTCCGTCAAGCTGTTTCTTCTGGCTCTGAAGCTCGCTTATTTTTATACTTCCCTCACCCTTGACATTTGCCATACAGGTTTTAATTCTGTCTATCGCAGTTTCGCCGTCACCGCTCTTGTCAAGAAGAACGGCTATCTTGTCATATTCACTTTTACCGCTTATATTCTGTGCTGTGGTATAGGGAATGTACACAAAATACGGCACAGCATCGTTCATCATATTCTGTATAGGACTGAGTCCCGACTCGGCAACACCGATCACAGTAAAATCAGTGTATTTACCGCCGAAATTCACGCTCACCGTCTTCCCGACTATGTTCGTCCTTCCGTATGTTTCGAGTGCTATCTCATCATCAATAACACAGATATTTTCGGCTTTTTTAAGATCCGATCTGTCAATAAGTCTGCCGTGTATCGCCTTCATCGAAATAATCTCGTCCGCTTTCTCGTTTACTCCCCACACCATACACGAAACATTGCTTTCGATAAGTTCACACTTGGTGACCTGTGCCATAAGCGGCATCGCACCGTTGACACCGCTCAATCCGCCCAAAGCATCTATATCGCTGTCGCTCAGAGCAACTCCCGCCTCCTGTGCCTCTACAAGTACAGAGTTTACTCCCATATCGTCAAGGCTGTCGTTTATCTTGGCTGTGCCTATCTGCCCTGCCGCCGATATTACCGTCACCGAAAAAATACCTATAGCAACTGCACTCATAGTCAGCGCACTTCTGCTCCTGCTTCTCCATATATCAGCCATAACCGACATCAGTCCCATAACCTACCTCCGCTTTATGTTTCATATCCGACCATTATATAATTACCGTTTTGCGCCTGTGTATTCCTTTATTCCGTCTTATTTCTGATAATAATCGAGTTCGCCGCTACTCCCTGCGTGCTTTTTACAACTTCCTCCTCAACGCTTACCCCGAAAACCTGCGTCCTTTTTGCAAGCTCCAGCCCTGTTATAACGTCACGTCTTGTTGTTTTGCCGTTCTCGATAACGTAGATATATTCGCTTTTTTCATCCTGCATAACCGCACTGTAAGGCAAGGTAACTATATCACGCTTAAGACCTGTCTGTATTTCCGCATATCCGCTGTCACCGCTTTTGAGCTTGTCCGACGGGCTTTCTATGCTTATCATAACATCGGCTACGGTTTCCTCTACAGCACCAAGATATTGTTTCCTCGTACTTTTGCCGATGCTTTTCACCTGTCCTGCAAATTTTCCGTCAACAGACGACAGAGTAAGCAATGCGGTCTGCCCTTTTCTGATTTTCGACAGATTGCGTTCAGGCACAGCAACATTCAGCACAAGTGCGCCCTTGCCTCCTACCCTTGCAATATCCGCTCCGGCATCTATAAGCTCTCCGCTTTTTGCAAGATAGCATACCGTTCCGGATACCAAAGCCGGTATTTTCTCAGGTATCCTGTCGGAAAGTTCTGCCGCCGTCAGCACATCGGATACCGAACCGCTGTATATATTGCTCAGCTTATCACACACCGCCTGCTTATCAACAACGGCTATCGTCTGTCCCTGGTCTACCCTGTCGCCGACATTCACAAGATATTCCTTTATAATAAGCGGTATTTCTTCTTTTATGCTCCTGACCTGTGAATAACCTACCGTACCGCTGCAGGTTACGGACGGGATATATTCTGTTCTTTCGGGGAAGATTACGTCCACACAAGGAACGTTATCCCTTATAACACCGGGAAGCATCATATTGAAATAAAGCCCTGCAATAACCGAAATTGCGATAATCGTAATATGAAACGCCTTTCTTTTTTTGTATGTTTTGCGGTAATTCATACTCATTCTCCTTTTCGTTTTTACCTACTTAGTTTATCTGCCGTTACGGAAAATATTACTGAAATGCAGTGAATATTACAGTCGTTGCGGCTAAAAATAGCTTTATAATCTCACAAAAAGAGGGTGAAAAAATGAATATGATAATATGCGGCGAGCCTTGCATACATCAGCATGACGGCTGTTGCGGACTTCACGGCGCAGGCGTAATAACCAACACGACAGCCTCGCCTTGCCGTTATTTCTCACCGAAGGAGGTCGGCTCTTATGAAAGAAAGCAGGAATGTCAATCAAGCAAACGGGAATGCTCTGATAAACGCCGCTGACATATCAAGGCACTACACAATGGCTGACGGTACGGTACAGGCACTAAGCAACGTCAGCCTAACGGTAAACGTGGGCGAGTTCATAGCAATTACAGGTCCGAGCGGCTCGGGGAAATCCACGCTGATGAATATTCTCGGTCTGCTCGACACCTGCGACAGCGGAACATATATGTTTTCCGGACTTGACACAAAAACGCTTGCCGATAACGAGCTGAGCCGTATAAGAAACGAAAGGATAGGTTTTATTTTTCAGTCGTTCAATCTTATACCGACGCTGTCGGTGGTTGAAAATGTAGCATTGCCTCTTACTTACAGAGGTATCCCGACAGCGAAACGCCTTGAACGCTCACTTTCTGCGCTTGAAGCTGTAGGACTTTCGGGAAGGCTGTCACACAAGCCGTACGAGCTTTCGGGAGGACAGCAGCAGCGTGTCGCTATCGCAAGAGCAATCGCCGCAGACCCCGACCTTATCCTTGCGGACGAGCCGTGCGGAAATCTTGACAGCCGCTCCGGAAAGGAAGTAATGGAATTGCTTCTCTCCCGCCACAAATGCGGCAAAACCGTCATTCTTATCACACACAGCCTTTCCGACGCCAAATATGCCGACAGGATACTGACCGTCTGTGACGGAAAACTGTATAAATAATTTTCGCAAAGTGCTTGCAAATCCGAAGCAGATAGTGTATAATATTATCTGTTAATTTAATATGCAAGCACGCCTCCTTAGTTAAATGGATATAATAAACCCCTCCTAAGGGTTAGTTGTGAGTTCGATTCTCGCAGGGGGTGCCAAATGCACAGCTGAAAAGCCTGGTAAAATCAAGGCTTTTCGGCTTTTTTTATTTTTGCTCAAATACAACAAAAGTAAAAAAGCGAGAAATCTCATTAACAAATTGTAGCATAAACGAAGCAACAAATCGAAATTTACCTCTATTAAGGCATACAAACTCTTGACAATAAAGCTCCTATATAGTATAATTTAATAAACTACTATATAGGAGCATTTGTATGAAAACAAACGGCGGATTTCTTGTCACCAAAATAAAACAACTTGGAGACCGGATTTTTGAGAAGA
>ERZ857982.1824-NODE-1824-length-18447-cov-5.715311_pt1 | contig 18447 bp, 8 predicted proteins | sample MGYA00519955_ERZ857982 | MGnify/ENA primary metagenome ERZ857982 (study PRJEB31778, sample SAMEA3449416) | human gut metagenome | biome: human gut; feature: human-associated habitat; material: faeces | place: United Kingdom | collected 2010/2012 ... | reverse complement strand
TGTCAGAGGAGAAGAAATAGCCAACAAACCGGCAATGAATCCGCTGTCTTCCCTCCAGGGAAAGGTGGCAGGTGTGCAGATTGTAAACTCCGGACGGGCCGGATCTGATCCGGAAATCCGTATCCGCGGAACAAACTCCATCAACGGATATAAACCGCTTTACATTGTCGACGGACTATTCAACGACAACATCAATTTTCTGAATCCGGAAGACATCGAGTCTATGGAGATTCTGAAAGACCCGTCATCTTTGGCTATCTTCGGTGTTCGCGGTGCGAACGGTGTGATTATCATCACCACAAAGAAAGCCAAAGAGGGACAGACGCTGGTGAATATCAACACTTCTTTCGGTTTCAAAAAAGTGGTGGATAAGGTGAAAATGGTGAATGGTTCACAATTCAAGGAACTATATAGCGAACAACTTGCCAATCAGGGAGACGCTCCGTTCGATTATACCGGTTGGGATGCCAATACAGACTGGCAAGACGAAATTTTCCAAACTGCTTTCATTACAAACAACAACATTAGTATTACAGGGGCTTCGCCCAAACATAGCTTCTATCTGGGTGTAGGCTACTCTTACGAACAGGGAAACATTGAGCATGAGAAATTCAGCAAGGTGACCATCAACGCCAGCAATGATTATAAGATTACAGACTTCTTGAAAGTCGGTTTTCAGTTTAACGGAGCACGTATGCTCCCTGCCGATTCCAAGCAGGTACTGAATGCTCTTCGTGCCACTCCTATTGCTCCGGTGTATAACGAAGAATATGGATTATATACCTCTCTGCCCGAATTCCAGAAAGCACAGATCAACAACCCGATGGTAGATATAGGCTTAAAAGCGAATACTACCAAAGCCGAGAATTATCGGGCATCGGGTAACATTTACGGTGAAGTGGACTTCCTGAAACATTTCAAATTCAAAGCTACGTTCTCAATGGATTATGCATCCAATAACGGACGTACCTACACACCGATCGTAAAAGTATATGATGCCGCAGTTAGCGGAAACGTCTCTACGTTGGGAACAGGAAAGACAGAAGTCAGCCAGTTCAAGGAAAATGAGACGAAAGTACAGAGCGACTATGTATTAACCTATACCAATAGTTTCGATAATGGCAATCATAACCTGACTGCAACCGCCGGTTTTACGACTTACTACAACTCTTTGAGCCGGTTGGACGGAGCACGTAAACAAGGTGTAGGACTGGTTATCCCCGACGATCAGGACAAATGGTTTGTCAGCATCGGTGATGCCGCCACAGCCACCAATGGAAGTACCCAATGGGAACGCAGTACGTTATCCGTGCTTGCACGTGTCATCTATAATTATAAAGGCAAATATCTGTTCAACGGTTCATTCCGCCGGGATGGTTCTTCCGCTTTCTCCTATACAGGCAATGAATGGCAAAACTTCTTCTCCCTGGGTGGAGGTTGGCTGATGTCTGAAGAAGAATTCATGAAAGATATCAAATGGCTTGACATGTTGAAAATCAAAGCATCCTACGGTACACTGGGAAACCAGAATCTGGATAAAGCCTATCCTGCCGAACCGCTATTGACCAATGCCTACTCGGCAGTCTTCGGAAAGCCTTCTATCATTTATCCGGGCTACCAACTGGCTTATCTGCCTAACCCTAACCTCCGTTGGGAAAAAGTAGAAGCATGGGAAGCCGGATTCGAAACGAATGTTCTTCGTAACCGCTTGCATTTTGAAGGTGTTTATTACATGAAGAACACCAAAGACTTGCTGGCAGAAGTTCCCGGTATTTCCGGAACAATCCCCGGCATCGGTAACTTGGGACAGATTCAGAATAAAGGAGTAGAAATGGCAGTGACCTGGCGTGACCAGATCGGCGAATGGGGATATTCTGTCAGTGCTAACCTGACTACCATCAAGAATGAAGTGAAGAGCCTCGTTCAGGATGGATATTCCATCATTGCCGGAGATAAGCAACAAAGTTATACGATGGCGGGTTATCCTATCGGATATTTCTACGGATATAAGGTAGCAGGCGTTTATCAGTCACAAGCCGACATCGATGCATCTCCGGAAAACACACTGGCAACAGTTACCCCCGGTGACTTGAAATTTGCCGATGTCAACGGTGATGGTAAAATCACTCCGGAAGACCGTACCATGATAGGCAATCCGACTCCTAAAGTAACTTACGGTTTATCTCTCGGAGTAGATTACAAAAACTGGTCGTTAGGCATCGACATGATGGGACAGGGTGGAAACAAGATTTACCGCACATGGGACAATTACAACTTCGCCCAATTCAACTACCTGGAGCAACGCCTGGGCCGTTGGCACGGAGAGGGTACTTCCAACACGCAACCCTTGTTGAATACCAAACATTCCATCAATACGATGAACTCCGACTATTACATTGAGAACGGAAATTTCTTCCGTATCCGTAATATACAGTTGGCTTACGCATTCGACAAGAGCCTGCTTGCAAAGATACGTTTACAGGCACTCAAGGTTTATGTGAACATACAGAACCTGAAGACATGGAAACATAACACCGGATATACACCGGAATTGGGAGGTACCGCTACTGCATTCGGAGTAGACAACGGCAGCTATCCCGTACCGGCAGTCTATACTTTCGGAATCAACTTAACATTCTAGTGATAAGGTGTCACTGCCAGTTTTCCATGCGGGACACCACTTTAATCTTTAAAACTATCATTATATGAAACTGAATAAATATATATTTGCAACCCTTATCACTTCAACTGCCTTATTTCTAGGTGGTTGTAGTGACTTCCTGGACCGCAGTCCACAAGGACAGTTCACGGAAGATGATAATCCGAACGCACTGGTCAACGGTAAGATTTACAACGTCTATACGATGATGCGTAATTATGATGTCACCGCCGGACCTCCTGCACTTGCCATCCACTGTTTCCGTTCCGAAGATTCGGAAAAAGGAAGTATTTCCAGTGACGGTTCTGATGTAGCCGAAATGTACGACGACTTCCTGTACACACCGACCAACGGTTTGCTGGGTGCTTATTGGGGGAAAAATTATGCCATCATCTACCAATGCAATGACATACTTACCGCCATCGCAGATAAAGAAACAGCCGGACAGACAGAGGCTGAAGACATTATCAATAAAGGAGAGGCTTCTTTCTTCCGCGCCTATTGTTACTTCAACCTAGTAAGAGCCTTCGGTGAAGTTCCTCTGGTAACTTATAAAATCAATGATGCTTCGGAAGCCAATATCCCGAAAACAACGGTGGATAAAATCTACGAGCAGATAGACAACGACCTGAAAACAGCGGAAGAGTCATTGCCGGAAACATGGAGTACCGAATACACCGGACGCTTGACCTGGGGAGCTGCCCGTTCTTTACACGCGCGTACTTATATGATGCGCAACGACTGGAACAATATGTACACAGCCTCTACCGACGTTATTAAAAAAGGATTGTACAACCTGAAGACTTCCTACGATGAGATATTCACGGACGACGGCGAAAACAATGGCGGTTCCATATTCGAACTGCAATGCACAGCTACTGCCGCTCTTCCTCAAAGTGATATTATCGGTAGCCAATTCTGTGAAGTACAAGGAGTACGTGGAGCTGGTAAATGGGACTTAGGCTGGGGATGGCACATGGCAACAGAATATATGGCACAGGCTTATGAGCCAGGTGACCCGCGTAAAAACGCCACCCTACTCTACTTCCGCCACTCAGATGATGAGCCTATCACCCCGGAAAACACCAATGAGCCTTATGGCGAATCTCCGGTTTCTCCGGCAATAGGGGCTTACTTCAATAAGAAAGCATATACCGATCCGGCTTTGCGTAAAGAATACACCAACAAGGGATTCTGGGTAAACATTCGCTTGATTCGCTACGCAGATGTATTATTGATGGGAGCTGAATCAGCCAACGAAAAAGGAATCCCGGGTGAAGCAATCGACTATTTGGAACAGGTCCGCGCACGTGCCAGAGGTACCAATACCAATATATTGCCTAAAGTAACGACCACCGACCAGGGAGAACTGCGTGATGCCATCCGCCACGAACGCCGTGTGGAACTGGGAATGGAATTCGACCGTTTCTACGATCTTGTTCGTTGGGGTATTGCAAAGGAAGTACTGCACGCAGCCGGTAAAACAAATTATCAAGACAAAAACGCATTACTGCCATTGCCTCAAACAGAGATTGACAAGTCTAAAGGAGTACTGGTACAGAACCCCGACTATCAATAAAAAAGTTTCTCGGTGCCGAACGGTTGTTTCCTCGGTGCCGAAACTACTGTTTCTCGGTGTCGAACAATGTCCTCCTCGGTGCCGGACATTCAACATATAGGGAGGACTTTATAGTAACGGATATAAAAGTAGGAATAATAGCATGATATACAAAAAGTTAAGTCTATCCATCCTGTTGTTTGCCGCAGGTTTTCTGACCGCATCGGCACAGAAGTCGCCACAGGATATGGATCGCTTCATCGACGTATTGATGAACAAAATGACTTTGGAAGAAAAGATAGGACAGTTGAACCTTCCCGTCACCGGAGAGATTACTACGGGACAAGCCAAAAGCAGCGATATTGCCGCTAAAATCAAGAAAGGCGAAGTGGGAGGACTGTTCAACCTGAAAGGAGTGGAGAAAATACGTGAAGTACAAAAGCAGGCTGTGGAAGAATCCCGTTTAGGAATTCCATTACTGTTCGGTATGGACGTTATTCACGGATACGAAACGATGTTCCCCATCCCACTCGGATTGTCTTGCACCTGGGATATGACTGCCATAGAGGAATCTGCCCGCATTGCAGCCGTAGAGGCCAGTGCCGACGGCATCTCATGGACTTTCAGCCCGATGGTGGATATTTCACGCGACCCTCGTTGGGGACGTGTGTCCGAAGGTAACGGTGAAGACCCGTTTCTCGGAGCCATGATTGCCGAAGCGATGGTGCGTGGCTATCAAGGGAAGAACATGGAACGGAATGATGAAATCATGGCTTGTGTAAAACACTTTGCACTATATGGTGCGGGAGAAGCAGGACGTGACTATAACACCGTAGATATGAGCCGTCAGCGGATGTTCAATGATTATATGCTGCCGTATGAAGCAGCCGTTGAAGCAGGTGTAGGTAGCGTAATGGCTTCTTTTAATGAAGTGGATGGTATTCCGGCCACTGCCAACAAATGGCTGATGACAGACATTCTCCGCGGACAGTGGGGATTCAACGGTTTTGTGGTAACCGATTATACGGGTATTTCAGAAATGATCGATCATGGTATCGGTGATCTTCAAACGGTATCCGCCCGTGCCATCAATGCCGGAGTGGATATGGATATGGTAAGCGAAGGCTTTGTAGGAACATTGAAGAAATCCGTTCAGGAAGGAAAAGTCTCTATGGAAACGTTGAATACTGCCTGTCGCCGTATTCTGGAAGCCAAATATAAACTGGGATTATTTGATAATCCTTATAAATATTGCGATCCGAAACGTCCGGCACGCGACATCTTTACCAAAGCGCATCGCGATGCAGCCCGCAGGATTGCAGCAGAAAGTTTCGTTCTCCTAAAGAACGACAGCCCCGACGGTAATCCGAACGGAAATCCGTTACTGCCTTTCAATCCGAAAGGAAATATTGCAGTGATCGGTCCGTTGGCAAACAGCCGGAGTAATATGCCGGGTACATGGAGCGTAGCAGCCGTGCTCGACCGCTGCCCTTCTCTCGTGGAAGGACTGAAAGAGATGACTGCCGGAAAAGCGAATATCATGTACGCCAAAGGAAGTAATTTGATTAGTGATGCAAGTTACGAAGAACGGGCAACGATGTTCGGTCGTTCCCTGAACCGCGATAACCGCACCGACCAACAATTGTTGGATGAAGCGTTGAACGTAGCCCGCCGGTCGGACATTATCATCGCTGCCTTAGGCGAATCTTCCGAAATGAGTGGTGAAAGTAGCAGCCGCACGGATTTAAACATTCCCGATGTACAGCAGAATCTGTTGAAAGAGCTTTTAAAGACAGGCAAACCGGTAGTATTGGTATTATTTACAGGCCGTCCGCTTACGTTGAGCTGGGAACAGGAACATGTACCCGCCATTCTGAATGTATGGTTTGGAGGTAGTGAAGCAGCTTATGCCATTGGCGACGCCCTCTTCGGCTATGTCAATCCGGGTGGTAAACTGACTATGACTTTCCCGAAGAACGTAGGCCAGATACCTCTTTATTATGCGCACAAAAATACCGGACGTCCTTTGAAAGAAGGTAAATGGTTTGAGAAATTCCGCAGTAACTATCTCGATGTGGATAATGATCCGCTTTATCCGTTCGGTTATGGTCTTTCTTATACAACTTTCTCTTACAGTGACATCGACTTGAGCCATTCCAGCATGGATATGACCGGATCATTGACCGCAGCAGTGGAAGTTACCAATACCGGAACATGGCCCGGCACGGAAGTGGTACAGCTTTATATCCGTGACGTTTTAGGCAGCAGCACCCGCCCCGTCAAAGAGTTGAAAGGCTTCCAGAAAATATTCCTGGAACCGGGAGAGATGAAGATTGTCCGTTTCAAGATTGCACCGGAAATGCTACGGTATTATAATTATGACCTGCAACTGGTTGCCGAACCGGGCGACTTTGAAGTGATGATTGGTACGAACAGCCGGGATGTGAAAACTGCGAAATTCACATTAAACTAAATACACTCTTATGATGAAAGATAAATATCAAAGAATAATCGAGATGAACGCACTTCCTCTGATGTTGCTGTTTCTATCCGCCATCGCCCTGACTTTCCAGAGTTGTAAAGGGAAAAGCAAAAAAGACAACCTTTCTGCCGCCACCGACTCGCTGTCGGACGACGCATTAATGGATACCGTTCAGCGACGGACTTTCCTCTACTTCTGGGAAGGTGCCGAACCGAATAGCGGTCTGGCTCCCGAACGGTATCATGTGGACGGCGTATATCCTGAAAATGATGCCAACGTAGTCACTTCCGGTGGCAGCGGTTTCGGCATCATGGCTATCCTTGCGGGAATCGACCGCGGTTATGTCACCCGCGAAGAAGGACGGACGCGCATGGAACGCATCGTTTCTTTCCTCGAAAAAGCAGACCGTTTCCACGGAGCCTACCCCCACTGGTGGTATGGTGACACCGGAAAGGTGAAACCGTTTGGCCAGAAAGACAACGGAGGCGACCTGGTAGAGACAGCTTTCCTCATACAAGGTCTGCTTGCCGTACACCAATATTACGTCAACGGAAATGAGAAAGAGAAAGCACTCGCTCAACGTATCGACCGGATTTGGCGGGATGTCGACTGGAACTGGTACCGGAAAGGCGGGCAAAATGTCCTTTACTGGCATTGGAGTCCGACGTATGGCTGGGAAATGAATTTCCCCGTACATGGTTACAACGAATGTATGATTATGTATATTCTTGCCGCCGCTTCTCCTACACATGGAGTACCTGCCGCTGTTTATCATGACGGTTGGGCACAGAACGGAGCCATCGTCTCTCCCCATAAAGTAGAAGGAATCGAATTGCATCTCCGCTATCAGGGCACGGAAGCCGGACCGCTTTTCTGGGCTCAATATTCTTTCCTCGGACTTGATCCGGTAGGATTGAAAGATGAATACTGCCCCAGCTACTTCCACGAAATGCGCAACCTGACATTAGTCAACCGTGCCTACTGCATCCGCAACCCCAAACATTACAAAGGTTTCGGACCGGATTGTTGGGGACTGACTGCCAGCTACTCCGTCGATGGATATGCAGCTCATTCACCCAACGAGCAGGACGACAAAGGAGTCATCTCCCCTACCGCCGCACTTTCATCGATTGTCTATACACCGGAGTATTCCATGCAAGTAATGCACCATTTGTATGGTATGGGAGATAAAGTGTTCGGTCCTTTCGGGTTCTATGATGCTTTCAGCGAAACGGATAATTGGTATCCGCAACGGTATCTGGCTATCGATCAGGGACCTATCGCTGTAATGATCGAAAATTACCGGACAGGGTTGTTATGGAACCTTTTCATGAGCCATCCTGACGTACAAGCCGGATTGACCAAACTTGGTTTTAACACCAACAAGCAAGATGTGAGACAGAAATAAGTGGGAACCACGGTGCGTGGAAGTGGTCTACTGACCACCTCCGCCACCAGTGTTTCCACCTCCTCCGCCACCTTTCACATCATCATTGTCGATGCTGCGTGCAGCTTTCTTCACACTGGCTTTCAACTCTCCAATCCGATAGCTGACGCTAAAGCCAAAATACCGGCTTGGATACTTGCTCGAACTCCTCGATATATAATTAGCCCCTTCGGTATGGCTATTGTAAGTTCTGTATTTCTCAAAGAAATTACTACAATAAACGTTCAAGGACAAACGTTCCTCTTTCATAAAAGAACGGCTTAATCCCAAACTATAATAATTATAGCCAGAACTTCTTCCCTGCAAATTGATACGTGGCGTACTTCCACCTCCGTTCAAACTCAAACGGATTTTCCCCGGTAAAGTCTGTTGAATTCCTCCATACGCAGAAGCATTCCATCCATAATTATGCAGTCCCTCTGAAGGACTCTTTAAATCATTATAATTTCCCCGTCCATTGATATAAATTCTCGTTTTAGGAGAGGCATTCCAATTCAAATAAAAGTTTAATCCTGTCTCCCGGCTCTTTCCAATATTATCATACGTACTGTACAAAGCATCTTTGGGAGCATGATGACCACCCTCAAAGTTTTCCCCCTCTTCAGCATCAATCAAGCGACTAACTCTTTCAATTCCATTGTTATTGAAAGAATGACGCAACGAAAGATTAATATTGAACTTGGCTGTAAAACTGCTATAAGACAAATCGAAAGAATGACTCTTTTCACTTTTCAGATTCGGATTTCCCTGATTGATAAACATCGGATTCTGATTATCGAAATAAGGATTCAAGTTCCAGATACCCGGACGCCAAATACGCATATTATATCCGCCACGAAGATTCTGCGTCTTGCCGAGCTTTATACCCAATGAAACAGAAGGGATCAAATCGCTAAAATCAGAGCTGAAATTCTCACCCGGACCGACCAGATACTTCACTTCTTGTATGGTTTGCTCATAACGAAGCCCAGGTTTAAAAGTGAAATCCTTATATTTCAGTGTATACCCGGCATAAGCGGAAATAATATGATTCAAATGGCGGTATTCACTACTGCGATCTTCACTATACGTATAGTCTTCACTCCCTCTTGGAGCGTCATAAAGTCTATTATCACTGGAGTTGCGTCGGAAAATATATTTGGCACCGGTTTCAATCGTATGTAGTTTTCCAATCGGAGTGGTATAGTCCACTTGGAAAGTCTGTTCCATTGTATTCGTTTTTCCGTCCGAATGGAAATTCTTCAAATTCAACCTGTCAATAACCTCCTGTTTGTTTTCATCAAATTCAATATCCAGATAAGTATTATATAAATCAGAAGTTTGAGGCTGGGAGTTGATTTTATAAGAGAAAGTAATCATTCGCTCTTTATTCTTTCTGGAAGTACGCTGATAATCTATATTCCCATTGATAGAATACCATGAATCTTTTCCATGGTTGTCTGTTCTATAACGATACGCAAAATCCTGGAAGTCCGCTCCGTGAAGAATCGTATTCCCACCACTATCGTCTTTTCTATTGCTACCATACATTCCAAAAGCCACAGTCAACAACCTCAATGTGTCGATCTCATAACTCGCCTCCAAATTACCATATTGAAAGTTTCCTTTCGACTTAGAACTATTTTCCGATTCCAGATATTTCTCATTTTCACCACTGGGATTATAAATTTCCCTGTAACCGCTGGAATAGCCACGCGGACTATTATCATAATTATAGTTATAATTGACAGAAACCGTCAGTTTGTTCTGCTTCACCATTGCATAAGTACCTGCACCTACTCCGTTGTTGTTGGCATTTCCTCTGAAAGTAGCCGTATATCCTTCAAATCCGGTACCCACTGTGACGATATTCAGAATACCTCCGATACCTTCCGCATCATATTTAGCTCCCGGTGAAGTAATCACCTCAATATATTTAATCGTATTCGCCGGCATACTTTTCAGCACTTCCTTCGGATTATTGCTCATCATATTATTGGGCTTTCCATTCACATGAATCTTGAAACTGCTACTGCCGTTCACCTGTACATTGTCTTCTCCATCCACCGTGACCAGAGGAACTTTTCGAAGCATCTCCAATATACTGTTCGATTTTGAATCCGGATCATCTTCAATATTATATTCGATTTTATCCACATCTACCTTTACCAAAGGTTTCTGTGCAACAACCTCCACTCCTTTCAACACATTATTGGCTTCTGAAGAAATCATCGTTCCCAAATCAATCTCCCTGACCGAAGGTTTTAAAGTGAACTCTTTTACTATAGGCGACTTGCCAATGGAAAAAATTGTGATTATATAACTACCTGCAGCAGCATTCAGTTTTTCCTGAAATTTACCATTCGCCCCTGTGACCGCCATCTTTACGGCTTTATCCGGAGCATTTTTAGGAGTTATCTTAATCGTAGCATACGGTTCTCCTTCTTGTGTTAAAGAATCAAGAAGTACTCCTTTGATAGTATAAGAAGGAGCCGTGGATTTTTGTGCCCACCCAGCCACAGACGTGGCGAACACGAATAGCAATAGTAGTAACAGTCTGTGTTTCATGACTAGAAATATTTAGTTTATGTTTATTAGATGCATAACATTCAAAAATGCTGCAAAGTCAGAGGCCAAAAGTAATTGGTTTATCCACACTTACGAAGTTTTCGGAGTTAAGAATATGAAACGAATGGATAAAATATCTTATTACAGTATATTTCTAGTATATTTAAACATTCCCGTTTAAGGGTAACAAATCTTCTTTATTTGAAGTGAAATAAAGATGATATATACCGTTGTATCGGCCGTTTCAGCCGCCTTAAGTCAGCGCAGATTCTTCCTATCCAGCAACCGTCTAATTCTTGTTCATATTTCGTGAGTACTTTCTTACAATCCCGGAGCCGGGCGTTTTGCCTTTCCATAGCCAATAATATCTCGCTTATCCGGGCAATTTGTTCTCTTTGACACAAGAGTTCTTTATCCTGGCAACCGATAATTTCAGCATATAAGTTACAGATATTTGCCTTTTCAATACATAGTTCTTCCAATGTATCGATATACTCGGCTGTAATTCGGTCTTTATTCTGATACAGGAATCCTTCAACACTTTCTTCATCCACAACAGTGATCCCTTCTTCACACGACATAGGAAATCTTTTCATCTCCGCCCAAAGCCAGATAACCTCTTTGTTAATTCCATACTTGACCGCCGCTTCTTCTACGCTAATCCATTTCGACATAATGCTCTTGTTTTAATGTGTTCCACAATAAAGATTGAATATTATTTTGTTTATGTGACACAACGGGCATCCACGTTTTCTGTATTTCAGGCGGACGGGGAATTGTTTAGATTAAACTTTTTGGGGTAATCATAACCGACCGGATACAAGAAAGACGTGAATGCTGTTGTACCATTATCTCCACTCGAGGTCTTAGCATACCCTATAGAAAGACAATGATAACAACAGACACCCACGCCAATCGTTTATATATAACACATCTTTAACGGATATGTTGATTATAAAACCGTTCGCGTGGAATATCTGTTGAATCATCTCTCCTCTATATGAAATTGCTAAGTTTCGAGTGGGAGAGATAATACATTACATATTCCATTTAGTAATATATACCGCCTCCCGCTAGTTTCATCACGCTGATGAGCAGAAAGCGTATGACAAAGATATATATATTTTTTTAAATGCAGTGGAAATATGGAAATAAATGCAGGAAGTTATGTATATCCAGCAGGCTCTCTCATACATAAAAATGAAAATCCTCTTTCACCCTATCACCGCCTTTCTGAAACTCCCTATTTATAATACTTTCAGCATGGTGACAGGTTATTATTAACCTATCACCTCATCTATCACCTATCACCGCCTATTTTTTGAAAAAGCCTATAGCAAACAGTCGTTTTAATAAGGGGTAATTCTTATTTCATACTTAGATGCTCTTGTTTTCATGCCTTGAAACACTTGGTTTCAAAGGCTAGAAACTTTAGTTTCATACTGATAAAACTAAAGTTTCTCCATGGAGGAACTAAAGTTTCAAAGCGGGGGAACAAGAGTTTCCCGCCTTGAAACTAATAGTTTCGAGGCACGAAACATTTTGTTTCAAGCTACGACATTCTTCATTTCAGTATACTAATGAGATTAACTCGCTATACAATAGAATTTAAAGACCACATAAAAGAGCAAAATCCGTCTCATAAGATAAATAATAAATAAGTACGAAAAAACTTGGCATACCGGATAATAAAGCCTACCTTTATAAGCCTTTAATAAAAAACATAAACAATAATCACTTTTGACATGAAACTTACTTTAATGCGGGACAACGACGGAACATCAACCATGCGGACGTTGGACATAAACCTACAAATAGAAGCGATGAAGCATGAAACGAAAGCCCGCCCGATAAGTAATCTACGGACAAGCATACGTTATGCCTCACCGGACAGTAAACTGGAAGCAGCTCAAAAACTACCCAAAGTTATCCCTGCGGCTAACTTCCGCAAAACAACAAATGGCGCACAAATGACCGGATATAACGGCATTGTACAAATAGAAGTGAATCATCTGGCAAACCGGACAGAAGTAAACCGTATCAAACAAGAGGCAGCAGAACTTACACAGACTTTTGCCGCTTTTATGGGTTCCAGCGGTCATTCCGTAAAAATATGGCTACGCTTCACCCGCCCGGACAAATCACTTCCCAAAGACCGGGAAGAAGCAGAAATATTCCAGGCTCACGCCTACAGAAAAGCCGTCAGTCTTTATCAACCGGCACTCTCCTACTCCATCGAACTCAAAAATCCGACATTGGAGCAATTCTGCCGGCAAACGTGTGATCCGGAACTTTACTATAATCCTGACTCCACCGTCATTTATATGCGTCAGCCACTGGAAATGCCATCGGACACAACCTACAAAGAATCCGTACAGGCAGAAACATCTCCTTTCAAACGACTGATTCCCGGTTATGACAGCTTTGAAACTTTGTCCGCACTCTTCGAAGCAGCCCTGAACAAGGCTTACCACTCATTAAGCGAACTTCAGCCAAACACACACCTACATTCCGACGAAGATCTCAAGCCATTATTGGTCCACTTGGCGGAAAACTGTTTTCAGGCAGGCATACCGGAAGAAGAAACAGCCCGTTGGGCAATCGCTCATTTCTATACCAAGAAGAAAGAATTTCTCATCCGGCAAACTGTACAGAATGTATATACCGGAGCCAAAGGATTCGGACAAAAATTACCTTTATCGACAGAGCAGGAATTGGAATTCCGAACGGAAGAGTTTATGCAACGCCGGTACGAATTTCGTTACAACACAATGACGACTGTTACGGAATATCGCGAACGGAACACCTTTTGTTTTTGTTTCCGCCCCATCACCAACCGTATACGCAACAGTATCGCCATGAACGCACGCCTGGAAGGCCTCAACTTATGGGATCGGGACGTGATCCGTTACCTCGATTCCGACCGCATCCCGATATTCAACCCTATTGAGGATTTTCTTTTCGGAGTAGATGTCCGTTGGGACGGACACGACCGGATTCGTGAACTGGCTTCCCGTGTTCCTTGCAACAACATTCACTGGCCAGATTTATTTTACCGTTGGTTTCTAAATATGGTGGAACATTGGCGTCACACCGATCGCAAGTATGCCAATTGTACAGTACCGTTATTAGTCGGGCCGCAAGCCTATCGAAAATCGACTTTCTGCCGGAGTTTGTTGCCACCGGAATTACAGATATACTATACCGACCGCATTGATTTCAGTAACAAAAGGGATGCCGAGCTGGCTCTAAATCGTTTCGCGCTCATTAACATGGACGAGTTCGATCAAAACAGAGTGAGTCAACAGGCTTTCCTGAAGCATATCCTGCAAAAGCCTGTAGTTAATATCCGTCGCCCCCATGGTACAGCCACACAAGAGATGCGCCGTTACGCTTCATTTATAGGAACAAGCAACCACAAGGACTTACTGACTGACACTTCCGGAAGCCGACGCTACATTGTTATCAATGTGACCGGCCCGATTGACTGTTCTCCGATTGATTACGAACAACTTTATGCACAAGCAATACACGATATTTACAGGGGAGAACGTTACTGGTTCGACACTGAAGATGAAAAGGTTATGACCGAAGCCAATCAGGAATTTCAAGTGATCCCTATTGCGGAGCAGTTATTCCACCAATTTTTCCGGGCTGCTAAAGAAGAGGAGGAAGAATATGAGTTACTTCTTGCTATTGAGATACTGGAGCAGGTGCAGCACGACAGTAAAATTCATATATCTGATTGCAATATTATTCAATTCGGGAGAATATTACAAAAGAATCAAGTGCCTTCTATACACACCAAACGTGGGAATGTTTATAAAGTGGTTCGAATCAAACCGAAAAGAGAATAATTATACGCTTTTCCATAAGGTGATAGGTGAAAGATATGGTGATAGGTTAGATACGACCTATCACCATTCTGTAAACACGATGAACAAGGCATTTCAGAATGGCGGTGATAGGTTGAAAGAGGAATTGACGAAATTAATAAGGAGAGAATAAACATCAAATAGCATTCTGTCTTTTCTTAATTTCACTTCATCCTTTCCTTACTCCAATCCCGGCCATGCTTTTGTTGAATAAGTAGCTTCAAGTGCATTTTCAAGATTATCATTCAAGTTCGGAAAGAAATCAATTCCTGTTTTTTCTTCCAGTTCGTCTATTGATAATGCATAGTCAACAAGCTTTATTGTTTTTGAAGGTTTGTCGTCTGTATGTTCTGCCCAAAAAGCAATTGCTTTGAAAGAATCTCCCTTTTTAAACAACAAAGCCATATAATAATATTTAGGAACAGGTTTGCTACGGTCACCGCCTATATATTCTTTAACTTGTTCTTCCTTATCAATTGTTCCACCTTTTACCACATACAAAGTATCTAAAGATGTACAGCTACGTCCCCATGATTGCACCTGTCCCTCCAATGCTAACCAAACACCTGTATTAAAATTATTCCGTTGCGGACTCATATTTGTATAATAAAAGGTCTGATCGTTAGCATCTTGTTTATAAAGTCGATCGGCGGAAGCACAGAGGTGCCCTCTATCATAACCTTTTCGCCCAAAATCTGTTTGAGTACGCTGATATTCCGTATCAAGAGAAGGGTCCGGAATAAAATTATCGCCACGAGTTGCCTCTTGCAGTCTAGTTTGATTATCGAATCGAAAAGCAACCCAACGGGAATGCTTCTTACTCTTATCGTATTCCATACTGAAAGAGGTTACTTTCTGCCCCTTGAAAGTAGTAGAATGGGTTATGAATACATCGTTTGCACCATTGCGGAGAGCAGGGAGTTCTACGATACCGGTAGCAAAATTATTGGAGTTATCATTATCATCCTTGCTACAAGACAATAAAATAAAACCAAAGAATAATAAACTCGAATAAATATATATAGTTTTATTCATAAATGCCCTAGATATTATAATACAAATATAAAAGAGAGATTGAAAATCAACCTCTCTTTTTATACTATACGATTGATAAGTTATTCAATATTAACTCCAAAAATCACAGCACGCCTATTCTTCGCAGTCTCTTGTTCATCAGTTGCAAATTTAATTTTTGTATTGGCTGTTACATCATTTAATGTATATTCGAAGAAATCTGAAGAAGCAGGAGCATTAATTGTAAAAGGCGGATTACCTGATATTCCATCATTACCACTCAAGGAAATAGTCTGCGTTGTAGTGCCCCCAGCAAAAGTACCACCATCAATAGTCACAATCAAAGTTGCAGTCTGACCTTTCCAGCCAAGAGCATAAAAAGATAATTTTGTTGCACTTTTTCCAAAAATCGGTGAAGTCCATGTTCCTATTTTTGAACTTGTCCCCAATTTCAATATGTCATAAGAGACTTCATCAATCTTAACTTTCCCACCATAATAAGAATCTGTAGAATTATCTTCCGTAGGCAATGCTATATTGCTAGTATAAGCCTTACCCTCCGGTTCTGGTTCTTCACCACCGCTTACTAATTCATGATCTGTTATAGTTTTCATCCCTGGAGCGTTAAATGCATATTTAAGAGTACCTTGAAGAAGCACTTCTTTTCCTAAATTACCAGGATTATCGACCAAATTCAGTGCTGTTTTTGCAGCTTGGCTATCATTTCCAAATCCAATAACCATACATTTTTTATAATCGGTTTCATTAGCAGAACCCGCAATTACAAGTGCTGTTGCACGAATACCAGTTACTCCGAAAATAATATCTTCCGGTCCATCAACCGATGACGAAGCGTTATCAGAATTAACACTTCCTACAATATATCCTTTTACCCAAGCAACAGTTGTACCAGTAGCAGTTGAAAGAGATAGAGCAGTAGTTACATCATATGGATTTTCTTTAGTGCCATCACCTACTGGATCTGGATCTGGCCCAGGTCCAGGACCTTCACCCGGCTCTACACCTACATATAAATTGTCAATCTGATAAGTTCCACTCGCTGTTTCACTACCGACAAATTTAAAGCCAATAAAACCAACTTTATCACCAATACTTGTAAGGTCACCAGTTAAAGTTTTAGCATCTGAATAACCTTCTGCATTTTGAGGTAAAGTGCCCACATTCAATAAAGTCTGTTTCAGATTATTACCATCTTTCTCAAGGAAATAAACTTCCAATTTATTACCATCTTTATAATATGCAGAAATGCAGTCGAACGTAACCTTTTTCACTTCCATTTGAGCTATATTCACAGCAGGAGTAACAAACCATGAAATAATAGAGGGCTCTTTACTACCATAAGCTGTTGCCTGAATAAGACCATTATTATTAAAAGGTTTACCTCTCCAAGTTCTACCTCCTACTTCTGCCAAATTCACATACCCTTCTTTTACATAATCTTTATCAGTTTCAGCATCATCAAAAGTATTAACTACTTGATTTACTGGATTAGACGGATCAAGTAATTCAACCAAATTACCACCCGGAGTCGGTTCGCCACTATCTCCAATCTCTTGTCCATTAAGAACAGCAGCAGTAGGAGCTTTTACACCAGCTTGCTTAAAGTAGTTTTCTAATGTACCTTTAATAATAACAACTTGTCCCAGATTAGCTGCATTATCAACCAAATTCAGTTTAGCCCGCAAATCTGTTCCGGCAACTAACTGCACTGGAATACATTTCTTGTAATCCTTTTCATTCACATCATCTGCAATCAAAATATTTGATGCGCCAACAAAAGGAGCTTCAAACTTAGAGCCATCAGCCAAGGATGCACCATCTGCAGAACCTACAATATATCCCTGTACCCAAGCTACAGAACCATCTTGTTTCAATGAAGCAGTAGCTATATTATATGGATTCTCTTTCGTACCATCACCCGTCAGTCCCGGAACATCACCTTCTCCCAATATATCATAAGGAGCCGGTACATCACTACATGAACTAAATGTGAACACTGTAAGCAGCGTCAAGAATAAAGCATTTAGAATCTTTTTCATAATTATATGTGTTAATTGAATTAATTATTTCGTTTGATATCGTTTAAAGTACGAACAACAACCTCCCATTGGTTATTGTAACGCAATAAAATACCTGTAATATTTACACTGCCCTGCGGCATCACTTCCATTGAAAAATTAGCATAAGCGCTGGTATAAAGGAATAAGTTGCTTCCACTCTCCGTACCATCGGCATAAGTAAAATAACGTTTTACCGATCCTTCATCACCCGGAGCGTAAGTCGCAGTTCCATCTGCTTCGGTAAGTTTCACATTTTTGAAGGTAACCAATACCGGAGCTTCTTTCAAGTTTATAGCAGCAAGTTCGGCAGGAGTAGTAATTTCAATCGGTGTCAATTCCGAATAGTATAACTTAGGTTCGTTTATCAAACGTACATGTTGTTTCCATACATATTCCGGCATACGTCCTACTGCATTATTATAAACAGTTCCGATCTGTGCCTGTTTACGATAGCTACCTATCTGCAACCCCTTACAGTCAATCACTACTTTCTGACCTACCGGGCAGAATGCATACAATCCGGTTGCATTAACACCAATAACGATTGCTCCTGTTTCATCTGCCACCACGAGCTTCTTATACAAGTTTCCACTTTCATCATCGCAGGTAATTACCCCTTCAATACGCGTTTCACCTTCGATAGTCGTATAAGTATCTTTGCTTGTATCAATGAAATCATTGTATTTCTCTTTCAATGCCGCTATTGAAATCGTACGTCCTTCCGGGATCGAATTATTGCCATAAGCATTTCCCGTCACCGGATCATCATAGTTCTCACAGGAAG